>CETU01034054.1_pt1 | contig 10460 bp, 8 predicted proteins | sample 356531 | NCBI WGS metagenome assembly CETU01 (sample SAMEA2623488, study PRJEB7988) | marine metagenome | isolation source: saline water (ENVO:00002010), including
CAGGGTGGCAGTGAAAAAGCCCGGGCCCGACACAGCGCAAGAGGCAAGCTGCTGCCGCGCGAGCGAATCGAAAAGCTGCTCGACCCCGGTGCCGGCTTTCTGGAACTGTCACAGCTCGCCGGTTGGGAGCTTTACGATGATGACGTCCCATGCGGGGGCATCATCACCGGTATCGGCCAGATTCATGGGCAAGACTGCATGCTGGTAGTCAATGACGCTACCGTTAAGGGAGGCACGTACTACCCGATTACCGTCAAGAAACATCTAAGAGCCCAGGCCATTGCGAAGGAAAATCGCCTGCCCTGTATTTATCTGGTCGACTCTGGAGGCGCTTATCTCCCAAGACAGGATGAGGTCTTTGCCGATCGAGAGCATTTCGGACGAATTTTTTTCAATCAGGCCAATATGTCTGCCGCTGGCATACCGCAGATCGCCGTCGTGATGGGTTCGTGCACCGCCGGGGGAGCATATGTGCCGGCGATGTCCGATCAGGCGATCATCGTCCGTCGTCAGGGCACGATCTTTCTCGGAGGCCCACCGCTAGTCAAGGCCGCCACGGGTGAGGAAGTAAGTGCGGAAGCGCTGGGCGGCGCTGATGTTCACACGAGAATCTCAGGAGTTGCCGACTATCTGGCACAGGATGATGATGATGCTTTGGCCCTGACCCGCGACATCGTCTCACACCTTAACCTGCCGCCCGCCGCCAGAATGCCCTTCGCCAGCCCGGCAGCACCACAATACGGAGTGGAAGAGCTTTACGGCATCATTCCCTCCGACCCCCGACTCCCTTTTGATATTCGTGAAATTATCTGTCGAATTGTGGATGGAAGTGACTTTCAGGAATTCAAGTCGCGCTACGGAAAGACTCTGGTCTGTGCCTTCAGTCAGATCGCAGGATATCCAATCGGCATTATTGCGAACAACGGTATCCTCTTTTCAGAATCGGCACTGAAGGGAGCGCACTTTATTGAACTGTGCACCCAACGCGGTATCCCCTTGCTGTTTCTTCAGAATATCACTGGCTTTATGGTGGGCAGTCGCTATGAGCACGGAGGGATCGCCCGGGACGGTGCGAAACTGGTGAACGCGGTTGCCTGTGCCAAGGTGCCCAAACTTACCGTCATCGTTGGCGGCAGTTTTGGCGCAGGGAACTATGGCATGTGTGGCAGAGCTTACGATCCCCGCTTCCTGTGGATGTGGCCCAATGCCCGAATCTCTGTGATGGGCGGAGATACCGCGGCACAGGTCCTATCCCAAGTCCGTCGCGACGGCTTGCAAAAAGCGGGTCGGGATTGGCCCAGCGAAGAAGAAAAGATTTTTCGTGATGCCATCTCGAATCAGTATGATGAACAGGGCAGTCCTTTTTATTCCAGCGCACGCCTCTGGGATGACGGCATCATCGATCCGGCTCACACCCGGAGAATCCTGTCGCTGGCGCTTGCTACCGCACACAATGCGCCCATCGGCCAGACCGACTTTGGCGTATTCCGAATGTAGGAAGATTAGAATACCCGCCCCGGTTGCCTTCTCCTGAAATCCAGATGCCGTCGAGCTTACTCCCCAGAAAATCCACCCAGCAGGTTCGGGTAGGCAAAATTCTTGTCGGCGGAGACGCGCCCATAGTCGTCCAGTCGATGACCAATACCGATACCGCTGATGTGGACGCGACCGTTCGCCAGGTAATTGAGTTGGCAGAGGCAGGATCAGAGATTGTGCGGATCACCGTGAACAACGACGACGCCGCGAAGGCAGTGCCCGTGATCAGGACTCGGCTGGACATGGCCCACTGTTCGGTACCGCTGGTCGGAGATTTTCACTACAACGGTCATACCCTGTTACAGGCGTACAGCGACTGCGCCGACGTACTTGATAAATACCGCATCAACCCCGGAAACGTCGGTCAGGGTGAGAAACGGGATATACGCTTTTGCCAAATGATTGAGCAAGCCTGCCTTCGAAACAAACCCGTTCGCATCGGTGTGAACTGGGGCTCCCTCGATCCCCAACTGCTTGCGCGCAAGCTGGATAAGAATGCGGCCCTCGCCTCGCCTCGGTCATTGGAGACCGTCACCCGAGAGGCGCTGGTCGACTCCGCCTTGAACAGTGCTGAACTCGCTCAGCGCGAGGGACTCAGACCAGACCAAATCATTCTTTCCGCGAAAGTGAGTGCCGTGCCCGAGTTGGTAGCGGTTTACCGGCAGTTGGCTGAACGATCCAATCTGGCTCTGCATCTTGGGCTCACCGAAGCCGGTATGGCAGACAAGGGGGTTGTCTCTTCAACCGCTGGCCTTGTCCTGTTGCTGCACGAAGGCATCGGCGACACGATTCGGGTCTCCCTGACACCCCAGCCTGGGGAGAGCCGCACCCGTGAAGTCCGTATTGCACAGGAAGTCCTGCAGTCTTTGGGACTGCGCAGTTTCACACCCCAGGTGACCGCCTGTCCTGGGTGCGGACGAACGACAAGCGATTTCTTTCAGCGTCTGGCCGAGGAAGTGCAGGAACACTTGCGGCAACGCATGATCAAGTGGAAAACACAATATCCCGGTGCGGAAACCTTGTCCGTTGCGGTGATGGGCTGTGTGGTTAACGGGCCGGGTGAAAGCCGCCACGCCGACATTGGCATCAGCCTGCCCGGCACCGGAGAGAAACCGGTCGCCCCCGTCTTTCAGGACGGAGAAAAAATCTGCACGCTGCGCGGTGACGATATCGCAACGCAGTTTATCGCCCTCGTTGAGACTTATGTCGACAGAAGGTTTGGCGACGGAACGGATGCCGCTCAGTCCGGCACCCCGTCTCAAGCCGGCTAAAATGACCGGCTGAGCGCCGGTAAGCGCCTTCAGTCAGCGAATCGCTGAAAAACCAACGTCGCGTTGGTGCCGCCGAACCCAAAACTGTTGGACATCACCGTGTTGAGATTCGGCGCATCCGTCGTGGCGCGCACAATCGGATAACCCAAGGCCTTGGGATCAAGGTCCTGAATATTTGCCGAAGCCGACATAAAGCCCCCGCCCAGCATGATCAAAGAGTAGATCGCTTCGTTGACGCCGGCCGCACCCAACGCGTGTCCCGTCAATGACTTGGTGGCACTCAACGCCGGTACGTCATCGCCGAAAACAGTACGCAATGCCTCCAGTTCCTGAATATCCCCAACCGGTGTACTGGTGCCGTGAGTGTTAATGTAGTCGATCGACCCCGAAACCCCTTCAAGAGCCTGATGCATACAGCGAATGGCGCCCTCGCCTGAGGGCTGCACCATATCGAATCCATCGCTACTCGCACCGTAGCCCACCAGCTCAGCAAGGATTGGCGCACCCCGGTCGAGAGCATGATCAAGAGATTCCAGTACCAGCACTCCCCCTCCGCCAGAGATAACAAAGCCATCACGATTGGCATCATAGGTGCGCGAGGCACTCTGCGGCGTTTCGTTATATTTTGACGACATCGCGCCCATCGCATCGAACAGCACAGACGTGCTCCAATGCAATTCCTCGCCACCGCCTGCAAATATGACGTCCTGTTTTCCCATCTGAATCAATTCCATCCCGTGGCCGATGCAATGGGCACTGGTGGAGCAGGCGGAACTGATTGAATAGGACACGCCCTTGATGGAAAAGGCCGTACTGAGGCAAGCCGAATTCGTGCTGGCCATGGTCCGGGTCACCATATAGGGCCCGACGCGCTTCACACCCTTTTGTCGAAGCAGGTCCGCTGCCGCCACGATGTTTTCAGGAGAGCCGCCCCCACTGCCGACCACGAGTCCGGTGCGGGGATTCGAAATCTCGGCCTCGCCAAGACCAGAAGCCGTAATCGCTTCACGCATCGCGATGTAGTTATAGGCTGCGGAAGCCCCCATAAAACGTCTTAATTTCCGGTCGATCTCAGCTTCCAGATCGATATCGATACTCCCATGCACCTGGGAACGAAATCCCAGTTCACGGTACTCCTCCGACGCAACAATGCCGGACCGTGTTTCACGAAGAGCGCTTTCCACTTCGGCACAGTTATTGCCGATACTGCTGACGATACCCATGCCCGTAACAACCACCCGCCTCATGAAATCGTCCCTCCCTCCTCGGAGCTAAACAGACCCACCCGAAGATCCTTGCCGGTATAAATCGTCCGATCATCAACTTCCACCGTACCGTCGGCAATCCCCATATAGAGGCGTCGCATCACGACACGTTTGAGTGACACGCGGTAACGAACCAGTTGGCAGTCAGGAGTGACTTGACCGGTGAAGCGGATCTCTCCCGACCCCAGTGCGCGGCCGTGTCCCTGACCACCTTTCCATCCAAGGAAAAATCCTACCAACTGCCAAAGCGCATCCACGCCCAAACAACCTGGCATGACAGGGTCGTTTTCAAAATGGCATTGGAAAAACCACAGATCTGGATCCAGATCAAGCTCGGCGACAATTTCCCCTTTTCCGTATTCACCGCCTTCGTCGCTGATATGCACGATACGGTCGAACATCAGCATGGGTGGCAGAGGAAGTTGTGCGTTCCCGGGACCGAACATCTGGCCGTGACCGCAGTCGAGCAATTCCTGGTTTGTGAAACTTTGCTGCATGGTGATTTTAGGAGAGCAAATTCAGTCGCGATCATGCCGACCTTACAGCGACGCTATATCAATTATAACGAGTCCCCCGACCAATCACAGAAACCACTGACTCAGGCATCTTCCACGATAAGCAAATGCAAACGACGCGGTCCATGCGCGCCGTACTGAATGGTTTGCTCAATATCGCCCGTTTTGGAAGGCCCAGTAATCAGGTTGATGGCCCGGCGCTTCGTCGCACCTGACTCTCGCAATATTGCCCAGGCATCTTCCATGTGGCGCACGATTCGGCGACGGTCCACCACAATAAGATGATCATCCGGCAGATAATTTTGTGAGGGAGGCACCGTCGGCCCAGAGCACATCACCAACGTGCCGGTCTCTGCGACCGCGGCGACCGCCTCACTCAGGGCTACCTTAGTATCTCTATCAGCCCCTTTGCGATACACGAACACCTTATCAGTCCATTGAGTGGCATCCAGCAACGGTCCGCTGCCAAGATGCCACTGGGCATCCAATCCCATGCTGGCGAGATGCTTTACCACAGCAGACTCAATATGATCGACACTTATCCTGTCATAAGTGCCATGAACCGCTACGTGCTTCTGGCAGAAACGGTTCAATAGATCATCGTCAAATGCGGGCTGCACCTGGGGACGACTATTTTCAATGCGGGATCTCAACTCCTCCAGCCGCCTGGCCGTCCGAGGTTCGCCGTCGGCGAGAGACTTTCTGATGGTGCCCAGTATTTGTTCGCGTGCCCGATTCATGATCTGACTTTGCGGCTGCGCCACTGTCTCATGAAGGAACGGCGCGCCGGGGCAGGAAAATCCCGACTGCCTGTCCAACCGCTGGCACCGGGCAGCCAAGTCAGACTACCCCGGCGTCTCCCGAGCATGTGCATCACCCTCAAGGGCAACGCCATGACCCCTTGATACAACCGGGGACGGCAGGCGAGCCATGCCCATGCCCCCAGCAGAAACCGACCGAAACCCGGGCTCAATCGACGTTCGTGCTGTTCCACTCGGTGCTTCAGCAGCAGGTCAGAGAGTGGAATCCGCACGGGACAGACTTCCTTGCATCTGCCATTCAATGTACAGGCATTGGGAAGATCCAGGGACTGATCGAAACCATTCAAAAGCGGAGTCAGCACAGATCCCATCGGCCCGGAATAAACCCAGCCGTACGCATGACCTCCAATGGAGCCATACACTGGGCAGTGATTGAGACAGGCGCCACAGCGGATGCACCGCAGCATCGGCTGGTATTGCCCTCCGAGCAGCCGCGAGCGGCCGTTATCCAGCAGCACCACATGATACGCCTCCGGTCCCTCCATATCGCCTGGCCGGCGTGGCCCCGAATACAAAGACGTATAAGCGGAGAACTCCTGCCCCGTTGCGCTGCGGGCCAATACCCGCAGGAGAACGGAAAGATCGTCCAGGGAGGGCACGATCTTTTCGATCCCGGCAGTCACAATATGGACCCGTGGCAGGCAACTCGTCAGATCACCGTTCCCCTCATTGGTGACGATGACATTCGCGCCTGTTTCCGCGACCAGAAAGTTGGCTCCCGTAATCCCTACATCCGCAGAAACAAAACGTTCGCGGAGCACACTTCTTGCTTCGTTAACCAGGGCTTCCCGTTGGGTCACCCGATCGGTATAACCAAGCGGGCTGTGGTGTTCATGAAAAAGGTCTGTAATCTGCTCACGGGTTTTATGGACTGCCGGCGCAATAATGTGGCTGGGAGTCTCTCCCGCCAACTGCACGATGTACTCACCCAGATCGGTCTCGACGACCGTTATGCCGGCCTCCTCCAGCACCGGGTTGAGATGCATTTCCTCGGACACCATTGACTTGCCTTTGGTAACCGTCTTTGCCTCCGCGTCCTTGCAGATTCCGGCGATGATCTGGCAGGCTTCTTCGGCATCACGGGCCCAGTGCACATGCCCGCCATTCTCGATCACCTGCTGCTCATACAGTTCCAGATAGCCATCCAGATTAGCCAGCACGTGATTCTTGATATCGCGGGCCGCATCTCGAATCGCGTCAAACTCAGGCAATGCATCAATCGCATCCTGGCGATGATCAACAAAACCGCCGCGGGCCTTAGCCAAAGCCCGTTGCAGGCTGGCGTCTTGCAAAGCCTTTTTTGCGCGGTCCTGAAATTCGACCCGATGCGATGTGGTTGAGACGCTCATGCCTTGTCTTCCGATTCTGCTTCACCAATCGCCGGTCCATCGGTCATCCCGGCAAGCACTTCAGCCACATGAAATACCTTCAGATCGCTGCCCTCTCGCCGCAGGCGGCCGGCAATATTCAAAAGGCATCCGAGGTCCCCGCCCAGCACAGTATCCGCTTCGGTCTGCGCGATTTGCGCGCATTTGTCACCGACAATGCGCCCGGAGAGATCAGGATACTTCACGCTAAAGAGCCCTCCAAAACCGCAGCACGCACTGCCGTCGTCCACCTCGCGGAGGGATAACCCTTGGACTTGCTGCAGCAATGCGCGCGGCTGCTGATGGATAGCTAATTCCCGCAGGCCGGAGCAGGAGTCATGATAGGCGCACACGCCCGGATAGGACACCTGCTCCAGTTCAACACCAAGCCGCTCCACCAAGAACGTGGTCAGTTCGAAGGTCTTATCTGCGAGATCCTGCGCACGGCCTGCCCATTTAACATCGTGGCGAAAAAGATCCGGATATTTGTTGATCAGCGTGTCAGCACATGATCCGGACGGCACCACCACATAGTCATCGTTTGAAAATGCCCGGATTACCCCTTTGGCGATGTTCATGGTGCTGGCCCGATCGCCACTATTCAATGCCGGTTGCCCGCAGCAACTCTGCGCTCGCGGCACACGAACACGGCAACCCGCACGCTCAAGCAAGGCCACCGCCGCGAACGCGACCTGTGGCCGCATCAGATCAGCAAGGCAGGTTACGAACAACCCGACCTTGATCGGGGAATCGATTTGAGTTTCAGTCACAGTGTCGCAGATTAAGTCAGTGCGCTTTCACTGTATCATTAAGGCTGCATTTTCACTACATCAGACCATCGTCAACACACGCAATGGCCCGAGCGTCCGCAAATCACGCGCTTTTTTCGGACTGACCAATCCATGTCTGACCTGATTCATAAGATCCGTTCACGTCCCGAGTTTTTGCTGCTGCTGATGGCGGGGGCGGTTCCCTTGAGCTTTGCCACCTGGCAGGCACTGTTAAACAACTTTGCAATAGAGCGTGCCGCGTTCAGTGGCGCCGAAATCGGGATCCTGCAAAGCCTTCGAGAGGTGCCGGGGTTTTTGGCGTTCACCGTAGTGTTCCTGCTCTTTTTGCTTCGGGAGCAGCAGATTGCACTGATCTCGCTGATCCTGCTTGGGATTGGCACAGCAGTCACGGGCTTCTTTCCGACCGTGATCGGTCTTTATCTCACAACTGTCGTGATGTCCATAGGGTTTCATTATTTCGAAACCATTCAGACGTCCCTTTCTCTTCAATGGATCGAGACAGAACGTACCGCAGAAGTGCTGGGACGCATTATTGCGGTAGGCGCTTTCACATCCATTGTTGCCTTCGCGGCAATCTGGCTCGCCTTCGATGTGATGTCACTGGATTTCGTCACGGTCTATATCCTGGGAGGCGGCATCACGGCCGTTATTGCGGTCGCAGCATGGCTGTGCTTTCCGCAATTCCCTATCCGGGTGAGGCAACGGCGGCAACTGATCTTGCGCAAACGCTACTGGCTCTACTATGCGTTGACCTTTCTTTCCGGAGCGCGCCGCCAGATCTTTATCGTCTTTGCCGGATTCCTGATGGTTGAAAAATTCGGTTACAGCGTCGCTGCGATTTCGGTCCTGTTTCTGGTCAATGCCACATTGAATATGCTGTTTGCGGCGCGCATTGGTCGAGTTATCGGCCGGGTGGGTGAACGGACCGCGTTGGTCTTTGAATACATTGGCCTGGTCGGTGTATTCGTTGCCTATGCTTTCGTCAATAACGCGCATCTGGCTGCCGGCCTATACATCGTGGACCATTTCTTTTTCGCACTGGCGATAGCCATCAAGACCTATTTTCAGAAAATCGCCGATCCTGCCGATATTGCCTCGAGCGCGGGCGTCTCGTTCACCATCAATCACATCGCAGCGGTGGTGCTGCCGGCAATCCTCGGGATTCTTTGGCTGACCTCACCCGCAGCTGTGTTTCTGGTCGGCGCAGGATTGGCAGGCATGTCCCTGCTGCTGTCTCTCAACATCCCGACCCATCCCGCGCAAGGAAACGAAGTGATGCTAGGGCGCTGGGGTGCCGGCTTTGGCAACGCAGTTCGGGCCGCCAAATAAACTTGTTCTCAATTGCGCCGTGAGAATGATCCCCACAGATGACCCGCAATACGCCGTATGGAAGAACAAGCGATTAATTTCTATTCTGTGCTCAGTTCCAATTCATAACCGGAAAATTTCCGGACGTTGAGAACACCCGAGTCCAGGATCAGGTACTGCCCCTTGATTCCCTGAAGCGCTCCTGAGACAGTGTCGGTCTTGTCAAAGTTATGCGCCTTCACCTTTTCAGGGTATGCATTCACCGGATAACCAATCTCACAGACACTCTCTGTCGCTGAAATCTTGGTGTCTGCCCAGTCAGGGCTTTCCCGAAAGCGTGTGATCAGATCAGCCGCTTCTTTCAATATCCTATCGCGCTCGCGAACCATATCCAAAGGCTCGGGACTGCCTTTCAGCATCCGGCGCCAATCGGTTCGATCGGCGACGACCTGCCGAAGCGTGGCTTCCAACAACCCGGCAATACGCCTTTCGCTGACCTCAAAAACAACGACGGCCTGGCTTGCGCCCTGATCGATCCAGCGGGTAGGTATCTGGCTGGCCCGAGTCACGCCCACTTTCAATCCGGATGAGTTCGCCAGATAGACGACATGAGGCCTGAGGCAATGTGATTCGCCCCACTCTGGTTCACGGCAAGTGCCTGCGTGGTAATGACACAGCTCCGGTCGGACAATGCATTGATCACAGGACGCAAGGCGCTTCAGACAAGGAAAGCAATGGCCCTGGTTGAAACTCTTCTTGGTTTTTCGCCCACAGGCAACACAAAAGATATTGCCTGTGAAGGAAAGTGTGACGGTTTCGCCCATCAACGCATTCATATCCACTGCGCCATCGCCGATGGGCAGTTCGTAGCGCACCGGAGCCTCCAGCTTCGTGCGCATTTTTTCGATGGATCCTCTCATGTTCTAAGCATCCAGCAGAGCCGCAGATACGAAGACTTCATCCGACGCCCAATCAATCAGTAATCGGCGGGAAGCTTGCGCACAATGACCCATCGCTTGCCCTCAGTTCGAATATACCCGCCTTTCGCGAGGTCACTCATGATCCGGCTGACCATCTCACGGGAACAACCAATCATGTCAGCCAGCAACTGGTGCGTCAGTCGTTCGGGGACAATGGTCTGCCCACCCTCCTCTACCGAACGTTCATGCAGACGGGCGACCAGACGTCGGTAGGCGCTCTGCAGGGCCAGCCCCTGCGTGGCATCGGTTAACTTACGAATCATTCCCGCCAATGCGGCAATCACCCCAAAAGATAATTCCGCATGCGCCTCCAGCAGTCGACGGAATTCCCTGCCTTCAATCATCAGGAGTTCTGTCTGCTCCATGGCGGCCACAGACGCAGACCGGGGCTCTCCGTCAAGTACTGCAATTTCCCCAAAAATCGCACCAGGCCCCTCAAGCCCCAGAATCATCTCCTTGCCGGTTTCATCAGAGAGGTAAACGCGGATCTGTCCACTGACAACGATATAGAGACTTTCACCATCTGACCCCTGGCTCACAATAAGCTCACCACGCTCAGCCGTGATCTGCCTGGCCACACTGGCCATCACTTCCAGATCAGACTCG
>CETU01077533.1_pt1 | contig 10457 bp, 6 predicted proteins | sample 356531 | NCBI WGS metagenome assembly CETU01 (sample SAMEA2623488, study PRJEB7988) | marine metagenome | isolation source: saline water (ENVO:00002010), including
GAGCTATTATACCCTATTGTTATCATTATTACCATCAAAAGTATTATTGCGGGTGCGAGGCTCGATATATTATTGATAAAAGTATGCCACTCACTTGCCAATGCACCTATAATTATAATAATAAATAACAACGTAGATATTTTTGCTGCCATCGGTTCAAATGAATTTGCAAAAGCACTGAATTTGGAACGCACTAGCATACCAAATAAAACAGGAAGCGCAGTAATTAAAAACATGGTAAGGCATAAAGAAATTAGATTTAATTCAGGCGCATTAACTCCCATGAAATGCTGCATTGAAAAACCAGTAATTAATGGAAGGGTAATTACAGTTAAAATGCTTATAACAGCTGTATATGATATTGATAATGCTGTATCACCTTTGGCCAATTTTGTAATTATATTTGAAGTAACTCCACCTGGACAGGATGCTAATATCATTACACCTACTGCCATTTCTTCGGTCAATCCTGATATTGAAATAATTATAAATGCGACCATAGGAAGTAGAAACATTTGGTTTGTTATTCCAACAAAAAAAGCTTTAGGTGCATAAATTAGGTTAGTAAAGTCATTTATTGTTAAACCTAAACCAAGGGTTAACATAATAAATACCAAAGATAACGGAAGAACTATATCAATAATCATTGATGTGTAATATTTATAATAGCCAAAATAGTAATTACAAGATAAAATAGAATTTTAATTAATCACTAAATAAAAAATCATTACCTAGCGAAATAATAAAAAAGTAGCTTCATTTTAAGCAAGATAGATATGCAGATTATTTAATCAAGCCATCATAATCAATTGAAATATAAAATGTAGATCCTATCTTGGGTGTAAGTACTGATGTATTATAATATTGACCTAAAAGATTATTTACACCGATCTTAACTAGCATATTATAATCAGATAAGATGTAAGACAATTGTGCATCTATATTTATGTTTCCTCCCAATTCTCCAACACCATACCAAAGGTAATTATCATACCAGTATTTTTCGGTATATCTTGCAGTTAGCGCATAGCCAATATTATCATTAAATGCTCTAGGGTGGTTTAACGAAAACTTATATCTATTTTTAGGTCTTGAGGTACCAACACTTTCACCCTGAATCCTATTTGGCTGATAAGCAATGAGTTCTCCGACTTCACCAATAAAATTATAGTTCCCTGATAAAATTAATCCACTTTCAAAATTGTATGCTATGCCAAGTGATAATCCATTAATTGTTTGTTCATTTTCTTCACTGTGAGTATAAACATAAAATGGCTCAGCTAAGGGGGTGGCATATCCCGTGCTATCACTTGTGGCGGTATATGCTATCTGGTCTGATAACCAGACGATGTGGTCATCATCACGTAAGTTCGCCTTATGATTATAATAGTAGTTAATATCAAAAAATAGATTATCGCCAAAAAGTGCTTTATACCCTATTTCATACGCATATAGTCTTTCGCCAGATGGGTATGGGATTTTAATATGTGTTGTATCATAAGTCCCTCCAGCAATATCTATCTGGACAGCTTTTGAATGAAGCTCTTCAAGTCCAAGTCTCCTGAGATTTTCTTTTGCCCCGCCAATAGCTAAAAAACCTTGCTGGGGAATGTGTAAATAGCTCCAGTAAAGTGGTGGATTTAATCTCGCTTGCTGATAAGAAAACCTAAGGTATTGGTTATCTTTTGCTTTAAATACTGTAGAGAAACTTGGAGATAAGTTTGTGCCATAAGTGTCACTTTCATCAAACCTTAGAGCTCCTTGTAATTTCAATCTTTCATTAAAAAACCATTTAGTACCTTGAATAAACAATGCATATTCCCAAGGATCCATTTCACCAAATTGTGCATTGAGCTCTGGAGAATTGCTCATAATACCATTATGAAAGCCTATATTATATTGTCTAAAGTTTCCACCAATTTGAAACCCTCCAAATTTTACGAAATCAGTTAGATCATAAATAAATTCCAAATTGTAAAATCCATTATCCTTCAATCGAGTAGGAGATCTCTCTTTATCTCTCCTTATGAGTGAATCATAAACAGTATTATAAAGATCCGTCCCTGGTTCTAAACGCGCATAGTAATTACCCTCACTAATCGAATTCTCACTATCAGCAAATTCTCTTGCAAGCCGGTGATTCCCTGAGTCGATACCCATAATATCTCCATTAAAGGCAGCCACATAATCATCAAACCAAATATTATCCGGCTTGGAATAATTTTGCATCTCCAAAGCAATTGTTCTTACATCCCACTGTATGTCCTCAGTAGAATTATTGAAAGGGTTCTGACCCTCATTATACATGTATGCTCTAAAAAGCCATCTTGGACCTGTGAGAGTTAAACCATGATTAATTCCACCAGCGTTATTATTCCAAAACTTTCCAATACCAACATTCGTAAAAGATCCCCAACCTCCCTTCATAGCATAAGAGATATCAATGTTATCCGTGATTTTATAATCAAGGGATGCATTCAATTTTGTATTATATACTGAGGTTTCTACAATATCTCTATCCCAATATCCAGTTCTAGAAATTGGAGGCATTAATGAATCAACAAATGATCCAATGGAGTATTCATTTAGCGGAGTGTCATCACCATGGACAAATCTAAGATCAAAAACACTTGTAGAATCAAGATGAGGTTTCAAATATGTCGAGTCACCAGGCTCCTCCCACTCCGTGGCCCGTTTATCTGAATAAACAAATTTAAACGCAAATCTATCATATGCTTTTCCATATCTTACCGCAAAATGGTTAAAAGGGGTCGTCGCCACATCTGTCTTATGATTGAATCCTGTTTTAACTTGATAACTTAGACCCTGATAAAACCATGGTGTTTTGGAACCAATCAAAACCAATCCGGATGTTGAATACGGACCATACATTACAGATGCCGCTCCATGAACAAGTTCGATGTTTGCAACATCTATTTCGGATAGACCAGTAATATTTCCAAAATTATTTCCGTAGTTTAAATTAGTAGCCTGCATACCATCAACAAGCTGTGAATAGTCTCGGGCATCTGTAACACCCATTCCTCTTACAACCAGAGAGGTATATATTGTCGAAAGCTGCTTTGTTTCAACCTCTTTTATATCGTCAAGTCCCTCATAGAAATTAAGGGCTGGAGACATTTTGATATCTTTTATACTGACAGCATCCACACTGGCACCAACTGTCATATAGGATTCCCTTATTTTTGAAGGGCCAAAGATTGCCTGCTTTAAAATGTCCGATATGCTTTTATCTATTTCATGAGCAGTTACATCTACTTTTCTAAGCGCGACCGGGTCAGGTTCCATCATAAATATTAGATCAGATATAGAATTCCCATATTCGGTATCACTATCAGCCGTACTTTCATCAATATCTAACTTTTCTAAAAAGCTACCAGTGCTTTCATCAGAGTTTGTAGGCGTAATTACAAATGACTTTGAGATTTTTTTATATCCTATATATGTAATATCAAGTGTGTAAGTAGCTGCCTCCAAACTCTTAATAGAAAAGTAACCTTCCGCATTTGTAATGGATCCAATTCCAAGTTCCTTTATAGCAACATTCGCACCAGGCATTGGGACTGATTCCTCTGATAAGACAACTCCACTTACTGAGCCCTCTTGAGAAAATAAAAATGCATTGAAGAAAAATATTAGATATTTTAAGTTTTTATACATGGAATTCTTTTTTTGTATTTATGATTGAAGGATGGGGCTTTATTGATTTCAAATGCTAATATAATATTTCTTCTTATTCAGAAAATATTAATGTGAACTTTTAATGTATTAAAAATGAGCAATATAACCTTTTTTACGTCGAAAGATTATTAAGTTTTATTTTTTTTCCAAAGGACTTTTTGAATCTGTATTTTTTTCTTTTTTCCTTTAACCTTAATCGGCTCCAGCTTTTCATATTGATAGAATTTAGATGTTTTTCTATGAACGCTAGGTGACACAATTATATTTCCAGGTGGAGCATGGCCACATAATCTTGCTGCTAAATTAACGGTGTCGCCAATCACGGTATAGTCCATCATTTCTCTAGAACCAATATTACCAGATATTACGGGTCCATGATTTATTCCAATTCCTATTTCAATAGGGAGAAGCTTTTTAATTTTTCTTTTTTTATTAAAACTTTTTAGTTTAACCATCATTTCGATAGCTGTATCCAATGCTCTTTTAGTGTCGTCTGCTCCACCAATAGGCGCTCCAAACACAATCATAAGCTCATCTCCAACAATTTTATCCAGAGTACCATTATATTTAAAAACAATATCAATCATCTCTGTAAAATAGTCATTTAATGTTGAAACAACCTCCGCAGGCTTCATATTCTCGGACATGGATGTAAAGCCTCTAATATCAGTAAATAGTATCGTAACCTTTCTTAATTCTCCTCCAAGGTTTAGCCCTTCTTTAGAATCAAGTAACTTCTCAACAATCTGTTTAGAAACATATCTTTTGAAAGTATTTTTAATTTTGTTCTGCTGGGTAATATCCTCTATGGCTATTACAGTGCCAGTAATGGCCATATCATTACCAATTCTAGGCGATACTGAAATATTCACTACAGACTCTTTTGAAACAGTTGAAAAAGGAATATTTTGCTCAGATTGAATACAGTTTTCTATTTCAGTCGTTTGAATTAATTCTAAAATAGCAGGATCTTTTTCAAACAGGTACATATAATGATTGCCAATTATTTCACCTTCATCCATTCCTAATATGTTTTGACCTGAGGGATTAACAGAATCAATCTCACCAAGGCTATCTAGAGTCAATAATCCAGTGGCAATACTATTTAAAATACTTTCATTAAACTGCTTCTCTTGCTGTATATCCTTAAATAACTTTGCATTATCGAGTGCAACTGAAGCCTGATTAGAAAAAGCAGTGAGTAAATCTAAATCAGTAGAAACAAAAGGCTCAGAGCCAGCACGTGTTTCTTTATTAGCAAGAATCATATATCCAAGACATTTATCTTTAACTAACAAAGGAGCAATTATTATGTTATCCTCACTCAACTTTTTTTGCAAAATAGACTTTTTGTCAAGTGATATAATAAGACCCTTTTTTTGATCATTTATTTCTTTAAATATTTTTAGTTTTTTTGATAATAAAACGTCTTTAACCTTCCAATTAAAACTAGTTTTTATTTCTAGAATTGGACTATTCTCATTTTCTAAAATTATCATTCCTTTAGAAACATTTAATACGCCAACAGATCTCAATAATATTTCTTCTCTTAACTCACTCTCATTCAATACAGAGCTAATTGCCAAACTAATATCAAACAAAGCTTCCAGTTCTAATAATTTGAGATTTAACTCGTTCTTTTTTAATTCAACATTTTTCAAAAGTTGTTGGTTAAAAATACTATTAGTTAGGTGATTGGAAATAATTTCTAGAACCTTTAAATCCATATCATTATAAGCAATATTCATAAACTTTTTACTTACAATAATAACACCGAAAAAATCTTTCCGATAAAATAAGGGCACTACAATTTCACCTTTTAAATTATCAAAAACAGTTCTAAGATTTTTAGATAATAACCCCTTTAAACTTTTCGATGATAAATAACTACCTGTGAAATTTTGCATCTTCTGAACAAAACTCATTGAGTAATTAATTTTTTTTATATTTTTTAGACCATTTATAGCTAATGGGAATAAAACCTGCGATTTATTATCATATAATAATAAAGCACCTTTGGGAGCCATTACCGTTCCCAGAATTAGCCTTAAGACAGCTAGGCCTACCTCCTCGGTTTGGTCATGATTAATAAGTGTCTCGCCTAGCTCATCTAGCGAGGATAAATAATAATCTAATTTTTCAGAGCTCTTATCGTCCAAAATAATTAGACTTGTTATTTCATTTGGTCTAGTGCTTCTTCTTCGGAACTAAAAACTTTTGAATATTTTGTTATACCCATAATATTAAAGGTTTTTTCTACAATTGGCGCAAGGTTATAATAACCAAGTTCTCCGCCTACCTCTTGAAGCTTTTCAATTATTTCGATAAGAATACTGACACCTATACTATTTACTACTTTTGAGTTTTCTAGGTTTAGTAAAATCTTTTTTGTTCCAGAATCAATATTTTCATTGCAGACTTTTGCAATTTCTTCGCCTCCAATGTTATTCAAATATCCATTCGTTTCAATAATTAATAGACCATCCTTATTTTTGGATGTTAAAGTAAAATCTGACATTTTTTTTCTCCAGTTAATTGTCGTCTTTATTTTTCGTCATTGTTACGGTTGTACCAGATACAGAAGATTCAAACTCTACGGAGTCCATAAGCTCCTCAATGAGTTTTAGTCCCCATCCGCGCTTATAATCAGAACCTAGCTTCTCATCAATGTTTGGTATTTCTACTTTTGACTTATCAAAACCTTTCCCCTGATCTGTAACTTGTATAACCAAATTATCTTGATTAATAATAAAATGGATTTCAATTTGGTTTTTCGAATCACTATGTTCAAATGCATTGATGCAGGCCTCTATAATTGCCATGCTTATCTCCGCTGTTTGTTCTTCGTTAAGTCCCATATGCTTAGCAACAACCTCACCAGTTTTGGTTGCAGCTAGCTCCATATCAGGCAAAATTGGTAACGTAAGTTCAACTGTTGGGGTTTTTTTTGTCATAAAATATCCTGCTAGTAAATTATTTGATAAGCTATGAATTTTTTCACTTACTAAAAATTAAAAATTACTTTTTCTTTATAATTACTAAGGTCATATCATCTTTGAGATCAATATCCCCTAACCATGATTCGCATAATTTTACTAAACCATTTTTTATTTCTTCTACATTCAAATTGATTAATGATTTAATCTCTTCCTCAGTTTTTTCATATCCAATCATCTCTCCACCTTGATTTTCAGCTTCAGGAAGACCATCAGATAATAAGACCAAGGTATCTCCTTTATTTTTAAATACTATTTCCTCTGAAGTATGAATAGATTTTGAAAATGAACCTAATGGTAATGCTCCTACCATTATCTCTTTGAGCGTTTCATCTTGACTAGAATAAAAATAGGCTGGTGGCATACCAGCAGATGAAAAAATGATTTTATCGTTACTTATATCAGCAATATTTAAACACATTCTATTTAATCCAATATTCATCCTTAGAAGAGTCTTGTTCAAGGTATCAAGGATTGAAATAGGATCATCTAATTGAATAGAGCTCAGAGCTGTTTTAGTAATAGCTACAACATTTCCAGATGTAAGTCCATGCCCTGTTGCATCACCACAGATGGCAATTATTCTGCCATCTCCATTATCAATAAAATCAAAATAATCTCCGCCAACCTCTGTTGCGGTTTTTTGGAAACCTATGATCTCATAATCATCTGATATTGGCATTTCATTTGGTAAAAGAGACTGCTGAAATTCTCTTGCTTCTTCAAGTTCTGCATTCTGTCTTTCCATTTCAGCATCCTGTAACTCTTTGGTTTTTATTTTCTGTTTACGATAATTAACAAAGGTTGTTGATGAAAATATTCCAAATCCTAAAATAGCTAACCAAAATGGTATAGCGGTAATTGGATTCAGATACCATACTCTAACTATTGCAAAGGGAACCTCAACAATATTTGAAGTATTTAATTTATTGTTTACTGCCTGAATCTCAAGAACATATTTACCAACTCCCATCGGCTCATGCTCTATCATAAATTCTTTATAACCATCAATGTATTCGATCGTTGGTGATGAAAACAATTCGGACCAATTTCTTGAAACATTACCATCATTAATACGTGTTCTATAGTTAAAATAAGAATCACCAGCACTATAATATATCGGGTTAATGTAAATAGAAAATCGTTCATCTGGCCTACCATTTACAATTTCATCAGCTATTATATCTATCTGTGGTGCCTCTACTCTTTCAACTTCCAGCTTTATCTGGTTTTCATTGGGTGTGAAAATTGTCACTCCATTATCACAACCAATAAAAAAACTATCATCTTTTAATCGCGCAATCGAACCAACAGTATTACCAATTAATCCATCTTTGGTATCCAATGTAAACCACTGATCATCATTTAAATAGCTTACACCTCCACCAAAAGTACCAACCCATATATTATCATTATCACTTAGTAGAGAAAAAGTTTCATTATGCCCTAATCCATCTGCAGTATTTAAGACACTAAAATTTTCATTTGAAAAAAGCGCCAAACCCGCAGATTCAGTACCTGCCCATATCTCACCTCTATTATCTACCGCTAAAGTAACAACCCTATTATCTACAAGTCCTTGGTTATAGTTTCTAAAGGTTTTACCATTAAAAATAGATATACCATAACCATAGCAAGCAAAAATTATCGTACCATCTTTTTTCTGCTTAATATCTTGTATCCAATTTGTGGGAAGGCCATCCTTTTTGCTATATGTAATAAAATTTTTCCCATCAAATAGTGCAACACCTGCGCTTTTAGACCCCAACCATATTTTTTCATTATCTTTTTTATCTATTAATAATGATAAAAGCAAATTTGAAGGGAGTCCATTTTTTTTAGAATAGTTTGTGAAATTTCCATTAGTATAAACAGATAATCCTTTTGTGGTAGCCATATAAATCACACCATCATTATTAATTTCTAAATCCATTATTTTATTAGATGGCAAACCATTTTTTTTATCTAAGTGGATGAAGGAATAATCTCTGTTTAAAATGAATAGACCATTATTTGTGCCTATATATATAGAACCGTTATAGTATTCTGCATCATAAACCATCCCACCTACATCTAATCCATCTTTTTTACCAATGTTATAAAATGAAGTGGGGTCATGGTAAAGGATGCCTTGCCCAAATGTAGAGTACCAAATTTCATGATTATTAATTACCTTAATATTTTTTATATGAACATTTGATAAAAGACCATTATAAGAATCATCTGATGTAATAGGATTCAGTTGACCATCCTGTAATGAATAAATACCTTTTTTAGTACCTACTAAAATAATCTCAGAATTAAAATACTCTAGGGATACAACGTTTAAGGATCTCTCTTCTAATGTTAATTTTTTATTTTTTCCCCATGAATAAAGACCTTTATTAGTTCCAATATATATCATATTGTCTTTGTGAAGGATACATTGGATAACTATTTTTTTATCAGAAAAATCCAATTCATAATTTTTAAAATTATTATTACTCTCCTTTTGGATAATATTTTTCTTTCCAGCGTACCATGTTTCTCCAACATAACTAGATACATCAACAACCTCACCCTTTGGAAATCCCCAGCCCATATATTCTACCTTACTTCCATTATAAATAAGATTTTCAATATCTGTAGAAATGAATAAGGAATTACCAACTTTATTCATATAACTTATTTTTTTTCCTTGGATATGCTTTACTCTTTCAAAATAATCTCCATTAAATGTAAATATACCATCAGTGGATGTTGCTACAAATACTTCATCATTAAAAAAAGTGATATCTATGATGTCAGATGATGGTAGACTATCATTTACACTGTATTTTATAAAATTTTGTCCACCAATAACCGTAAGCCCATTTTGAGTAGCCACCCAAATTCTACCAGACTGATCTTTTTCAATATCAAAAATAAAATTACTAGAAAGTCCATCAAGATATTTATATTGAAAAAATTGTCCATTTGACATAGTGCTATTTGTCTTGGAAAAAACTGGATTATAAATGGTAAGCATTATAAATAAATACATAAAAGGCTTCATAAGAGTGATATCTTTCATTTTTTAATATTGTTTATGATCATAGATCTTCAACAAGAGAAGCAAGAGCGTCTTTATCTTTATCAAATATTTTGACATAACCCTTCAACCCCATTGACATAAACTTTTTATCTAAATGTGAATCAATATTTGAAAATAATAATTTTCCTCGCTTCTTTTCTATAGACTGAATAATACTAATTAAGATAGAAACGCCATAGCTATTAACATCATGACTTTTAGAAAAATTAATAATAAAATGGATAAAATTTTTTTCTAATAAATCATCTATAGTTTTTGCTATATCTTTTGCTTGAAAGTCATTTAGTGGCCCATCAACCTTTATTATTGCTGTTGGATCAATTTTTTCGACCACTGTTGTTAATGTATTCGATGGCATAGTTAAAACCAATTATCTACTAATGTGTTAATCATAATCTAAACAAAACCATCAAAAAATCTTTGAATTCACATAAATAAGCTACGAAAATTTTAATCTTTTAAATATTTATGAAAAAAGGTATTTAAAGATCCGATTTTTATTTAATTATAGTAATGTCAAGAGACATAAAAATAATTAATGATAAGAGAGTGAAAAGTGCTAAAAACCCATGATACCGTTCTGATTTGGTTATGGATCCATAAAATGACAGAAAGGTTAGAAGAAAAGGCATAATGGTGAATGGAGAAATGATAGGTTTGAGAAATAGAAAATGATTTATCAAAAT
>CETU01096154.1_pt1 | contig 10413 bp, 10 predicted proteins | sample 356531 | NCBI WGS metagenome assembly CETU01 (sample SAMEA2623488, study PRJEB7988) | marine metagenome | isolation source: saline water (ENVO:00002010), including
ATTTCATTAAACACAACTCTTTCTACTTTTTTACCTTTTAAAAGTTTTTTGCTCTCAAGTATTTCTCTTACGTGCCAAGCTATAGCTTCACCTTCTCTATCAGGGTCCGTTGCCAATATAATTCTTTCTGACTCTGCAGCAGCATCCGTAATTTCTTTAACATATTTTTTTGAGAATGAGTCTAATTCCCATTCCATTTTAAAGTTATTTTCTGGATCAACAGAACCGTTTTTTGATGGAAGATCTCTAACATGCCCATAACTTGCTAATACTTTATAATCTTTCCCTAAGTATTTGTTTATGGTTTTTGCTTTAGCTGGACTCTCTACTATGACAAGATTCATTATAATTAACTTTACTGTCAAAAATAAAGCAGTTTGTCAAATCAAAGTATAATAAGTGTTGATTTTAAAGTTTAATTTTATCTTCTGTTCTATTTTTCAACCTGACAATATTCTTTCTATGAGTGTATAAAATAATCACAAAAACAATAAATAAAAATGAATTTATTTCAAAATTACTTTCAAAAAAAGAAATTAAAAAAATTACTAGAGTTGAAATGATTGATGATAAGGAAGAATATTTAGTAATGAAACTAATTAAAATCCAGGATACACAAAATAACAAAGCAAGTTTTAATGATAAAGCAAAAATAACCCCTAAATAGGTTGCAACACCTTTACCACCCTTAAATTTTAACCATATGGGAAATATATGTCCAAGAAATGCCATTAAAGCAGATAAATAAATTAAATTTGGGAAATAAAATTTTACAATAATAACAGGCGCAAACCCTTTGAAAATATCCATAAATAAAGTTAAACCCGCAACGAATTTATTTCCAGCTCTTAAAACATTTGTTGCGCCAATATTTTTGGAACCTACGTTACGTATATCTTTACTTAAAAAAAATTTACTTAAAATTAATCCAAATGGTACTGACCCAGCTATATATGAAAAAAAAGATACTAAAAATGTTTCAAAAATCACTGTAAATTAAAAACACTTTCTCCATTAAGGTATGTCATTAAAACTTTTCCTTGAAGTTTCCTATTTTCTATAGCCGCATTTTTAGATTTCGATTTTAGTTTAGATACATCAACTTTCCAAGGTTGATTAAGATCAAAAATACACAAATCTGCATCAGATCCTTTTTTTAAAGTACCTTTGTTAATTTTTAATATTTTTGCAGGGTTGTATGTAATAGTTTCGATTATTTTTTTTAAAGGTAAAGAACCATTGTGATATAGCTCTAAGCAGAGTGAAAGAAGAGTTTCAATACCAATAGAACCCTCAGCTGCTTGTGCAAAAGGAAGTCTTTTACTTTCCTCATCTTCAGGTTTGTGATCTGAAACTATTACGTCTATCAAACCATCTTTTACTCCTTGAATTAGTGCTTTTCTATCTTCTTCTTTTCTTAAAGGAGGGGAGACCTTCATAAAAGTTTTAAAATCTCCAATGTCATTTTCATTAAGTGAAAGATTGTTTATAGAAACACCAGTAGTAAATTTTAAACCATTTTTTTTATATTTTTTTATGACATCGACTGATTTTGCTGATGATAACTGGGATATATGATATCTACACGGGTATTCTTCAAGTAAAGATAGATCTCTTTCAATTATAATCTTTTCTGCAATGTAAGGTATACCTTGCAAACCAAGTCTAGTTGAAACTTCTCCCTCGCTAATACATCTACCTTTAGAAAGTTCATGATCTTCAGGATGTTGCATAACAAGAACATTAATGTCAGATGCATAATTCATAATTCTAGACATCATTTCAGCATTTTGCACAGTTTTTGTTGCATCAGTAAATCCAATTATTCCTTTTTTTGAAAGCAATCCAAACTCAGTCATAAGTTTTCCATCCATATTTCTCGTGAGTGTAGCGGATGGATAAATATTTACTCCAGATTTGTCTCTACCTCTCCTTAAAATAAAGTCTACCATAGACACGTTATCTATGACCGGACTTGTGTTTGGCATTGAAACCACAGACGTAACACCCCCAGACACGGCTGCACTGCTTAAGCTTCTAAAATTTTCTTTATATTCAAAACCAGGTTCACCAATAAATACTTTCATATCTACTATGCCAGGAATTAAAACTTTACCTTTTAAATCTATTGTTTCTGACTTAATTGAAATATTCGATTTCTTTACACTTTTTCCAACAGCTTTAATTTTACCTTTAGAGTCAACTATTAAACCGCCAGTCTCATCAAGGTTTTGGGATGGATCGATTATCCTTCCATTTATAAAATATTTTTCTTTCATTATTTACAGTATAATTTTAAACACGCCATTCTTACAGCTACACCTAATTCCACCTGTTCTTTAACCAAACTAACATTTATATCATCAGCTAACTTAGTATCTATTTCTACACCTCTGTTCATTGGTCCAGGATGCATAATTAAAGCATCTTTTTTAGCAAATTTTAATTTGTCAGGCGTCAATCCAAAATACTCGTAGTACTCTCTTTTTGAAGGTAAAAAAGATCCTTTCATTCTTTCATTTTGTAATCTTAACATCATAACGATGTCACAAGATTTTAAACCCTCTTTCATATTGGTAAATCCTTTAACACCAAGTTTGTTGATTGAGTTAGGCATCAAAGTTTTTGGCGCAATAACATTGACCTCAGCCCCAAGCATATTAAGTAAATAAATATTTGATCTAGCTACTCTAGAGTGAAGTATATCTCCGCAAATAGCTATTTTTAAACCTTCAATTCTTCCTTTTCTGTTAATTATTGTTAAAGCATCTAAAAGTGCTTGTGTTGGGTGTTCTCTTAGACCATCACCAGCATTAATAACTGCACAATTAACTTTTTGTGATAAAAGGTTGGGAGCACCTGAGTCTTGATGTCTCACAACTATAATATCAGGATGCATTGCATTTAGTGACATTGCAGTATCCAAAATGGTTTCTCCTTTTTTTAATGAGGAGTTTCCAACATTCATTGTCATTACATCAGCTCCCAATCTTTTACCTGCAAGTTCAAACGAGCTTTGTGTTCTTGTAGATGGTTCAAAAAATAAGTTAATTTGAGTTTTTCCTCTTAGCAAATCCAGTTTTTTAGATGCACTTCTATTTAACTTTATAAAATTTTTTGCCTCATCTAAGATTAGATTTGCTTCTTGAATAGATAGATTTTGAATTCCTAAAAGATGTTTTTGGATTTTTTTAACAGCTGAAAATTTTTTAATAACTGCCATTAAAATTAACTCTATAGGCCTTTTGTACTATCATAGCAAGTTATTTATCTTCTTAAGTAATCTATAGCCCCCTGTAATATAAAAGAAGCTGCATTTTGGTCTAATTTCTCAACTTTTTTTGAGACATTTACGTCCAAATTACTTGATAAATTGAACGCCCCTGCGCTTGACAATCTCTCATCCCACATACTGACAGGTATTGAAACATTATTTGATAAGTATTTGGTAAAATCGTTAGCAGATTGTGCAGATGGACCTATTGTACCATCCATATTAATTGGATTTCCTACAATGATTCCCTTGATATTATTTTCAAGAATTATTTCTTGAATCTCATTGATAAAATTGGAATTATTTTTTTTATGAATGGTTTTTAAAGGCGTTGAAACAAGTTTATTTTCATCTGATATTGCCAAACCAATGCGATTTTTACCTGGGTCAATGCCTAATATTCTAGATTTTTTTCCTATTGATTTCTTAAAATCTTCTATATCTACCATGAATATGTTATATTTTACTTCACTTTCTAATCAAACTAAAACATAGTTTATAGATGTCTATTGATAAAAACCAAGTTAAAAAAGTTGCTAAACTATCCAGAATATTGCTTGAAGATAGCAAATTAGAAACTTTATCTAAAGATTTAGCTTCTATATTAAATTTCGTAGAACAACTTAATAAGTTAGACACAAATAAAACAAAACCATTAAGTTCTGTGGTTGATAAAACTTTGGAACCTAGAAATGATAAAGTTGATGATGGAAAAATAAAGAGTCAGATATTAAAAAATTCTCCTAATAAAAACGAAGATTTTTTTATTGTTCCGAAAGTGATTGAATAAAAATGACTGATTTAAATAAGAGCTCTTTAAAAGAAATAGTTAATTTAATCAAATCAAAGAAAATATCTTCTTTAGAAGTTACTAAACATTTTATTAAAAATATTGAAAAAGGAAAAAATTTAAATAGTTTTATTACAACTTGTTTTGAAAAAAGTATGAACAGTGCAAAAGAATTTGATAGTAAAAAAAATTTTGACGGTTTACTTTCTGGAATACCTATAGCTGTCAAGGATTTGTTTTGTACCAAAAACATAAAGACGACTGCTGGAAGTAAAATTTTGGAAAATTTTGTCCCTACATACGAGTCTACTGTCACTGATAATTTATGGTCCGAAGGAGCTTTTTTACTTGGTAAACTAAATTGTGATGAGTTTGCTATGGGATCATCAAATGAAACTAGTTATTTTGGAAACACCATTAATCCGGTCGGTAAAAATTTAGTACCAGGTGGTTCATCAGGCGGGTCAGCTAGCGCCTTAGCAGCGAGTCTTACTCCAGCCACAATAGGTACTGACACAGGTGGTTCTATCAGACAACCCGCATCCTTTACCGGAACAGTTGGATTGAAACCTACTTACGGATTATGTTCTAGATGGGGCATAGTTGCTTTTGCTTCATCATTAGATCAAGCAGGACCTATGACTCAAAATGTCGAAGATTGTGCTTTGATGCTAGAAGCAATGTCAGGTTACGATAAAAAAGACTCCACATCTATAAATAAAAAAAAAGAAAATTATTTGAAAAATTTAAATCAAAAAATTGATGGATTAAAAATCGGTATACCAAAGGAATACAGAGTAGAAAATATGCCAAAAGAAATAAATGATCTATGGAAAAAAGGAATTGATATTTTAAATAAGTCAGGAGCTAAAATCATTGACATCTCTTTACCGCATACAAAATATGCGCTACCAACTTATTATATAGTTGCTCCCGCAGAGGCTTCTTCAAATTTAGCACGATATGATGGTGTAAAGTTTGGATACAGATCTAGTAAAGGAAATAATCTGGTAGAAATGTATGAAAGTACAAGAGGTGAAGGCTTTGGAGATGAAGTAAAAAGAAGAGTTCTTATCGGTACTTATGTTTTATCGTCAGGATATTATGATGCTTACTATATTAAAGCGCAAAAAGTCAGAAGATTGATAAAAAATGATTTTGATCAATGTTTTAAAAATGTTGACGCTATCTTAACTCCTTCAACACCAAGTAGCGCCTTTAAAATTGGTGAGAAAACTAATGATCCAATATCTATGTACCTAAATGATGTATTTACAGTTCCTGCAAATTTAGCAGGGATTCCTGCAATTTCAATTCCAGCTGGACAGGATAGTGAAGGACACCCTCTTGGACTCCAACTAATATCTAAAGCTTTAGATGAACAAAAAATTTTAAACATAGCTTTTGCTATGGAAAAAAGTATTGGTCATAAACAATCTTTAAATAGATGGTGGGAATAATTAATGGAAAAAGAAAAGTTTGACTATTTTATAAAAACAGAAAGTAATATCTGGGAAGTAGTAATTGGTCTGGAAGTACACGCTCAAGTTATTTCGGAATCAAAATTATTTTCGGGTTCATCTACAAAATTTGGCTCAAAGCCAAACACACAAGTAAGTTTAGTTGACTCAGCTTTTCCAGGAATGCTTCCTGTTATTAATCAATACTGTATAGAACAAGCTGTTAAAACTGGTTTAGGATTGAATGCCAAAATTAATTTACTTTCTATATTTGATAGAAAAAATTATTTTTACGCCGATTTACCCGCAGGATATCAGATTTCTCAATACAAAAGTCCAATAGTTGGAGAAGGTGCCGTCACCCTTGATATGCCTTATGGAAGTAAAAAAATTGGCATAGAGAGATTACACTTAGAACAGGATGCAGGAAAAAGCATACACGATCTAAGTCCGGATAATACTTTTGTAGATCTAAATAGAGCAGGTGTTGCCTTGATGGAAATTGTTAGCAAACCAGATTTAAGATCTCCAAGTGAAGTAAATTCATATGTAAAAAAACTTAGAACTATTATGAGGTATCTTGGTACCTGTGACGGAAATATGCAAGAAGGCTCATTAAGGGCCGACGTAAATGTTTCTGTTAAAAAAAAAGGTGAAAAAAAATTTGGAACAAGATGTGAAATTAAAAATGTAAATTCAATAAAATTTATGGAGATGGCAATTGATTCTGAAGCAAAAAGACAGGTTGAATTGCTTGAGACAGGTAAAACTATAATTCAAGAAACTAGGCTTTTTGATACAAAAAAGAATGAAACAAGATCGATGAGATCAAAAGAAGAAGCACATGATTACAGGTATTTTCCAGATCCAGATTTGCTTCCATTAGAACTTAAACAAAGTTTTATTGATAATATAAAAAATAAATTACCAGAACTACCTGATCAAAAAAAAGAAAGATTTATAAAGAATTATAAATTAACACCGTACGAATCAAATGTTTTGGTATCAGAATTTGAAACATCAAAATATTTTGAAGAAGTAATCAAAAAAGCTGATATAAATCTTGCCAAAAATTGGATAATTGTTGAGTTATTTGCAGTTTTAAATAAAAAAAATTTAGATATAAAAGAATCACCTGTGTCACCACAAAACTTAGCATCACTAATTAATGCAATTAGTTCTGGAGAAATTTCAGGAAAAATTGCAAAAAAAGTTTTTGAAATAATGGTTGAGACTGGAGACGAACCAACAAAAATAATTAAAGAAAAAGGATTAAAACAACAAAGCGACCCCAAGGAACTAGAGAAAATTATAATTAAAGTTTTAGAAGCTAATTCTGATAAAGTTTTACAATACAATTCTGGTAAAGAAAAATTATATGGATTTTTTGTCGGTGAAATAATGAAAGCTTCATCAGGAAGTGCAAATCCTAAACTTGTTAATGATATTTTAAAAGTTAAATTAAAAAAATGATTAAGAATCTTGAAATCAACGAAAGATTAGAAAAATATATTTCTGATCATAGTTACAATCTTCATCCTATTCAAAAAGAAATACTTAATCACAATGATCAACTTGGAGATATTAAAAAAATGCAAATTTCAATATCACAAGGTTACTTTTTCCAACTTTTTATTAAGAACAATAATATAAAAAATATTTTAGAAATAGGAACTTTTACCGGATATAGCGCTCTATCTATGGCCCTTGTTGTACCCGAGGAAGGAAATGTTACTTGCTTAGATATAAATGCAGAAACTACTGAAAAAGCAAAAAAGTTTTTTAAAAAAGCTAATTTGGAGAAAAAAATAAAAGTTATACTAGCCCCAGCTTTACAAAGTCTTAAGAAACTTAAAAACGAAAAAAAAATATTTGATATGATTTTTATTGATGCAGATAAGGAAAATTATATAAATTATTTTAATCATTCCATAGAACTTCTTAAAAACAAAGGATTTATACTTGTAGATAACGTTCTATGGAAAGGAGATGTCGCTGATCCTAATAAAAATGATAATTTAACTAATATAATTAGAGAATTTAACTCTTTTATCAAAAAAGATGATAGAGTAGATAAAACAATTTTACCATTAGGCGATGGCATTACAATTTGTAGGAAGATTTAAATGTTCTATATTTTTGGTTTTTATAAATTTAAAAGACTTACCGGTCTAAAAAAACTTAAAGTTTTATTTCAAGAGAAGTTCATTAAAAATAATATAAGAGGGACAATAATATTTTCCAAAGAAGGTATAAATGGAACTATATCCGGGAAGAAAACAAGTATTCATTTAATTAAAAGAAATTTAATGCACATTTTTAAAATTAAGAATTTTGACTCAGAGAATTTTTCTGAATGTAATTTTCAACCATTTCATCGTGGAAAAATAAAAATAAAAAAAGAAGTTGTACCTTTAGGCTTTCAAGTATTAAAATCTAAAGCAACAAAAAACTATATTGAACCTAATAAATGGAATTCTTTAATCGAAGAGCCAAATGTATATTTAATAGATGCTAGAAAACCTTTCGAATACAATGTGGGTACTTTTAAAGGATCTAAAAATCCGAATATAAATAACTTTAGAGATTTTCCAAGATATTTAAAAAAAATTAATAAAGAAAATAAAATTGCTATGTTTTGTACTGGAGGAATTAGATGTGAAAAAGCTTCTTTATATTTAAAAAACAAAGGATTTAAAAATGTTTTTCAATTAAAAGGTGGAATATTAAATTACTTAAAAAATGTAAAAAAAAACCAAAGCTTATGGAAAGGTGAGTGCTACGTTTTTGACAATAGAATTTCAGTTAAACACAACCTAAAGGTTGGTACTTATTTAATGTGTAGTGGATGTAGAAAGCCTCTTTCAGATAAAGATACTAAGTCAAAAAAGTATGTAGAAGGTATTTCTTGCCCTAAATGTTTTGACAATCTAACTGAAAGTCAGAAGAGTAGATTTGCTATGAGACAAAAACAAATACTAACTGCTAAAAAAACAGGAAAAAAATATATTTTTCAAAAAGAATACACCTGAGGTAAATATTGAATAAAAATTTAAATTTAACCTCGACCCCAATTACAAAGTTGTTAAGAGATATTGCAATCCCATCAATGACTGGGAGTTTGTTCCAAACTTTATTTAATCTAGTCGATATTTTTTATGCAGGTAAAATTTCGCCTGAAGCATTAGCTGCTTTAGCAAAATCATTTCCATTATATTTTATTATTATTTCTGCAGGAATCGGTATTGTTGCAGGTTGTAATTCACTAATCGCAAACGCGTTAGGCACAAATAACAAACTAGCTGCCTCTATATATTCTTATCATTCCATTATATATGCATTTTTTCTTTCTGTGTTTATTACTCTAATCGGAATATTTTTTTCATTTGATTTATTGAAATTGATGGGTAGTAACTTTGAAAGTATAATTTTAGCAAAAGAATATACAGATATTATTTTTTATGGAACTATTATATTTTTAATACTAACTTCATTAAATTCTATCCTTTATGCCCAAGGAGATACAAAAACTTACAGGAATGTTTTAATCGTAGGTGTATTACTTAATATTATTTTAAACCCATTATTTATTTTTGGTTTTTTATTTATCCCCGCTTTTGGTATAGCGGGACTAGCAATATCAACTTTATTAATTCAGTTTTTTGCATGTATTTATATTTATAATAAAGTAAATAAAACAGATCTTAAAATATTACCTAGAATTTCTAATTTTTTTATAAGAAGAAACTTTTTAATAAACATTTTCAATCAAAGTATGCCAATTACTATGGCATTATTTTTAGTTGCCGCTGGAAGCTACATTCTTTTATCATTTATAAGTAATTTTGGTGACCAAGCAATAGCAGGATACGGAGCAGCAGTAAGATTTGAGCATTTATTTTCTCTTCCTGTGATTGGTTTAAACACAGCAGTTATATCTATTGCTGGACAAAATTTTGGGGCCAAAAGATTTGATAGAATTAAGGAAGTATATCTAAAAGCAGTAGCGTTTGGTTTTATTATTATGTGTATTGCTGGAATATTGCTTTATATTTTTTCAGAATATATTATTCAAATTTTTTCTAGCGATCTTGAGGTAATTAAATATGGATCAAGCTATCTTAAAATAGCAGCATTTATTGGCCCAATTTATCCTTCATTTTTTATATCTCACGCATTGTTTACTGCTCTTAAAAAAACATATTTAATATTTTATTCAAACCTAATTAGGATGGTGGTTTTACCTGCTATTATCGTATGGACAATTTTAAATATTTATAATGGATATTACCAAGATATATTTTATGGTTTATTAATTATGAATTGGGTTTTAGGAATTTTAATGCTTTGTTTAGCCAGAGGTCTAATGATTAAAAGTTTTAATGAAGAGAAAAAAGTTTTCTTTATATTTTGAAAGTGTTATAAAAAAAGAAGATTTGGAGAGGTGGGTGAGTGGTTGAAACCAGTTCTTTGCTAAAGAACCGTACGCTTAACCGTGTACCGAGAGTTCGAATCTCTCCCTCTCCGCCATTTATTACTTAAGGTAATTTTCCAATTTTATCGGTTTACCACTAATCATATATCTATAAACATTCGCGTTTTCTAAAACCCTTTGTACATAATTTCTAGTTTCCTCGAATTTAATTAATTCAATCCAATTAATATAATCTATTTTATTTTTACTTGGGTCCCCATTAGTTTTTCTCCAATATCTTACTCTCTTAGGACCCGCATTGTATGCTGCTATAGCAAAGGGATATACTTCCCTATAATCATTTAACAATGAATTAAAATAATAGCTTCCAAGTTTAATGTTATACTCTGGATCTGAAGTCAATTTACTCTTACTATAAGGAACTTTCATTTGTTTAGCTACAAGCTTAGCAGTA
>CETU01062459.1_pt1 | contig 10398 bp, 12 predicted proteins | sample 356531 | NCBI WGS metagenome assembly CETU01 (sample SAMEA2623488, study PRJEB7988) | marine metagenome | isolation source: saline water (ENVO:00002010), including
AATGTCATTGCACCTACTATGTTCCAAGGTGCACGGGCCATCTGTTTAGGCACCCGATTCCATTTTGACGACATACACGCAACTCTATTTATCCCTAAAAATAACTGGAAGCAAATCGTACAGAAAGCAGTCATAACAGACGCAGACGGCAAGCAACGTTCATATTGGCCAGAGTTTTGGTCTATGAAATATTTAAATGAACGAAAGTTAGAAGATCGAGTTGCCTTTGCATATCAATACTTAAATACAGCAGTAAGGTCTACAGATGTTGGCATTTCACCAGAACTAATTATCAAAGGGCAAGTACCTGAAGATTATGACTGCTTAGGTGTAGGTATTGATTTAAGTGCTGGCCTTAAAGAAAAAAATGATTGGACGGTAATGACATTAGGAGGAATTAAAGAAGGCAAAATATACATGATTGATCAACGTCGTGCCCGCACCATGGGCAATCTCGAAAAGATGGACCTCCTCTGCGAAATGCTTGCAGATTGGAACATCCTTGCTGAGAACGATGATGGTCAATATTTTCCAACACTTTCGCCGTGTTTAATATGGCCTGAAGCAATTGCTTATCAGAACTCATTTGAGGGAGATTTTAAAAGAATAATAATTGAACAACGAGCATTATATAATTTGTCAGTATCTCCCGTAAAAGGATTCAAAGGCGATAAATTAGCCAGGTTAAGAGGTGTTCTTGGATTATATGAAAATAAAAAAGTAGTTTGGAATAAATGGAGAAAATGGAATGTATTAGAAGATGAGCTATTAAATTTTGGACATTCATCTCATGATGATGCTGTGGATTCAATGGTATTAACAATAGGAGGATTATTAAGAAGAGGAAACTTACAAATCGATTACAATAGTGAAAGCTTTAATTTATAAATATTAAATGTCTAAATCACGGAAAGCAGGAGAAGGCAATTTGGCCGGTTATGTTGAATATTTAAACAACTTTGATAGAACAGCTAGTGGTGCTGGATCCGGCAAAGATTCTGATCGATTCAGTGCTTTAGATATTCGTCGTGCACATGATGCTGCCAAAGATTTTGGAGTAAATAAATATAAAGCAGCAAAACAAGTTCTTAAATATGCTGATCGTAATAAAGATCAAACTAAAATGGGAGGTAAAGCTGAAGAGGCATTAGGTAATTTGAGAGATATGATAAATAATCGTCCAAAAAATAATCCTGATGAACCAAATACTGAACCGACACCTACACCTGAAGCAACTCCAACTCCAGAGCCAACTCCAACTAATAGTCAGCAAACTGGAAATGTAAGAGGTGGCGATAGCGGAATTGTTTCACCTATTTCTCAGAATAATCCTATCGGTATTGAAGGAAATAACAATCAAGTTAATCAAGACAACTCAATTAGTCAACGTATTGATAATCGAGATCAATCTGATAATCGTCGTTATTATGGCGGTAGTAATCGCACTTTCAACTATCAAGGTGGTAGTGGAGAAAGCGGCTTATATGACTCTGCAGTAAGTAAAGCTACCATGAGTGGTTTCTACGATACTGATGATAGCCCTGCTGCTGCAGCTAGATTTATGGATATGTATATTGATTCTAATATGCTTGGTCAAAGAGATATGCAAAAGAGCTTTGACAAACGCAAGATCACTGATTTTGGTGCGAATGATCCTGAAAGAATGAATCAATTAGAAAGTAGCCTAAATAATTCTATTACAGAATCACGTAATCGGTCCAAAGAACGTAACCAAAACCTATTTGGAAGAAATCCATTTACCGGTAATTTTGAATTACCAGAAATTCCACCTCCGGTAGAAGACAAAACTAAAGAAATTTTCGAAGATTCTATGGATCGAATCAAAAAGATTTAAACTATAAATAAGTAAATAGTAATAATATGGCAAACACTGCCGTTAAAGGTGATTTTCAACAAATTCTCTTAGCTGCTAAAGAACGTAGAGGGGATTTGTCAGTAGACACAATGATTGTGTCTTCTCATCTTGCCCAAATGCGTACTTTCATGCTGCGAAGAGGTATTGAATTCTTCTCAGAGCAAGATTCTTTTGGTAAACGTAGAGATTTTTTAGCGCGTGTTGTCGAAGAAAACATGCTAGAAATGAAATACGACAGTATTGTCGATTATTTTCTATGTGATGGTCAAGGTCTGTTTTATTTCAGACCATCTGGTGAAAGTTATCAGATTTTGTACTTTCCTCAAGATAGCTATAGAGCATATCGCGATCAAACTGGTGAACTTGAGTCAGTTGTGCTGACGTATTCATTTAATATTCAGCAAAGCCACGGATTAGCTGATAATTACCCTTCTTCAAATGGTAAATCTGGAAAGAAGAAATATATTCAACTAAAAGTTTATAAAGATCGAATTGAACAGACAATTTCTGATGAAAAAATTGAGTTTTCAAATCAAATGGGTGCAATGCCTATAGGCAGCCCTGGGCAAACTGAGGTATTAACTAATAGTCTTGGATTTATACCTGCGGTTGAAGTATTTAATCACATGGACTGCACCGGAGAAGCTACTGGTAACGGTGAGTTTAATTGGTTAGCACATCAAATTCTATATCACGATGAACTAGTAAGAAATATCCGAAAGAACATGAGGTTCTTCGGCAACCCAACTCTTATTTCTAGTAGGCCCAAGCATGACATCGTTGAAAGTGGTGATGAGAACTCTTTCCGACCGACTATTAGCTCTCAAGCTGGATTTGCACCAATTGGTGCGTCTTCACGGTCTAGTACTCGTGTAAGTCAGCCTTTTGGTGGCGCATCGCTTGATGGACAGATTAAAGTACCTCGTGTAATTGCAAACCTTGAACCAACAGATCGTGTTGGATACATGACACCTGATAGTGTATCTGGTGATCAAAACTTATATGTAAAACAGTATCGATCTGAAATACGTTTAGCACTTGGTGGAGTTGATGATATTGATATCAATACTGCAGCAACGGCATATGAGATTAAAACCCTATACGGACGTGTTGCTGCAACTGCAGAAAAGAAAGCGCGATCATTATTTACTTATGGTTTATGCCGTCTATTTGCAATGATGATTTACGCTGAAGAGCGTAACTTCAGAGAATCATTTGCTGTAGCAATTGGATTAGAAGAGCCTATACTTCCTCTTCCTGAAGAGTATCAAAATGAAGAACTATACAAGAAAGCTGCTGAAAAATATAAAAAAGACTACCGCAAATTCGTTGAAAAACGTGATAATGAGATGCGTGTTAGACTAGATTCAGGTGAGATACCTCCTAGTGTCACTGGACTTATTCCAGACGGCTCAACAAAAGTTAGCTGGAGATGGATGGGTGAAGTCTTTGAAGAAAGCACTGAAGACATTCTGAACAACAGTATTGTCGTCCGCAACCTTCAAGAATTAGGAGTTGATTCTATTGAAGCTCTTAAGTATCTCTTCCCCGGAAAAACTGACGAAGAAAGAGCCGCAATGCTAAGCGGATTTCCGTTCAGAATGGTCCAGCAAACCCAAAGCAGTATTAACAGCTTTATTAGTCTTCTTGGTAGTTTTTATCAATTACCACATCCACAAATGCCAGACATGCCTTTGGCATCTGACCCGAACCTTGATATGACAGGGTTCTTATATCGATCATTAGAATTTTTACGTAAGGAGTTAAGTTACAGTGGAAGTTACAAGCCAGGCGACAGCACAAGCACCCCAGACGAGCTCAGCAACGCCGACCAATTACGTGCCCAGCGCGGCCAGTCAGTACGCGACGAGCGTACCCCAAACCTCCCAGGTATCACCGGCCCAATCGGTGGCACCGCAGGCTCCGGTTTACCAGGCACCGGCCCAGGCCCAGCAGGCTTCGGCACCCCAGGCCAATCCATGGCAGCAGGCGTTTCAGGCTCTGAGCGCAAGCCTGAATACGTCCAACCCCTCCCAGGCCCAGGTCTCACCCTCGGCTTACCAAACGACGCCAACCCCGCAGGCAACTACACAACCCAACTGGGCTTCAATGGCGCAATCGGTAGCCCCGACTTCGCAGCCCCAAGTTTCAACCCAGGGGTATTCGGAAGCAGAGGTCAGTCAGCTGGTTCAGCAAGCAGCTCAGCACGGAGCAAGTCAGGCTCAAGATCAGTATCTAAGCGGAATCAGCAACGAAAGTCTTGAGGTTCTTGAGCACTTCGGTGCTGAAGCCCCCGCCCTTTTAAATACTTATGCTTGTGCTGTTGAAGATGCTCTGATTGAGCAAGTTCATCGCGGCAATGATGTAGTCACCAGCTTTGAAGCTGCAATGGAGCAGAACGGTGCTATGAACACCATGCTGACTAATCCCGATGTACTTGCTGACTATGTCAATGAGTTTTTCGGCCCCAATGGTCCTTATCCTACGGAAACTGCTGAAGAAACCAGCGTTCGTGAGCAAGCTGAAGCTCGTGCTCAGTTTGAAGCTGAAATCGAAGCTCAAGAAAAAGGTCAAGTTCCTCCAAACTTCCAGCGCCCTCAAATGGAAATGCCAACACCTGGCCGCCAAGAGAACGTTGCAAATGATTTCTGGGGATCTTTCAGTCAGATGATGGATAACAACCCTGAGCAAGCTTGGCAGTATCTGTCTCAAGCCCCTCAAGGTGCCCTGCAGACTAAAGCATTAATTCAAGACATGTGATGGGATACAACTCTGGCGCTAGAGCAAGAGAATTAGGCATTGGCTCTTCGGGGTCATTGCCTTCTAATCCTGATCTAGATTATGTATTTCACGGTGAAATTACTCCTCAAATACTTGAGAAAGTACTTGGCCGTAAACCGACGCCGGAGGATATTGCAACTGCGGTTGAATTAGCATCTAGACCTGAAAACAAAAATCTAGATATTTTTGTAAAAGAGCTTTTAGGTGTTGGGGGCGATTATGCACTCAAAAATAAAGCCCCTGACACTAATACTCAACGAATGGCTGGACAAGTACTTGCTGGATCAGGAGGTCTTGCTGCATTACTGGCCGCTATTGATTATGCTGATGGGCCAGAACAAGGGCGCATTTAATTTGCATACAATATAAATAACAACAAAAGTTTGTAGAGATGATTAATCCGACTTTAGCTTACGCTCATTTAAACAAAGGCGAACCGGGTATGGTCCAGAAGACGCCTTTAGTTAGCAATCTAATGGATGCTGGAACTGCTAGTAAAGTTGCTTTAAATCCACAGGAGCAAATTAGCTCCCAACAGCTATTGACTAAAGTCGGTCAAGATGCTGATACAGCAGTAATTGGTAATATTGCAGCACAAGAAGGCGCTATGCGTACCGCACAGCTAAAGCAATCTCAAGCAGAACAAGATGCAGCACAAGCAATCTCTACAATGATTTATGCCAAATATGGCGCTAATTCTGCAACTTCATCTTTTGCCAATCCTGGCGAAGCAGAAAGAAGAGGTATTAGTGTTATGCAACAGTTAGGCATGAAAAATGCGATGTCTTGATTTGTACGATTGATAGAATAGGAAAGAATTAATTAGTACGGTGCTGTGAATAGTAGAAAGGCAGGAGAGTTTGTTTCTGATCCAGAACTATTTCAAACTATTTTTAAGCACCTTACATCAGATGGTGTGCCTGATCAGGCAGCTAATCAAATGACCGCAGAGATGGTTACTAGCGGCACTGACTTTGATAGTTCTATTGAACAATATCAACGAAATTTCGAAAATTACAAAGAAAGAGGATATAACGAACATGCTGCTCAAGCAATGGCTGTAGAAGCAATGGAAAAAGGAGAAAACCCAAAAGAAAGTCTCAGATTTGCACGAATTTACGGTTGATAAATATTATTTAGGCTGGTAGAATTAAGTATCAGTAAAGATTGAATATGTCCCAAACCAAGAGTACAGGAGATTCTGTTCGTTCCTATTTGCGCGACATTGGAAGAATCCCACTTCTTGATCACGATGAGGAAATTTTGCTAGGCCGTAAAGTACAACGATTGATGGAAATCAAAGCGTGCGAAGATCTAGCAAATACAGCTACAACAGAAGACTTGGCAGCCGTTTTGGGCATGACTGTTAAAAATTTAAAACGAGAAATTCGTGAAGGAGAAAAAGCAAAAGATAAAATGGTTACAGCTAATCTACGTTTAGTTGTTTCAGTAGCAAAGAAATATACGAAACGAAATATGGATTTACTTGATATTATTCAAGAAGGAACAATTGGACTTGTAAGAGGTGTGGAAAAATTTGATCCGGGCCGTGGCTATAAGTTTAGTACTTATGCATATTGGTGGATTCGGCAAGGGATTACTAGGGCGATCGCTGAAAAATCGAGGGCGATTCGGCTACCAATTCATGTTACAGAAAACCTCAACAAACTTAAGAAAGCCCAGCGTGAGTTAAGCCAAATAAATGGGGAAATTCCAAATGTTTTTGAGCTGTCTAAATATCTAGATCTTAGTGTTGATGAAATTAAAGATTTGATGTGCAAAGCTCGTCAGCCAACATCTTTAGAAATCAAGATTGGAGAAAATCGTGATACCGCTCTTGTTGACCTTCTAGAAGATAAAACACAATTACCTGACTTCCTATTAGAGAGACAGTTTATTAAAGATGATATTAGAGAACTTATACGAGATTTGCCTGAAATGCAAGCTGCTGTGATTAGCATGCGTTATGGAATCGGAGACGAAATACTTGAGCCAATGTCTATGACAGCAATTGGTCAGATTTTGAATATGAGTAGAGATCGTGTAAGGACTCTTGAACATAAAGCATTAAAAACATTGAGAGAGCAATCAGAATGCGTCAGTGACTATGTTTAATACAATATAAGAAAGTAAGCTGATGCAGAATGAATGTTACAGCAGAAATCTTAAAGCACGATCAGGTTTATTCTGCAAGTGATAATACTAATCCAGATCGTTATGCTTCTGGAAAGGTACTTAATTATGCAAGTGGTGCGAGCATTGTTAAGCCAAATGTAGAAGAAATAAGCGTTGTTCCATATACCCTTCAGTACGAAGATGCTGTTGGATTGTTTGGTGTAGAAAACTACTTCATACGAATCAATCTAAATGTGGTTGGTGATATTGTCCTAGCTGAATACATGGAGGCAGGATATAACGCTGCCACAATTGATCTATTCAATACTTCAGTATCATCGAGCTACTCTTTAGCAGCTAAAGATGACGATGCCCCAGAAAATGATATTGATTGGAATAGTGCAGCTACTCCTGCAATTACATTACCGGATATAGGAACTGAAACGTATTTGAGCGTAGAGCTTATAAATGAAAAAACTGAAAATATCTATAACGATGCACATCTTGATGTACGTTTATATACAAGTAATCATGAGGAGCATCCATATGATCTAATGTTCATTAAACCAAAAGACTATTTCTTTGTTGGGATTCATGCAAGAAATACTCGTAGGCTTCCATATAAAATTCAAGTAAAAATTGGAGAAGACTATACTCCCCTTGCATCAATTACAAATCAGTCATACATCATGAAGAGTGATGATCGACCAAGTTATTAATCTTGAGTTTTATTTTTCTTTGTAGGTGTTCTAGAAAGTTTAATTGTAGGAACAGGAGAAGATTTAGTAGTGACAACTGGAGTCTTTTTCACTGATTTAATTGGAGCAACAGTTTTTGGCTCAGGTCCTTTAGGTTTTTCAACTGCTCCTTGAGGCTTAACAGTCATAACTTTGCCACCACTCATAGTTGGCAAAACGTAGTGTTCAATTAATTCAAGATCACGAGTTAGCAAAGCTGCACGAGTGACGCCTCTTGCACCATAAAAATTAAAGTTTAATTTGCCGTCATGATCAATACGTATATAAGTTCCATCACTTGAAGCAATAGCCAGCTTCATAATTTCACCATTGGCAATTACATCAAAAATGGTGCAGTCAATATATTGAACACCATTTGTAGTGTGCCACCATTCTTTAATTTTATGAGTATCGCCTCCTCGCTTGGGTCTGGTTAAACGGAGCTCTTTACCAGTATGCTTACTAATGTTTTTTACACCAGCAAGAATCAGACTATCAGCCATTTTTGCGATTACAACTTTCTTCTATTTTAGTCCATTTAAGATTACCAACTATATTGTTATCTTTTTTACCATCAACATGACGAACTCTACTGCAAGACTTTGTTCGACCTGGTAATGACATTGGAGGTTTCAAAAAAGCAAGTGCGACTAATGAATGAACAGCAGCTGTAATAGTTTTCTTTCTTCCAATTCGTTGCGTTAAATTTACTTGCATATAGCCATTCTTATTTTTTCTCTGCTTCAATATTTTTTCAGACTTGCCTTTAGTACTTTTAATTTGCCCTTTGCTATTAATATAGTATTCAATACAACATTCATAGCCTGGCAAAGTGTGGATCGGAGTCCATTCATTGTCGTCAATAAATTCCATTTTCATTAACCACAAAATATTGGGGTATATGTTCTAAAGTATAGCAATAACTAGTACTATCGTTATATGTGGCTAAGTCGAAGTCACTTATAAACCTTTTAGCTTACGGAGTTACGATCCTATGTGGATTGATAATGATTTCCCGAAGCTTCTTGGTGCAGAGCTTTATCGTCCCCACCCGGCTTACATCATTGAGATGGCAGTTGAGCCTGTTGTGGTACACGACTTCTCCAAGCAACCCGGTCAAACTGTTCAGTTAGATCGCTATCGCTTCTGGGGCAAGCCCGGCACTAAGGAGTCCCGTGAGCGGACTGCCGATCAAACCCTTGGATCTGCCTCCGCACGCAATATCGTTAAAGACAAAGTGCTGGTTACTCTCCGTGAGTACACCGGTCCTGCTGACTCTCGCGATTCCTCCCAACCTTCCACCTTTAAGGTGGCCCGTGAAACTCTGATTACCGCTCAGCGTTTGCTGCTGGATACTGGCAATCTGAACGTATTCCATCAAAGCATTGGTTCTCTGACCCTGCTCGATGACTATCGCCGTTGGCGCGATCGGGTGTTCGCTAACGAACTCCTAAAAGCCGAAGCTGCTGGTCAAGCAAGCAAAGATCAAGGTGGTTACTATCTCCCCGGCAGCAAAGCCAAGGGTGGCTCTGGTGGCACTTTAGGCGTCACTTACGCCGCTGGTGAATCCGCCAAGTTTGATGTTAAGACTGACCTCTTGGAAGTCGTCAAGGACATGCGTAAGCGCAACGTCCCTACTTTTGCTGATGGCTACTACCGTTGCATTGTGGATCCAACTGCAATGATGCATCTGCGTCAGAATGCTGACTTCCGCGAAATCGCTCGTTATCCGGGCAATGGCATGATTAACCCCATGCAACCCAACCAGGCTCCCAACGCCAACTTCTACCAAGGCATGGGTCCTGCTTATGGTCAAGCCGGTTTTGTGGCTGGCCAACCCGTTATGCCAACTGGCTTCCTCTTTGAGGGTGTTCGTTGGTTTGAGTCCACCAACCTGCCCGAAACCACTTACAACCTGGTTGTGACTGATGAAAGCAGCTCTGCAGCTGACTACACAGCAGCTCAGTTAATCTTCTTCGGCCCTCAGGCTGTTGGCGTGGGTATTGGTGGTAACAACGCTCAGATCTTGCTGAATAACAACGATGACTTCAGCCGTTTTATCATCATGATCTGGTCGCTGTTTGCCGGTTTTGAAACGCTTAACCGCGATTTCATTACGGTTGGTTACTCTTTCGTTTATTGATAGGAGGTAACTAACAATGTCTGTAATTTTTCCCGGTAACTATGTTGCTCACCTGAACGCTTATCGCGAACAAGGTGTAGAAGCTCTCCCTGGTGTCGAGTTCTACCGCATCGTTGGTGCGCTGGTTCTGGATCCCGATAACGCTGGTACTCTTTCCAGTGGTTCACTATCGGCTGGCACCTATAACCTGAAGGTTCTGTCCCCTGATCTTCGTCAGGATGACAAGCCACGTATCGATAAAAACTTCGTGATTCCTAAGAACTCCGTTGTTTATCGCACCGCTGTTTCCGCTCCTGGCGTGAAGGCAGCAGCTTCCGGTAATACCATCAAGATTGCTGCTCTTGGCGGCAACGCCCCTGGTAACACTGGTAGTGAAGTCACCCTGACCGCTGGATCAGACCTGTTCTTCCCTGCGGCTGGTGCTATTTCCCCTATGCTGGGTGTTCTGAATGGTACTGCTGTTAGCACTTCTGCTGACACTGCAGTTCAAGTCGTTACTTCTGCAGCATTCACCGCTGAGCAGAATCCTTCTGCTGGTGCTGATCGTAAGAGCCCTTCCGCCATTCTGGTTGAAGTCTGCTACTACCGTGGAGCTTCTGCTCCTGATGTTGACGACGCTCATATTCCTTATGGAATTGAAGCTGGTCAAAGCGCCTGATTTATATAATCAGTATCAAGAGCGTCTCTTCGGAGGCGCTTTTTTTGTGCCTATAATAAGATTAGGTATACCCCAAAGATATGTCCGA
>CETU01118123.1_pt1 | contig 10388 bp, 10 predicted proteins | sample 356531 | NCBI WGS metagenome assembly CETU01 (sample SAMEA2623488, study PRJEB7988) | marine metagenome | isolation source: saline water (ENVO:00002010), including
GAATCAAAACATGGAGACGACCTTGGACACCAAGGATTCTAATCTATCAATATTTAATATTCATACAATCCATATTTAATTCTAAGTCAATATCCGCTTTCATGACAGCGCTTGATTAGCCACGTCCCCGCACTTTAACCAAGAAGTTGATATTTTTTAAGTTTTTTTTTATTTTTTTATATTAAACAATAACCAGTTATTTAATATTTGAATAATTATTATCAAATTTATTAGATGGACATACTAAAGTACATTCTGGTTTTTCACAATTTTTATCTGGTAATTCATATTCATTATCACATTCTAATTTATCGCAAACAACTTCACATTTAGGAGTAACTTTTGTACATTCTAACCAACTTTGTAATGGATTACAGTAAGTTTGACAATTATGTTTTTGCTTTTGACAATTATTATTTGAGTTTACTTTATTACATTGAATTTTACAATTTGGTTTAGATGTTCTTATTTTGCAATGTGGTTTTTCTGGAGGTTTACATACTACACGACATTTCGGTTGCTTACATCTTGGTTTAGAATTTAACATGCAATTTTTTTTTGTTTTACAAACCCATTTGCACTGAATATTTTTACAATCATCATCGTTATTCGCACAAAAATTAAATCATATAGAAGCATATATGGACATTCTTTTTTAATCCAATTTAAATTATTCATTATCATTTTGCTTTCGTCATTATATCATTTTTTTTAACAATTTTAAACAAATTACCCTCTATATTAATATCTGTAAAACTAAAAACTAAAAAAACTAAAAACTAAAAAAGTAATGCCACCATTATATATTATGTAATAATGTACAATGCCGGGTCTCAAGTCCGGAATATTAAAGCTGTGGAGAGGTTTTTATCTTCTATATCAACGAGTATTTTTTATTTGAACTATATATTCTAAAAAAAAATTGATTTGATTTTAATCTTTATTTTGTTCTGCAGTCTGTTCTTGAATTTGTTCTTGAATTTGTTCTTGAATTTGTTCTTGAATTTGTTCTTTTTCTTGCTCTTGAACTTCAATTTGATTGTTTGTTTTTGTCAATTCGTCTTGTCCATTTATTATGGAATATTCGACTTGTTTTCTTAATTGAGATGATATTTTTTGTTTTTCCACAATTGGTATAATTTTCTTTTCCCACAATTCATGTATAAATTTAGTAGAATTTTTTTTAAATTCTTCTCCAAAATCATTTTCTAATCTATCTACAACATTTGTAATTAATGATTCAATTGTATCTTTTTTATTTTTAGTGATCCATTTTGATCCGTTATATAATTTAATTTCCGATAATTTTTTATTTGTAATTCTTATATTTTGATTTTCGGGATGTTCTTTATGAAAATGTAATGATTTTACTATATTAGGTATACAAGTATTAACACCTTTCATGATTTCTAAAACTACATCTTGTTCTAAGAAATCCCAATTTTCATTTCCATGTGGATTAACATTTATAATAATATTATTTGTAACATTACCACAATTAGAATAATTGATATAAGTTGTGTTTCCGGCTTTCTTACCCGGAATATTCTTTGAATTCATTAATTGTTTTTCTAATTTTTCCATTCTTTCTTCTAAATCCGAGCATTTTGATTTAAATAATTGAAGTTGATCTATCAATTCACATTTGTCATATTCCTCACAAATTTTTCCACTGCGAATTTTATGTTTATTAGTTTGTAAATGTTTTTCTAAATGATTTCTTCTATCAAAAGCAATATTGCATACAGCACATTGCCATTTTTTATTTGTATTATTTTTATTATTTTTATTATTATTATCCATATTAATTATAATAAATTATTATAATTTATTTTAATATGTTTACTTTTATATAAAGATTAATATAAAAATATAATTTAAATGATTCTTCCTTATAAGATATACTATAATATGATAACTAGGGAAGAAAAATTAGAGGGTTTTGATGCTTCTTAGAGGGGAATTTCCAAAAATTACGCCTTCGGGAAGAAAATTCGAAATTTTTCGCTCTTATAATTAAGTTTTTTCTCTAAGAAATACATAAGAAATGTCATTTTTTTTCCTTCCCGTTTTTTTGGAGGGGGGGTTTTTTATTTTTTATTTTTTTCAAAAAAAATGCTTATTTTATTTAAAGAAATATACAGTAATAATTATCATTATTAGAGAGCTTTGATTTATATATATTTGTTACTTTATTTTAAAATTACTATATCAAAATTAAGAAAAAAAATCGAAAAAAAATAAAAATAAAAAACCCCCCCTCCAAAAAAACGGGAAGGAAAAAAAAACGTAATTTTTGATCATTCTTTAGAGCACATATTTGTTTTTAAGAGAAAGAATTTCTCATTTTTCTTCCCGAAGACTGTTTTTTGAGGGAATTTCCCTCTAAGAAGCATCAAAACCCTCTAATTTTTCTTCCCTAGTTATCATATTATAACATATCTTATAAAATAATCACATAAGTCTAATATTTTTCCTATAATTCATATATTATAACAGAAGAACACTTAATAATTAGAGAAATAAAATTTTGCTAACGTTTTTGTTAAAAAGCGTGCGAATACTTTTATATTCTAGCGACATTTGGAACGTCTAACTCTCGTTTTGAAATCATATCTTGCATTTGTTTATTTAAAATATCAGATTTTTCTGATAATTGTATACTTCCATAATTATTGTTTGAATTATTTTGCATAGGATTTTTATAAGTTGTAGGTTGTGATTGGCAACTCGGTGCACCTCCTGGCATTGTTAGTTGGCCTGGTTGTACACAATTTTCATCTGGATGAATTGATTCAAAATTATGTATCATAGAAAGCCCGCCATTTCCTTTCGCTGATGTATCAATATTTAAGAATGAATAATTATCTGAGAAATTCGACATTTCGCAATTCAAATATGGATTTATATCATCGTTAATTTTAGGTTGTGTTTGTTGTTTTTGTTGTGTTTGTTGTTTTTGTAGATTCATTTGTAACCAATTTATAATTTCATCACCAACAAATATATGATTTGTTTGTGCAACAACCAATGTAGGAACATTATTAATGTAATCGGGTAACTTTTGTCTAACACTTTTAGAATCAATACATATATATTTAATTGAATCTTTTACAGGTGAATTTGAAAGTTCTTTGATAATATTTTTGCAATGTTGACAATAACTACTATAAAATAGTAGTGATGTAGACATAATAATACTCTAATTACTTATTTTAAAAATGCTAAATAATTCACACATCAAATTTTTAAAAATGTAATTTGGGAAATATTTTCAAAGCATACATTTCCATTAATGCTAATTTTGTGGTTCTTGACATTTTAATATTAATCCAATTATAATTCTCACAACAAGCAATTTCCGGCGACAACCAACCGCAAGTTTTACAAACTCTAACACTAATCAAATCTGATGAAGTTTGTAATCTATCTTTTAATATATCAATTCCGTTTCTAGCCATAATTGAATCTCTTTCCATTTCTCCAATTCGAAGTCCGCCTAATTTACCACCTTTGTTAGGCTGACCTGTAATATTAATTACAGGTCCAATATTTCTCGCTTTAATTTTTTTATGAACTAAATGATGAAGTGCTAAGTAATATACAGTACCGATAAAGAGAGGATTGTCCAGTCTTTTTCCAGTTTTACCACATATGAAATTACATTTTCCAGACGTTTTATTTAATTTAGAAATTTCTATTTCTGATATATCATCATATCTAAGTTTTGCAGATACAACTGCTTCAGTTCCAAAATATGATTCTAACATCTGTGATACGGTCATTCTTGAGGGTAAATGTGCCGGATTAATAATAATGTCCGGAACAATTCCGTTTAATGTATGAGGCATATTTTGTGTGGATTCAATATATCCAATTACACCTTTTTGTCCAGATCTAGTAGATAATTTATCGCCAATTTCTGGTTTATGAATATATTCTAATTCCAAAATTGCAGATAAACTGTCTGTAGTTATGTATGAATTTTTTACAGTTCCATAACAGCCTCTAATATGATGATCAACATTGTTTTTTGATTTTGTAAATGATATGTCTGATTCTTTTATTTTTTTTCTAGCATGATGAACTGGATTTTTCCAAATTTCTTTTCCGGTTTTCTTAACTATAGTTGTTTTCTTATGCATACTGTGTAAGCCACCTCTATTAATAAATGACTCATTTACAACAATTGCATCTTCTATATTCCAACCACCATATCCACTTACAGCTACAATTGCATTACAACCATTCATTATAATTTTATTTGCATCTTTTGAAGTAATGATTGGTTTTTGTGGATATATTAATTGATTTGCTTGCCGAATATGTGTTGTTGCATAACTACTTCTGACTGGAGGCATATGTCTCGAAAAAATAAGTTGTTCGGCAACATAACCTTTTGACAAATTAGATCCTTTTATTACTCTGCCTCCATCGAGAAATATCCAATTTTTAGATTCCGGACTAAATATTTGAGTGGTGTCGTCAATAATTCCATTTATAATTTTTTTTGAAATAATATCAAATTTTATTTGTGGTAATGTAATCTTAACATCTGAAACCAAATCGACGGTTAATCCAATATTTTCACCCTCCGAACTTCTATATAAACAATACACTCCAATATGACTATTATCATATTCACGTTTTTTAAAATTACCATAACCTGGACTTCCTCTAATAACACGTGTTAAATGAGATATACATTCAAAATATGAATTCAAATTAATTAATTGACCTTGTGTATGAATGCGTTTTATCATATAAGAACATGCATTATCCGTAATTCGGGAACACAAATGACCAATTAACCATTCTACACCAATAATTCTTTTTGTATAAATATCATTTGTATTTGCATAAGATATATTTGGATCTAGAAGATTTACAATCATTAATGATAAAAACAAAGCCTTTGCACATTTCGATTTTAAATGTGGCAAATATGGATGATTTTCCAGAGGATTATTTTTCTTATTTCTCCAAGGCCCATTCAAAAGAGATAAATATTTATTTTTGTCAATTGAATAGTTTTGTAAATATTTCATTAAATTTTCAATATTATGATATTCAATAAATTGTAACAAAGAAATTTTCCCTTTATTATATTGTCCTTCAACACATATAGTATTTTGGTGTATTAATAATTTTAATCGCCCTTTATAAATTTCCCATGGTGTTTGCAAATCACAACTCCAAGTTTCTGTTCCGTTTTGGTTTTTGTATATCCAATTTTGACAAAAAACTTCTTTAAAAGGCCAAACATAAGATTTTCCACATATTATAAAATAACCTTGTCTGGTCATTGCACAAATTTCTATTGTTTTATTTTGAGATTGTGATTCAGCATTTTCTTGATTTTTGTCATTGTTATATAATTCAATATGTAAGTGATATGTTTTCAATTGTTTAATACAATATTCAATTTGCTCCTTTTCTTGTTTTTCTGATAAATATTTTATTTTCGCATTTGGTAACCAAATAGTTAAAGCATGCACAAATCTCTCATATTGATTTGAATTATCATAATTTGACATATTTTTTATAAATTTTTATATATTTTTGATGTGTTAGTAAAAATTATAATGCTCCATTTTTATTTTTTATCAAAGAATTTGAAAAAATAAAGTTTTGTAAAGTTTTGTAAAAAAAATTAAAACATCCCTCTGCATCAATCATCGGAAATGAATACTGCTATTTAGGACTATTGCGATGTCCTATCAGCATGACATTATGTTACTATCCGATTATTACAGAAGACCGTATGAGAGAAAATTTATTGAAGCTCATTTTTAAATCAAACACAGATACCGGATCTGTTAAATTTACAAAATTATTTATAGTCAGTTTTTATAAATTGTAAGTTGTTCAGAACTTACAATTCAACTTCATCTTCATCTTCTATTATATTTAATAAAAATACACGTATTCTGCGTTTTTATATACAAATTATTTTTATTAATTCGTCTTAATGCTAAAATTTGCAGACTCTATAATGGATTCAATAAAAACCCCATATAATTATCATATATTAAATTTTTGCAACAATGTTCAAAATCTTACAATGCAAACAAATGTAAAATTTACACTATTTGAAGATAGTGAAATTAAGAATTTTATTAAACTTTTATTTGTGATTGATTTTGACGAAAAATTTTTTAAATCTAAACAATTTTTGAAATTATTAGACATTATTGAAATTAAATTGAGAAGAATAGATGAAAATAAATCAATTACTACAAAAATAGAAACAGATATATATTTACTCATAGAAGAATTAAAAGTAAATATTACTGATGAAAATGTAACTAATTTTATTGATAAACTAGAATTAAAAGTTAATTCTGAAGAATCAATCAAAAAAGATTTAGCACATACATTAGACAAAACAATAAATATTGATTTCGTTTATAGCATTATAATAGATATTATAGCAAGCATTTACGGATTTATATCATCATTACAAATAAACGACAAATGGTCGTGTATAATTAAAAACAATGATGAATTTATAAAATTGTTAGAATTATTAAAAAATTCTGAAATGATCGAAATTAGTAAATAAATAAAAAAAAGCTTAACATGTTAGCATTTTATTGTTAATTTTATATATATTTTTGTTTTGTGTTTTATATATTTTTTGTTTTGTGTTTTATATATTTTTTTTGTTTTGTGTTTTATATATTTTTTGTTTTATTATATTTTAATCTAAAACTGTACTTTAAACTACTGTATAGTATAGTTTGCTTATTATTTTTGTTTTTGAATTTATCTTTTAGTAGTTAGGCAAGTACTCAAATTACTGTTATTTTCAACAGTATTATCAATAATATTAGTATTTTTAGATAAAACTGGAACAGAAATGAATCCATTCTCATTATTTTTAATTTTAGACTGGTTTCGAATTGTATCTAAAAACTGATGAATTTGATCAATATCATTTTCTGAAATTGATCTATCAATTTTTGATCTTTTGTAATTCATTTTCTCATTTCTAGTTCTGTCGTAATTATGATTATCGTAATTATAATCATAAATTCTTTTTGGTTTGTTAGATGTTCTATGTTCTCGACGGTATACAGGAGTTATATGAGAAATTGTTGTATGTAGTCTCGTTACATATCTACCATGAGAATCAGTAAAACTAAACCATAACTTTCTTAGTGTATAAACATTGAATTGAATATTACCAATTCTAATAACAAAATGATAACCGGTAATATCTTTCGAAGTTCCCTTTACTAAATAAATTACATTATTTCCATCATATTGTCTATTCCAAGCCGAAAGTTGTTCTAATAATCCATTATTAGAGTGTGCACAGTTAGCTAGATCTTGCATCAAATATTGCGGATTTTTTTCTGTTCCTGCAATATAATGAGGAGTAACTTCAAAATGTAATGTAGAATCTTGAGTTTGCATTTTTAATTTGTTAATAACTGTTAAAATTTTAACAGCAGTTAAATGTTTATATCTATCTTATAATTTACATTTTACTATTATTAAATCAAATAATGAATCATTTTTATGAATGTATTATATACACATTAATTAACTATAAATATGCTTTTGTTAAAAGCGTTCGCAAAACTTAGTTTTGTTGAACCTTTTTTTAAAAAGGTTAATAATATTAATTAATTATAAATTGCGAAAAAAAATATAGATTGAAATTAATATGAATAATGTATTAGAAACTGTTATATTGTTTTTAGCAATATCATTATGTGTCCATTATATAATCGAATATTTAACTTTTTCTGAACTTGCATATGAGAAAAAAAAATTAGAATTAGAATTAGAATCCGACAAAAATAAAATAAAAAAAAATACAATTATAGAAATGACAATTATACAGAATGACTATATGTTTTCAGAGAAAAAATTTACTATAGATATTGAATTATATGATGATATAGTTCCTCAAACTTGTCAAAATTTTAAAGAATTATGTAAAAATAATAAATATTCTGATTGTCCATTTCATAGAGTAATAAATAACTTTATTATTCAAGGTGGTGATATTACTAATTTAGATGGTACTGGTGGAACCTCAATATATGGAGAATATTTTGATGATGAAAATTTTGAATTAAAACATGATCAACCTGGTTTAATATCAATGGCGAACTCCGGAGTTAATACAAATAACTCTCAATTCTTTTTCACCTTGAATGAAGCTCCTGAATTAGATGGAAAACATGTAGTATTTGGTAAAATTATTAAAGGTTACAATGATATAAAAGAATTATCAACTATATCGGTTGATTTTAATGATGTGCCTTTATCTACTGTTAAAATTTTACAAACTCAAATAAAAAATAATTAAAAAAATAAAAAATAATTAAAAAAATAAAAAATAATTAAAAACATATTCTCCGTCTGTAGCTTTATAATTCCGGACTTGGGACCCGGCATCTATATAGTATTTAATATAAGATGGTGACATTATTTTTTTTTTGTTTTTTTTGTTTTTCTCTATTTTTGATTTTTTTTATTTTTTTGTTTATCAAGCAACGCTTCTTTTTTTCGAACAGTTTTTTGTGAATATACATTATATTTTTTCTGTTCTTTCTTTTGCGATTTTTTGCTATTTCTATTAACATTATCACCTTTCTTTGGCATTGTTATATAATATATAAATATTATATTATACTATATTGTGTAATGTATCTCTTATATTATTTATATGTATATTAGATAAATAAATAAATCATTTTTTTTAAGTTAATACTCTTAGTGTTTTACAGCCGTTAAATTTTTCAAATCTATCAAAAAGAATTTAAATAATAGTGATATTACTGGAATAATCAAAATAATCTTACAGATCAATTCAATAATTTGACCTTTTTTACTTGTGGCTAATAATTTAAATTTGTATTTTAGACTATTTTTATCTTCTATACATTCAAAATTATTCTCACAATATTTGTTATAACCTTTTTTGTACTTCTCTAGTATTTTCCAAGTTATATAACCAATTGTACTTCCTAAAATCGCTCCCATAAAAGTATCAGATAAATAATGATATCCCTTACTAATTCTATGTATACTAATGAAAGATGCTACAAAAAATCCAATAAAAGATATAAGCTTTCTTGTTTTATTATTTTTTATTCTAATATCAAAAAATTTCGGATCTGAGGAATAATTCATTTCCATATATAGTGCAAAAGCTAATGCAAATGCAATCCCAGTATGTCCCGAAGGAAAAGACATAAATCGTTGTTTACCACTGCAATGACTTTCATCGATAAAATTAGATAAACTATCTTTATCACATCCAGGTCTTTGTCTTTTAATTGTTCCTTTAATTAATTGAAACAAAGAATAAGCAAAAAAATGAGGTAGTAAATGAAATTGAATTGGATTGAATGATGAAAATAAAATTACTTGAATCATTGCTAAAAACATTCCAGGTAACACATACATTTCATATGGTAACAAACCTAAATAATATGGTAGATGTTTTGTATATTGATTACTGTTAACAAAATTATATATTGCTTGTGTCGCAATAAGATCTGGATTCATTATTATGTATTAAATATTAAAATATAAATAATTCTTGTTATTTCAACAGGTAGTTTTTGCATAATACACATATTATATAAAACATATTAGTTCATAATAAGATAAAACTAAATATGTAAATATATAAATATATAAATATAAGAAAAATATAAGAAAAATTAATTATGATAATGAATATGAATAAAAAAATATCAATATATATGAGTATAGGTTTTTCTTATATTTTATTTGAATATTATGTATATAAAAAAAGAAAAACAAATTTAATAAAACAAAAAAAAGTAACTTTTCATAATGATAAAAAAATAGAAGATATTAAACATGATATTTTTTCCGCAACTGATATCGAGAGGGAAGACATTCATGAAACATTAAGCGAAGTTGTTACAAGTAATACATCTGATTATGATTCAATGACAAATATTATTTTAAAAGAAAAACAAATAAATTTCAATAAAATATTACATATTCCAATGACATTAGAATTATGTTTTGGTATTTATAATTATTATATTTATAAAAAATTATCTAACAAATATACTATTCACTCTTATAAACAAAATGGTAATATTATATATTATATTAATTCAAATAATAATATAAATGTAACGAATAGGAAAAAAATAATAATATTTTCTGGTCTTTCTGAATCCTTTGTTCAAATTTATAAACTATTGAATTTAACTTTAGATTCTGGAGTTGATGTTATATTTCCAGTATACGGCCCATCTAAGTTTTCATTTGGAAATGAATTGACTCAAAATGTGTATGATTATTGCTCAAATATTATTGAATATTTAAATTTGAATAAAATAACAGAGATTGATGTAATTGGATGGTCACTCGGGGGAATTAAA
>CETU01020670.1_pt1 | contig 10374 bp, 8 predicted proteins | sample 356531 | NCBI WGS metagenome assembly CETU01 (sample SAMEA2623488, study PRJEB7988) | marine metagenome | isolation source: saline water (ENVO:00002010), including
TGCAGCTTTTTTAGCTGTAGTTTTTTTAGGTGCAGCTTTTTTAGCTGCTAACTTACCAATTTCAACTATAGTATACGGCTGTTTATGTCCACTACGCTTTTGGTAGCCTTTTCTTCTTTTGAGTTTAAAAACTATTACTTTTGAACTTTTGCCATGGGAAATAACTTTTGCATCTATTGAAAGGCCAGATACATATGGGTCCCCTATAGTTTTTTTAGTTCCATCATCAAAGTATAAAACTTTATCAAAGCTTATTTTATCCCCTACTTTATTATTATTATAAGGAATCTCTACTTGGGAATTCTCCTCAAGTTTAAATTGTTTTCCTGCTATTTCTACTAATGCGTACATAAAACCTCTTTTTTAGCCCACTAATTTAGATTCAGTTAATTCTATTTTACAAGATATACTTATTCTGTAACATATTTGTTTTGTTTTTTAGAAAAAACTTTAAAATCATTAATTTTAATATTATGGTCCCCTTCAATAGTTAAAAATGTCCAATTAGACCACATCATCCCTGTTATCATTTTAGATTTATTATTATTAATATAATCTGCTACTGAAGGATTAAGACTTATTATTAATCTTTTATCTCTATTTTTACTTTTAAATTTTCTAATCCAATTTTCTAAATTAGTAAGAACAGTGTCGTATGAAGCGACTACACCTAAACCATTACATTCTGGACATTCATCACATACAGTATGTAATAGACTTAATCGAGTACGTTGCCTAGTCATTTCTAATAGTCCAAAATTAGAAAATTCAGATAATGAAACTTTTGCTCTATCCTTCCTTAATAAATTTCGTAATTCATCGAAAACTTTTTTTCTATTTTTATGTTCTTGTAAATCAATGAAGTCTATAACTATTAATCCACCTATATCTCTAAGTCGTAATTGGCGTGCGACCTCTTGAGATGCTTCTAGATTTATTTTTAAGGAATTTTGTTCATGATCTTTTTTACCAATAAAACGACCACTGTTGACATCAATTACTACCATGGCTTCAGTATGCTCAATGACGAGATGCCCTCCGCTCTTTAACCATACTTTTTTATTAAGTGTTTTTTTTATTTGTTCATCAATATTATGTTCTTCAAATATATAGCCTTTAGACTTTCTTAATTGCAACTTGTTTAATTGACTAGGATTAACTTCTTTCACATATTTGTATATTCGATTATATAATTTTTTATCATCAATATAAATATTATTTGTATCAGGAGTAAATAAATCTCGAATAACTTGATCTGAAGTCGCAAAATCATCATAGACTAATGAAGGTGCTTGCTTTTTATTTATTTTACCAGTCAGTTCATTCCATTGTTCCCACAATCTATCAAAATCAGATTTCAACAAAGTACCATTTTTGCCTTGAGATATTGTGCGAATTATTATACCAAACCCTTTAGGCTTAAATTCTTTTATTATTCGTCGGAGTCTTCTTTTTTCATATTTATCAGTAATTTTACGTGATATGCCAATATAATCAATATTAGGCACCAATACCATAAAGCTACCTGGAATTGATATGTCTGTCGTGACTCGAGGACCCTTCCCGCTAAAAGGTTCCTTAATCACCTGAACTAAAATATCATCATTTTTTTTAAGATCTTCTGCTGGGTTGAATTTTTGTTTTTTCTTAACTATTTTTTCATCTTCTGAATCATCAGAAAACGAAAACTGATTCAAGTTTTCTTCATTTCCCATTTCTGAAAAAGGAAGAAAAGCATTGATCTCATGACCAATGTCAATAAAAGCAGCTTGCATGCCTGGAATAACATTCTGTATACGACCCTTATAGATATCGCCGACCATCCTTTGGTGTTCTGGCAATTCTATGTAGATATCATTTAATATGCCGTTTTCTACAATAGCTATTCTAGTGCTGCCTGCAGTGACATTGATGAAAATTTCTTTCATCAACTTCATTACATTCACCTTCCTAGATTATCCATGAATATTAATATAATATTATGGATTCCCTGGTTACTGTGTTGTAGATGAAAGTATTTTTTGGTGTGTATTTTTGTATAGACAAGTATAGTATGAGATTTAGGACTAAAAAGAAAAACTTGTCAATAAAGTAAATGTTGAAATATTAATAGAAACATAATTATAAATATAAAAATATCAACAAAAATTAAAACAGTAAAGTAAAATAAAAACCTAAATTCTCTTTATTATTAAAATACCAAAAAGCACAAATCATCTGTATATCATCTGCATTCAATTTAAGAATAAAAATATTTTTTATCAAATTATTAGTATTATTTTCCAAAATTGATTTTTAATATGTAAATTTGAGTGTTATAGTTGGGGTGTTTTTTATAAACAGAAAGTAAAGGAATTTAATATGACATACATTATAGCTGAGCCATGTGTTGGAACATGTGATACTATTTGCGTTGAAGTCTGTCCTGTTGATTGCATACATGGTCCAAATGATGTTGAAGGATCTGGAGCAGAGGCAAAGGAAGATGGTTTTGACCCTACGGGTAAAATGCTGTATATAGATCCAGAAGAATGCATTGACTGTGGGGCTTGTGAACCGGAATGTCCAGTTGAAGCAATTTTTGAAGAAGATGAAGTGCCATCAGAATGGCATAGTTTTATTAAGAAAAACTATGATTTTTTTGATCGTGAATACAACGAGTAAATAAATACTAAAAATAAACTTATTAAAGACGGCTATCTAATATAAATTAATGGGTAGCCGTTTGTTTAATGACATATAAATAATTATGAACAAAGAATCGATTCAGAATCTACTTTCCGAAATTAAATATCCAGGTTTTTCTAGAGATATAATATCTTTTGGCATTTTAAAAGATGTTATTATTGATGAAAATAATATTCAACTGGATTTGTCAATCAATACAAATGATGAAAATGTAATTAACCAAATTGTTCAAGATATAAAAAGTAAGATTGACAGTTTAAATCAACAGCGCGAATTGAAAATAAATATTTTATCTAATAACCAAGCTCAGCCTGTTGATAATATTGAAAAACCTCTATCAAATATTAAAAATATAATTGCAGTTGCAAGTGGAAAGGGGGGTGTTGGAAAATCAACCGTTTCAATTAATTTAGCAAGTGCATTAAGTAAAAATAATAAAGTTGGTATATTAGATTTAGATATTTATGGTCCAAGCTTGCCTATGATTGCAGGGAGTTTTAATCAGCCTGATATGGATCAGAATCAAAAATTAGTTCCAATAAGAAAATTTAATATGGAACTTATGTCATTTGGTTTTATTAATAGTGAAAACTCAGCTACAATATGGAGGGGTCCAATGGTAGCTAGATTAACTCAGCAATTTTTTAATGATGTAGCTTGGGGGAATTTAGACTATCTTATTATTGATTTGCCTCCAGGAACAGGGGATATACAATTGACATTAGTCCAAAAATTACAATTGACGGGAGCAGTTATAGTAACAACTCCTCAAGATTTATCATTGATAGATGCTAAAAAAGCAGCAGATATGTTTAAGAAAGTAAATACAAAAATAATTGGTATAATTGAAAATATGTCAGACTTCTGCTGTCCTCATTGTAATAAAACTACTAAGATATTTCCTGGAGATGGTTTGCTTGCTGAAAGCGATAGGTTGGAGGCTCCAGTTTTAGGTAAAATATCAATTCTTCCTGAGCTGGCACAATCGATGGATGCGGGCGATCCATATATCATATCTAATCCAGATTCAGATCTCGCCAAGCAGTATGATCATATATGTAATAAAATCTTTGATAGAATAAAACAAGAGGTGTAGACTATTAATAATAAATTAATAGAACAAGTAAATAAAAATAATATTCCAAATCATATTGCAATTATTATGGATGGTAATGGTAGATGGGCAAAAGATAAAGGCCTTCCTAGACTTGTTGGGCATAAAAATGGAGTTAAAGCAGTTAAGAAAATTACCGAAGCATGTACTCAATTAAATATAAATTATTTGACATTGTATACTTTTTCTGAAGAGAATTGGAATAGGCCAGAAGAGGAAGTATCAGGATTGATGAAGCTTTTTGTCAAATCATTAAAAACTGAAATTGATAATTTGAATGATAACAATGTGCGATTTAATATTGTTGGGGATATTTCTAAAATAAAAAATGAAATAAAAAATGAAATATTAGACTCGATTAATCGCACTAAAGGCAATACGGGTTTAAATTTGAATTTAGCTTTTAATTATAGCGGCCGACAAGAAATTGTGAATATGGTTAAAAAAATCATTATAAATAATAAAGGGCAGATGTCAGATATTGATATTAATGAAAAATTAATTGAAAATTATTTATATACTACAGGAATTCCAAATCCAGATTTGTTAATTAGAACTGGTGGTGAGTATAGAGTGAGTAATTTTTTATTATGGCAAATAGCTTATTCTGAAATATACTTTACACAAACATATTGGCCTTCATTTAATGATCATGAATTGATAATGGCGATTCAAGATTATCAAAGTCGAGAAAGACGGTTTGGTAAAGTTAGTGAGCAAATTTCATGAAATATTTTTTTATAATACTTAGTTTGACATTTTTATTTAGCCAGTCAGCACCTTCTGATATAAATATATTATCTGTTACTATTGAAGGCAATGATAGATTTAGTGATCAAGATGTTCTTAGGCATATCAGGCTATATCCTGGTATGAAGATATCCGGTGAAGATATTCAAGATATTATTAAAAGGACATGGTCAAAAAATATATACAGTGATATTCAAATATATATGTTAAGTGAAACAATTGAGGGAATTAATTTACTAGTTCAAGTTCAGGAATTCCCGATACTGAATGAAATTAAAATAAATGGCAATGATAAAGAGTCGGATAAGAAAATATTAAAAGAAATTGATTTAGCTCTAGGTCAAATATTATCAGATGTTGATATTTCTAAAGCTATCAATAAAATTCGAGAATATTATTATTCTAAGCATTATCATAATATTGATATCAATTATTCGATTGAGTCATCGGGATTGCAGCCTTCGAGAAAAAATATAATTTTCAATATCAATGAAGGTAAAAAAATTAAAATCAAAGAAATTAATATAGCAGGAAATTCAGCTTTTTCTGATAAGAAGATTATTAAGCAGTTTAAAAATACAAAATCTAAAAACTTAATGTTTTTTTGGAGAGGAAAGTGGGATGAGGAAAAATTTGAGGAAGATAAAAAAATATTAAAAGAATATTATAAGAATAAAGGGTATAGAGATTTTTATATTGTTAATGAACAAGTTTCTTTAAATAAAACTGAAGATGGAATAATAATTGATTTAGATATATACGAAGGTCCTAAATATTTTTATAGAAATATAACCTGGGATGGAAATGTGATTTATTCTGATGAAGAATTGAATCAGAGGCTAGGGATTATGGAAGGTGATAGCTTTAATCAAATTAAGCTCATGATGTCTATAAGTGAGAATGTTAATCCTTTATATATGGATGATGGATATTTTCATTTCCAAGCGATACCTAAAATAACTCCGATATCTAAAGACTCTTTAGATATTAATTTTTTAATATCTGAGGGTGAATTAGTTACAGTTCGCAAAATAATTATTTCTGGTAATGCTAAAACATATGAGAATGTTGTTAGAAGAGAGTTGATGATTTACCCCGGAGATACATTTAGTAGAAAAAAATTATTAGATAGTTATCGAGATATCTTTATGTTAAATTTTTTCAATGATGTAGCACCTAATGTCATTCCTGTAGGAGATGATGAAATTGATATTTTATTTGATGTTGATGAAAAGGAGGCTGGACAAGCAAACTTTTCCATGGGCTATTCAGGAGTCACAGGTTTTCAAGGTGGTGGTGGGTTCCAATTCCCCAATTTTTTAGGTAGAGGGCAATTATTATCTTTGTCTTATAATAGAGGTTTGTCTAATTCATACCAAATGTCAGGAAATCAATCAGAGAGTGTTTCTCAATCATTTAATATTGAATTTCAAGAGCCTTGGTTATTAGATACTCCGAATTTAGTGGGAGGTTCATTTTATTATCAAGAAACGGGGCAAACCATTTATAGTAGGCTTCCATTTGATCAAAACCGTATTGGAGGGTCTTTGACTTGGGGTAGAAAATTTAAATGGCCAGATGCATATTTTAGAGGAAATTGGAGACTTTCCATATCTAAAAATTCTTATTTGTCTGAAAATAGATCAAACTTGCTAAATCCGCTTTATTTTGGTTCTAAAATAGATTCTTATATAGAATATAATGGTGATGATTATTTATTTTCTAATTCAGGGGTCTCTTTATCTCAAATTATATCTAGGGATAGTAGGAATCATCCAGAATTTCCAACTTCAGGTTCATCAATGAATTGGACAAGCACTCTTTCAGGGAGCTTTTTAGGTGGTGAAGAAGATTATCACAAGCATGTCTTTGATCTAAAATGGTTTTCACCATTATATGAATTCAAATATGGACGAAATAATAAAAATATTAGTAAATTTGCATTGTTTCAAAATGTTAAAGTAGGTGTAGTGAAGAGTATTCCAACATCTGCAAATGAGCTGTCAACGATTCCACCATCAAGTAGATTTCTAATGGGAGGTACTAATCCATATGGAAACATGCTTAGAGGTTATGAAGAAAATTCAGTAGGTGTTTACTATGGAAAAATCTTATTTAAATATTCTGCTGAAATAAGGATATCTTTATCAGATAGCCCAACAATGTACTTGCTGATGTTTATGGAAACTGGTAATGTTTGGAGCGATTTTAATGATTTGAAACTTTTTGAATTAAATAGGTCTGTTGGTTTTGGTGGCAGAATATTTATGCCAATGATTGGAATGTTAGGTTATGATATTGGTTATGGAATTGATATAGATAAAAGTAATCCTAATATGAATCCATGGCAATATCATTTTATATTTGGAGTGCCGTTTTAAGTAAAATAAGAAAAGGAATTAAATATGAAAAATAGTGTTTTATGGTATCTATTACTTTTTATGAGCTTCGTGTTTTCAGAAGTTAAGATTGGGTATGTAGACTCTCAGCAAATCATGACTCAGTATGAGGGCTTTCGTTTGGCTCAAATAGAATTAGAGAAAGAACAAAAACGATTAGAAGCAGAATATAATACTATGGCTCAGCAATTAGATAGTCTTTATAGATCTTATGAGCAGCAAAGACTATTGATGAGTGATGATAGAAAAAAAGAAAAAGAAAATGAATTAGTAGCAAAAGAACGAGAGCTGCAAGAATTTGGCATGAAAAAGTTGGGTCCTCAGAATAGTGAACTCGTTCAAATTCAAAATCAATTAATGCAGCCTATCTTAAAAGTATTTTCTGATGCATGTAATAAAGTAGGTGCTGATCAAGGGTATGATTTTATATTTGATGCTGGTACAGGCGGATTATTATATAGTCTTGAATCTCACAATATAACTGATGAGGTAATTGAAGAAATGAATAAAATATCAACAAATTCAAACTAATACTTGTATGCATTCTATTGCAAAAATAGCAAATTATATTAATGCGGTTGATGTTGTTGGAGATTCAGATTTATTAATCAAAGGTTTGTGTGGTATAGATAGTGGTCAAGATGGGTATATATCTTATATACATGAACAGCAATATATTAAATATTTAAATATTACTAAAGCCTCTGCAGTTATAGTGGGTCATCAATGTTTAGATAAAAGTAATGGTAAAACTTTAATAGGAGTAGATAATCCTGCAGAAGCTTTTTCTAAATTAATACCATTGTTTTATAATGAACCAAAATCTGAATATACCATATCAGAGAGTGCAATAGTTAGTGATAAATCAAAATTAGGTTCCAATTGTCATTTGGGTCACAATGTTATTATAGATACAGATGTAGTAATTGGAGATAATGTATTTATAGGTAATGGTTGTTATATTGGTAAGAATTCAATTGTTGATGATAATTCATTTTTATCAAACAATGTAAATATAGTTAAAAATAGCAAGATTGGCAAAGGTGTTAAAATTCATTCTGGTACAGTTGTTGGTGGATCAGGGTTTGGTTTGTTTACAAACAATAAAAAACATTCGCTTATTCCTCATATAGGTAATGTGATTATATATGACAATGTATCTATAGGCTCTAATTGTTGCATCGATAGAGGTACTATTAATGATACTATTATTGGAGAAAATACATGTATTGACAATCTTGTTCAGATTGCACATAATGTAAGAATAGGTAAGGGTTGCATAATTGCTGGACAAACAGGTATAGCAGGTAGTGCAATTATCGGAAATTTTGTTACTATGGGTGGACAGGTTGGTATTGTAGGCCATATTGAAATTTCAGATAATGTAATGATAGCAGGAAAATCACTTGTTACAAAATCAATATTTAAACAGGATATTATTTCAGGTATCCCGGCTAAAAATCATAAAAAAAGAATTAAGCAAGAAGCTACAATTAATAGAATGTCTGATATTATTAAAAATATTAAAAAATAGATACGGATACATTGACTCAAAAATATAAACAATCAATTTATCAAAAAACAATAAAGAGAAAAGCATCATTAAAGGGTGTTGGATTGCATACAGGTGTAAACTCTACAGTTACTTTTAAACCTGCAGAAGAAAACTTTGGAATTCGATTCAAAAGATTGGATATTGATGGATGCCCAGAAATTTTAGCAGATATTGATCATGTTATTGATATATCTAGAGGAACCTCAATTGGCCAAGAAGGATTTAGAATTCATACCGTAGAACATATTTTAGCTGCAATTACTGGCTTGCAGATTGATAATATATTAATTGAACTAACTGAAAAAGAGCCTCCTGTTATGGATGGGAGTGCAAAGCCTTTTGTAGATATTTTATTGGATGCAGGAATAAAGGAACAAAAAACTAAAAGAAAAGAATTAGTTATAGATAGACCTCTTAGTTATATAGAGCCAGATAGAGGAGTTGAAATTCATATTTTACCAGCGGAATCTTTTAGAATCACATTTACAACTGACTATGGCTATCCATCTTTAGGGGTTCAATCATGTTCGCTTTATTCATTGGAAAATAATTTTATTAATGAATTTGCTCCATCTAGAACTTTTTGCTTCTTTTCTGAAATTGAAGAGCTATACTCTTTAGGATTAATTAAAGGAGGAAGCTTAGATAGTGCATTAGTTTTTTTAGATAGAGATGTAAAAGAAAATGAATTAAATAAATTAAAGAAAATATTTAAAATTGATTCAAAAATATTTATTAGTGAAAATGGACTATTAAATGGAACAAAATTAAGATTCAGCAATGAACCTGTAAGACACAAAACTTTAGATTTATTGGGCGATTTAGCTTTATTAGGGATTCCTATAAGAGGACATGTAATTGCAACTAAAAGTGGACATGCTGCAAATGTTGAATTTGTAAAAAAAATCAAATCTTCATATAAAAAGAAAATTCAAAATCAGTATAAAATGGATTCTATTGATTCATTTAATATACAATCAATATTAAAAATAATGCCTCATAGATATCCATTTTTATTAGTTGATAAAATATTATCAGTTAAGCCAGGAGAAGAGGTTAAGGCCATTAAAAATGTAACTTTTAATGAGCCATTTTTCCAAGGTCATTTTCCAAATCAACCGATTATGCCTGGAGTATTAATACTGGAAGCAATGGCTCAAACAGGGGGCTTTTTAGTATTAAATTCAATTCCAAATCCTGAAACAAAGTTAATGTATTTTTCAGGTATTAATAATTCTCGATTTAAAAAGACAGTAGTTCCTGGAGACCAAATATTTTTCAAAGCAAAATTAGATAAATTTAGGATGGGAACCTGTAAAATTTCAGCTATTGCAAAGGTTAATGATGAAGTGGTTTGTGAAGCTGAACTATTAGCATCAGTAGTTGATAAAGAGGCATAGTTAAGTGACTACATTTATTCATCCAACAGCCTTAGTGTCTCCTACAGCAAAAATTGACTCCAATGTTAAAATTGGTCCATTTTGTGTAGTTGAAGACAATGTTGTTATTAAATCAGGTACAGTGATTAATTCCTTCGTTCATATAGCAAGTGACACTTTTGTTGGTAAAGATTGTCAAATATTTCAAGGCTCAGTCATTGGAGAAATCCCTCAAGACTTAAAATATGATGGTGAAAAAACAAAATTAATTATAGGTGATAGAGTAACGGTAAGAGAATATTGTACAATCAATAAAGGAACAAATGCAAATGGAGAAACATTAATTGGAAATGATGTATTATTAATGGCATATGTTCATATTGCTCATGATTGTATAATTGGAAATAATGTTATCCTAGCAAATGGAGTACAGCTTGGTGGCCATGTTGAAATTGGAGATTGGGTTACAGTTGGGGGGATGACACCTAT
>CETU01076899.1_pt1 | contig 10374 bp, 10 predicted proteins | sample 356531 | NCBI WGS metagenome assembly CETU01 (sample SAMEA2623488, study PRJEB7988) | marine metagenome | isolation source: saline water (ENVO:00002010), including
AGCGCACCAGGATCAAGAAGATACTTTTTAATAAACCAATTAACAGGCACGGTTATAGCATTTACAAATATTACAGCTTTCCCAATTCCTGCAGAGGCCTCTACACTTTTAGATATAGCAAGGAATGAACACATTCCTAAAAAATATGCAAGAAGAATATTTTCAATAAAAATTGATTTAGTTGCTAAGCTTAGATAATGAATAAATAAATCCATATTATTTCTCCACAAATGAAGTTAATGATCTTTGAGCCCATATAATCAAACCAAGTATAATAAATGCACCAGGTGCTAGAAGCATTAATCCGTTATTAGCAAATTCTGGCAATATTCTGAAGTCTAATAAGGTACCGAACCCTAAAAGTTCTCTAAATGCTGCAACTAGAATTAAAATTAATCCATATCCCAAAGCATTACCAACACCATCAATAAACGAATCCTTTACTGAATTCTGCATTGCAAATGCATCAGCTCTGCCCATTACAATGCAATTGGTTATAATTAAACCAACAAAAACAGATAAAGCTTTGCTGACATCATACATATAGGCCAATAAAATTTTATCAATCAATGAAACTAATGTTGCAATTACTGTTAGCTGTACAATAATTCTAATACTAGATGGAATAAAATTCCTTAACATTGAAACAATTGTATTAGACATTGTCAAAACAAAGGTCAAAGCCAATGTCATCACTAAAGCTTGCTCTATCTTAACAGTAACAGCTAGAGCTGAGCATATACCTAATACTTGTCTAGTTATAGGATTATTATCTATTAAAGGATCTATAAATGTTTTTTTACTCATAGTTATTTATTTTTTTCAAAATATGGTTTATAACGGTTCAAATCTCTTTCCAATAAATTCGCAACTCCTACACTAGTAATCGTCGCACCACTAATTCCATCCACTTCATACATATTTTCATCATCAGCCATACCTGCTTTTGCAACATCGATAGAAACTAATTTTTCATTATTATAAATCTGTTTTCCTACAAAATTTGACTGAAACCATTCTTTTTCAATTTCAGCACCTAAGCCTGGAGTTTCTTTATGTGCATAAAATGTAATACCTTTTACTGTTGAATAATCATTTGAATCAATAGAAAAATATCCATAGAGAGTTGACCATAGTCCTTTACCTGAAATAGGTAAAATTATGGCATTGTTTTGCTTTTCAATATAAATTGGTAAATATTCTTTGGTATTATGGTAATATTTTATTTCACCAGATTGGTTATTTTCCACTGTTTCTAAATTTTCAATACTTAATTCTGAAGCAAATTCACCTTCAATATCAACAATAATAGTATCAATATTATCAAAAAAATATTTATCAATTTCTTCAACTTTCATTGATTCTATTTTTATTCCAACAGCACTTAATATATTTTTCTTTTTATCCATTTCAATATTTTTAAGCGCAGTTGATTTAAGCCCCTCTGAAGCAAGAGAAAGCAATAAGCTGCAAACAAAAGTAATCGTTAATATAAATATATATTTATTTTTCATATTTCAACTGTCTATTTTTTATATGAGACTGCACAACATAATAATCAAATAAAGGTGCAAAAGCATTAGCAAAAAGAATAGCAAGCATCATCCCTTCTGGGTAGGCCGGATTTATGCATCTAATAACAACAACCATAAAACCAATTAACAATCCATACATCCATCTTCCATTATTAGTATGAGCACTAGATACAGGATCAGTAGCCATAAAAACCATACCAAAAGCAAAACTGCCCATTACAAAATGATCAACTGCTGTTAAACTTAACATTGGATTATCAGATATACTTGTCATTTGATTTAATAATAAGCTGGTAAAAAACATCCCTATACACGTTGATAGCATAGTTCTCCAATTTCCAATTCTAGTAACTAGCAAAATAAATGCTCCAATCAAAACTGCTAAAGTAGATGTTTCTCCAATTGATCCTGGGACATATCCATAAAACATATCCGACCATTCATAAGAAAAGTTTAAATTTGATGATTTGGCTAATAATGGAGTAGCTTGAGACATTCCATCAGTAGGAGCAATCCAAGGCTTATTTCCAGACATATGAGCTGGATAAGCAAAAAACAAAAAGGCTCTTGCAGTCAATGCAGGATTAAAAATATTATACCCAGTTCCACCAAAAATTTCTTTTCCTATCACTACCCCAAAAATAGTTGCAATTGCGAGCATCCACAATGGTACGGTTGGCGGCATTGTCAATGGAATTAAAAAACCTGTAACTAAAAAACCTTCATTTATCTCGTGACCTCTTACTACAGCAAAAATGGCTTCAAACAAACCACCAATAGCAAAAACAACTAGGTACATAGGCAATACTATTTTCAAACCATAAACAAAACAATTTAAAAAACTTTTATCTATAACATCTGGTGATTGATAACCAACATTATAGGTACCGAATAAAAGACATGGTAATAAAGCTAAAACAACTAAGATCATTGTTCTTTTAAGATCTATTGCATCACGAATAAATGGAGCATTAGAGGTTTGTGAATTTTTTGTATATAAAAAGGTGTCAAGAGCATCATGAAGAGGATGAAACTTCTTCAGTTTATCATTTTCTAAAATCTTTTTCTCTACATTATCTAATAATTTTCTGAGCATCACCCCTCTGCCTCCATTAAATCTAAACCTTCTTGAATAATTTTAGACACTTCAACTTTAGATTGACATGAGAATGAACATAAAGAAAAATCTTCAGGAGAACATTCATATATACCTAATTTTTCCATCATTTCGATATCTTTAGCTAAAATATTTTTAACCAAATATTCTGTCATAATATCCATAGGCATTACCTTATCCCAATTCCCCATTGGAACAATGGTCCTAACGCTACCATTAACTTTAGTAGATAATGAAGCACTTTTATTATTATTAAATTTTGATAAAAAAGTATTTGATATTGAATACTTATCAAAACCTGGCATTAACCAACCTAAAAACTCTCTTTTATTATCAATTTTTATCACAGATAAAACTTCATCAAAATAATTTAGTGAATTATGACTACTTATTTCTGAACCATTTAAAACATCTCCTGAAATTAATCTCATAGAACTTTCATTGATTTTAATAAAATCAGAAACTTTAGTACCTATCATAATTTTATATATTGCTGATTTAAAAGCTGAATTCCCCCCAACACTTGCAAACATATGATTAGGATATTTCTTAGTTGTATAAAACTCACCAATTCTATTAAGAGCTTGTAAAGAAATATACCATCTTGCATCATCAGAATTTTTTATTGGTTTAATATGGTGAATTTGCACTCCTACATTGCCAGCAGGATGTAAATTATTAAATGAATAATGATTAACATTTTTCAGATTAGAGAAAACTGATGAATTATTAAAACTTGAAAAATTAATTTCACAGTCAAATATTTGTTTTAAAGCATCAATTCCTTTTTGTAAAAAATTATCTACTTTAGAAAATAAAAATTCATAGTCAAGAGCAAAAGGTTCTGTTGGCATAGCTGATATGTAAATTTCAGCTGGACTAGATTCACTATTTGGAATTTTAGAAAATGGTTTTTGCCTAAATTCATTCCATAAACCAGACTTTAATAATGAATCTTTGCTTACACTAAAATCTAAATCTAAACATTCCTCAGATTTATTAGATATAACAACTTTCTCTACTACTCGTCTAGGACCAAAAACAATATCTTCAATTGTTCCAGATGAGGGGCTTACAAAGACGGCTTCTAGATTATTTTTTGAAGCAAAAACGGGGGTACCAACTTTGACCTTATCTCCTACTTTAACAAAAAGTTTTGTTTTCATATTTTTAATTGAATTAGGATGCAAAACAATACTTTGAGGAGATTTTGAAATAATCAATTCTTTTGAAGGAGATCCTTCAAGAAATATATTATGACCTTTTTTAATATTAAATGAATTCATTATTTATTTTTTAAATTTTTCAATCTTTCTCTTCTGATAATAGATCTCTTTTTTCCCTCATTAAATCTATAAACTTGTTTTTCACTATCAGGTTTAATTTCTGGAAGAAGCATTGGCTTTTTATTATCATCCAAAGCAACAAAAGTTAAATAAGCTGTTGCAGTATGATTAACTTCTCCTGTAAGAGGTGTTTCAGCTTCAATTCTAACTCCAACTTCCATTGATGTTTTATGTACATAATTTACAGAAGATTTTAATATCACTATATCACCTTTTTTTGCTGGAGCTAAAAAATCTAAATGATCAACTGATGCGGTTACAACCGGTCGGCGAGCATGTTTATATGCTGACATAGCTGCACAAATATCCATAAGATGCATTACTCGTCCACCTAATATGTTGCCCAGAAGATTTGTATCATTGGGAAGGACAAGCTCATGCATAATAACTTGAGATTCTTTAACACTTTTAGAATTGACCACTATTTAACAAAACCTTCAATAAGTGCATATAAATTATTCCAATAAAAATAAAAAATTAAATTCTGAGCAGAGAATATTACTATTAACCAATATACTACAGGATGGGCTGATTTAGATTCAATTTTGTCATCCTCCATAAAAAACATGCTTTTAACTATTTTGAAATAGTAATACAAAGATACAACACTATTTATAATACCAACAATCGCCAACCAATAAAATTTTTGTTCAGCAAATAAGGTTCTAAATAAATATACTTTCGCAACAAAGCCAGATGTTGGTGGAAGGCCAGCAAGCGAGACTAATGAAATAACCATAAAACTCGCTAAAATTATATTTTTATGACCTATTCCTGCCCAACCATCAATAGTTTTAACATTGTAATTATTTTCAACATATATAACCATAAAAAATGCAGATAAATTCATAAACATGTACATTGTCATATAAAACATTATACCAATACTTGCATCAACAGATAAAGTTGAGAAAGCCATAAGCATAAACCCAACATGCGAAATTGTTGAGTAAGCCAACATGCGTTTAACATTGTTTTGCTTTAAAGCTAAAAGATTACCAATAGACATTGTAGCTGCAGATAAGACTGAAATTATTAATGGCCAATTAGCAAGTTTTAGTGCACTTGAAGTCATAGCTATACTGCTTTCATTTGTAAATAAAACGAAAAATGAACGAATTAGAATTGCAAATCCTGCAGCCTTAGGGGCAACTGATAAAAAAGCAGTTATTGTAGTTGGAGAACCTTCATAAACATCAGGCGTCCAATAATGCAAGGGAGCCATCGATATTTTATAGCCAAAACCGATCAGAATTAACATTATAGACATAAAAAGCATATTTGGATTATCTACAGTCATAAGCGTATTATGTATTTCATAAATATTCGTAGAGCCTGATATCCCATAGAGCCAGCTTAATCCAAATAGCATTAAGCCAGAGGCAAATGAACCAAAAATAACATACTTAAGAGAAGCTTCATTAGATTTTTTATCATTTTTCAAAATTCCTGCAAGTATATATGAAGGAATACTAACTAATTCAACAGATAAATAAATCATTAATAAATTAACTGAATTAGTCATCAAAAACATTCCAAGCAAAATTATCAGTAGTAAAGAATTGTATTCAGAATAATATTCATAATCTAGTTCTTTGCTATAATTTGAAATTAGGATAATAGAGAATGTAGAGATTAAAATAATCCATTTGAAGAAATACGAAAATGAATCATTTATCAATAATCCTTCAAAAATATATTCACCAGAGACCGGCGTCTGCAACAACAAAACTGACACAATAACAAGACCGATAATGGTAATTGATTTAATCCATTTCTTAAGAGAAAATAAATCTAAAACAATTGATGATAATGCTAATACTACAATGGCTAACTCTGGTAAAAAATATGATATACTTTGTAAATTGTTCATCTACTACATCGCCTTTTGTATAATCTCAATGAGTGAGCCAATAGAAACACTTACCATATCTACTAGAGGCTTTGGATAAACACCAAATAATAATACCAAGAAAGCTATTGGTAGTATAGTGAATAATTCCCTCTTATTAATATCATTTAAGCTGGCATAAGACTCATTAAGCTTACCTAAAAATACTCTTTGATAAGCCCTTAAAAAGTAAATTGCATTTAATAATATTCCTAGTGTACCAATTGCGGTTAATAACCTAAATGCACTAAATCCACCAATGAAACATAATGCTTCACTTATAAATCCAGATAAAGCTGGCAAACCAAGGCCAGCAAAAAATGCAAATGCAACCAAAGCTGTAAAAACAGGAAGCTGAGTACCTAAGCCCCCAAATCCAGGTTTACCAGCAAGTTCTTGATCTTTATAATTATCAGGATAAACTATCCATCGATGATGAGCTTGATCATACAGAACTCCAACCAGTAAAAATAGCATAGCTGTAATTGTTCCATGATTAAACATTTGCATAACAGCGCCATTCATTCCTGCCTGCGCCCCACTTTGACTTGTGCTTACAACAGCCGCCATACCAAGAAGTACATAACCCATATGGCTAACTGAAGAATAAGCAATCATTTTTTTCATATCTATTTGTGCGATAGCATTCATAGCACCCCATAAAATATTAACTACACCTAAAATTGCTAATGTGTATGCAAATGTAACTACTTCACCTGGAAGTAATGGGTAACTTATCCTAAGCAAACCGTATGTTCCCATCTTTAATAAAACACCGGCTAATATAACAGAAATTGCTGTTGGAGCTTCAACGTGAGCCAATGGCAACCATGTATGAAAAGGGAAAACTGGAACTTTTATAGCAAAACCAATAAAAAGTCCCAACCAAAGCAACCATTGAACATTATAGCCCCATAGCTGAGCGTCAATTTGAGGAGCTAACTCAATTAATTTAATTAAATTAAAGGTTCCTACATCACTATTAAATGGTGCAGAATAGTAGTACAGTCCAAGCATTGCAAGTAACATAAATACTGACCCAAATAAGGTATACAAGAAAAACTTAATTGCAGCATAATGCCTTAGAGGACCACCCCAAATACCAATTAAAAAATACATTGGAAGTAACATCACTTCCCAAAAAATATAAAAAAGGAAAAAATCTAATGATAAAAACACACCCATCATTCCAGCATCAAGCAACAAAAACAAGGAAAAATATCCTAAAGGCTTTTTATCTATATTCCAACTTGCTATAATACATAAGAAAGATAACAAAGCTGTCAATAGAACCATAGGAATACTCAAACCATCAACTCCAACAAAATATTCAATATTGAAATGTTTTATCCATTCAACTTGGACAGTAAAAGGAGAATCCATTACTGATAAAGAAGGATCGAAGTTAAGATATAACCAAGCAGCTAACGCCAACTGCAATCCAGTAGTTACAACTGCTATCCATTTTACAATATTTTTTACTTTAATAAATTTTGAAGCGGGAACCATTAATGCCGCTCCTAAAACTGGTAGAAATATTAATAAAGTTAAAATTGATTTTTCCATAATTTCCTATTATTATATTTGATTAATAACTATTATTATTGCTGCAAGAAATACTAAAACACCCAGTAAGTAATTTTGAATTACTCCTGATTGAGTTTTTCTAAGCTTTGATGAAATAAATTGGGTTATATTAGCAAATCCATCAATAATAAATTGATCTAAAATAGAGTAATCTGCTTTACCTGAATATTTTGATAGCTTCAAAGTAACCCATCCCCACATATCAATAAACTTTTGATCATACAAATCAAAATCTATGATAGATGCTAATTTAGTTTGCTTGAAAAATGGCTTGTATAATAAAACATTATATATTTTATCAATGTAAAATTTATTTTTTGAAAGATTATTAAACCCAATAAAAATTTTAAACATTTTGTCAGGGTCTATCTTATTAAGCAAATAAATAGTTGCAGATAGAAATATACCAAAAAATGCAACAAACAATGATAAGTACATTGCATCATAATGAGCAGCCTTAATTCCCTTATTAACATAAGACATATCTAAAAAATTATGATATTTTGAAAATTTATATAACAAATCTTTAAACCATCCACCACTTTTCAGAGGATTTATATTTGCTGTAAAAACAACAGCAGAACTTAAAATTGATAGCAAAATTAAAGGAATAGTCATCGGTAATGGAGACTCATGTATATGATCATAAATTTTTTCTTTTTTAGGCTTTCCATAAAATGTCATAAAAATCAATCTAAACATATAAAAAGCTGTAATCATTGCTGCGCCAAACCCTGCTATCGGTAAAATTATAGTCCAACCTCCATGGGAATTAAAGTAAGATAAAACAGCAGCTAAAATACCATCTTTAGATAAAAAACCAGAGAAAAAAGGAACACCAGCAATCGCAAGAGTTGAAATAAGCATAGCTGCATGAGTTATGGGCATTTTAGCTTTAAGGCCACCCATATTCCTCATATCTTGTGGGTCTGTATGATGATCGTCTAAGTCATGTAAAGAATGATGCATCGCATGAATCACAGAACCGCTACACAAGAACAAGCATGCTTTAAACATAGCATGAGTAACCAGATGAAAAAATGCATAGACTGGAGCACCGACACCTAAGGCCATAATCATATAACCTAATTGACTAATTGTAGAATACGCTAAAACTGCCTTAATATCGTTTCTTGTGACAGCAGTTATTGCAGCCATTAAAGCTGTTATAGCACCAATTATTGCAACAATCGAAAGTGCTTCTGGAGTTAAAAAAGGAAAAATTCTAAAAGTCATATAAACGCCTGCCGCTACCATAGTAGCAGCATGAATCAAAGCGCTAACAGGTGTTGGGCCTTCCATTGCATCGGGGAGCCAAATATGCAAAGGAAATTGAGCAGATTTTCCAACTGCTCCCATAAATACTAACAATCCAGCAATAGTTAGCAACCAATTGTTCATATCAGATACACCAGAAACAATATCATTAATATTAAAAGAACCAACGTGAAAAAATAGTATCATTATACCAATAAACATTCCTATATCACCAACTCTATTGGTTAAAAAAGCTTTATTAGCAGCAAGCGGAGGTCTTTCTTTTTCAAACCAAAAACCAATTAGCAAAAAAGAACTAAGACCAACAAGCTCCCAAAAGATATACATCATAACCAGAGAGTCTGCAAGCACTATACCATTCATTGAAAATGTAAATATTCCTAAAAAAGCAAAATATCTAGAATATTTAGGATCACCTTTCATGTATTCAGTTGAATACAAATGGACTAAAAATGATATTAATGATACAACAACAAGCATTATTGCAGTTATATTGTCAACGTAATATCCAAGATTTATCGAAAAAGATCCTGTATCAAACCAGTTAACAGAATTCTTAATAGCATATTTAAAAGGTGACTCAATTAAAAACATAACTGCGTTTACAAGCATCAAACCAATTAAAGTTAAACCAATGTAAGAAGATTTTTCTTTTAATCGTTTTCCAAAAAAAATTAAAATAATAAAAGAAGATATAGGCAACAACAAAAATAATAATATTTGAATTTCAGAAATCATTAACCTTTCATCTCTTGAGCTTTATCAACATCAACAGTTCCTATATTCTTAAATAAATTAATAATTATAGCAAGAGCTACAGCAGCCTCTGCCGCTGCTAGCACTATTACAAAAATAGTAAAGACGTGTCCATCAAGCGAACCAAAATTTCCAAATCTATTAAAAGCTATAAAGTTGATATTTGCGGAATTTAAAATCAGCTCTATACCCATCAAAATGGCTACAGCATTCTTCCTAGTTATAACAGCATATATACCAAGCGAAAACAAAATAGATGAAATCATTAAATATGGCTCAATATAATTCATTTTTCCTCAACTTTTTTTCTTGATAACATTGCTGCACCTATTAAAGCAGCCAATAAAAGAATTGAAACGACCTCAAAAGGAAGCAAATATTTTGTTAGTAATAAATTACCAATATCTTTGATTGTAGATTCTCTAACAATTTCCTCTCCTTGATACCAGTCAGTATTCAAAATCACCATAAACTGTATGTACAGTACTACCAAACAAGAAATTATACCAGGAATCCTATTATGAGTTGGAGATTTTATAGTTGCATCATCAATTTTATTTGTAAGCATTACACCAAAAATAATTAAGACAAGAATACCTCCAACATATACAACAACCTGTGTAGCTGCAATGAAATCAGCATATAAAAAAACATATATAGCAGCGATACTGAATAACGTAAACAAAAGAGAAACTGCGGAGTGAACAAGATTTGGCGATGTAACCACCATTAAAGCAGAAGCAATAGTTAGTAAAGCTATTCCAAAAAATAAAAATGTTCCTAAATCAGGTATTGGTAAAATCATTAACTTCCTCCACCTTTAAATCCTTCTAAAGTATTTTTAGTTTCATCATCTAACTTAGA
>CETU01166995.1_pt1 | contig 10374 bp, 9 predicted proteins | sample 356531 | NCBI WGS metagenome assembly CETU01 (sample SAMEA2623488, study PRJEB7988) | marine metagenome | isolation source: saline water (ENVO:00002010), including
ACTTATCATTATAAACTTATAATTTTAACTTAATTTTAATTTACAGAGATAGAATTAAAAAAACAGCTACAAAATTGTCTTCAAAAAATATTGTCATATTTGCCTCAGGAAGCGGGTCGAGTGCAGAAAACATAATACTTTCATTCAAAAAAACACCAGCAATAAACGTAACTAAGTTATATTGCAACAAGCCAGAGGCATTAGTTCTACAACGTATAAAAAAGCATAATATAGAAAGCTTATTGTTTAATTCAATAGAATTGAACAACAATACAGTATTGGAAAATTTAACTAAAACCTCACCAGATCTAATTGTGTTAGCAGGGTTCCTTCAAAAAATACCTGAAAAAATTATCAATGCTTTTAAAAATAAAATTATCAACATCCACCCTTCTCTTTTACCAAAATACGGAGGAAAAGGAATGTATGGCTTGAACGTTCATAGAAGCGTTATAAAAAACAATGATTCTGAGTCAGGATTTACCGTCCATTATGTTAACAAGGATTATGATGAAGGGGATATAATTTTTCAAAAAACTATTAAAGTTGCCACTGATGACCCAAAAACTTTAGCTAAAAAAGTTTTAATTGAAGAACACAAATATTACCCTGAAATAATAAAAAAAATTCTTTATGACTAATCCGGATATAATCATATATACAGACGGCTCATCGAGAGGAAATCCAGGGCCGGGAGGATATGGAATAGTTATGACAAAATACGGCACAAATTATATTAAGGAATTTTCTGAAGGATATAGAAAAACCACTAATAACCGTATGGAATTATTGGCGGTAATTGTTGCATTAGAAAAAATAAAAAAAGAAAACCAGTTAGTACATGTTTACACTGATTCCAAATATGTTAGTGAATCAGTTGAAAAGAAATGGGTCAATAATTGGGAAAAAAAAGGTTTTAAAAACAAAAAAAACCCAGACCTTTGGATTCGTTTTTTAAAAATATTTAGAAAACACAAGGTTTGTTTTTTTTGGATTAAGGGACACAATAATAATCCAACAAATGAACGGTGTGACGAGCTTGCTTTTAATGCTAGCCTAAAAGAAAAACTTTTAATTGATATTGAATATGAGTCAAAACAATAAACACGTTTTAATTACGGGCACCGTTGCTTTCGATGATATAGAAACTCCTAACGGTTCATCTGGGAAGATAATTGGTGGGGCAGGAACATATATTGCTTTAGCTGCTAGTGTTTTTAGTAAAAGAATTAGTTTAATTTCAGTAATAGGAGAGGATTTTTTAGAAGAGGATATTAAAATGCTTCAATCAAAAAATATTAATACAGAAATGATTGAAAGAATTTCAGGCGAAAAATCTTTTTATTGGAAAGGAAGATACCATACCAATTTCAAAACTAGAGACACTTTGATTACCGAACTTAATGCATTGGAAAAATTTAACCCTATTGTAAATGATTCCAGCAGAAATGCAGAAATTGTAGTGTTAGGCAATCTTCATCCCTCAGTTCAGTTAAGCGTTTTGGACCAAATTGATGAGGCTAATTGTTTTATTATACTTGATACTATGAATTTTTGGATGGATACAGCAATACATGAATTAAAACAAGCAATATCTAAAACAGATTTAATTGTCATTAATGATGAAGAAGCCGAACAGCTAACCAACGAAAAGAACCCAGATTCTGCAGCAAAGAAGATATTTGAAATGGGCCCTCAAACAGTTATAATCAAAAAAGGAGATCAAGGCTCAGAAGTTTTTAATCCAACAGAAAGGTTTAATATCCCCGCATACCCAGTAAAATCAGTTAAAGACCCAACAGGTGCAGGAGATTGTTTTGCAGGCGGACTTGCTGGACATCTGTCAACTCAAAGACAAATTGACTTTAATTCGTTAAAAGAAGCAATGATTTTTGGAACTATAGCAGCTTCATATTGTGTTGAGAATTTTGGAGTTAAAGGCATCCAAGAGTTAGACCTCTCTCATATTGAAAAAAGACTAGAAATATTCAAAGCCTATTTGCGTTAATTAAATAAGATTATCATATTTTTGTGACAACAAAATACAATGAGTGACCAAATAAACCACGAATGTGGCTTAGCTCTTATTAGATTATTAAAACCTCTAGATTTTTACAAAAAAAAGTACGGGTCATCTACTTACGGCCTTAACAAGCTCTATCTAATGCTTGAAAAACAACATAATCGTGGTCAAGATGGGGCAGGGTTTGCGAGCGTAAAATTAGATGTTGATCCAGGTCATAGGTTTATGCACAGGGAAAGATCAGCCAGCCAAAACCCTATTCAGGAAATATTTAAAAATTCTAATAATAGAATTACAAATGTAAAAGATAAAAATCCAAACTGGACAATGGAATCCCTTAAGCAAAGTACAGCACATGTTTCGGAGCTGTTTTTAGGACATGTTAGATATGGGACGTTTGGACAAAATAGCGTAGAGGCTGTACACCCATTCCTTAGACAAAACAATTGGATGCACAGGAATTTAATAGTTGCCGGAAACTTTAACATGACAAACAATAAGGAGCTTTTTAATGACTTGGTCATGTTAGGACAACACCCAAAGGAGATGTCTGATACAGTAACTGTAATGGAAAGAATTGGACATTTTTTAGACGACGCTGTTGCAAAAATTTATCAAAAACTTAAGAAAGAAGGTGTTTCAAAAATTGAAGCTTCATCAATAATAGGGGAAAAACTGGATTTAATTAAAATTTTAAAAAAAGCATCAAGGGATTGGGATGGAGGTTATGTAATTGGCGGTCTTGTTGGACATGGAGATGCATTCATAATAAGAGATCCTGCTGGAATTAGACCAGCTTATTATTATAAAGACGAAGAGGTACTGGTTGTTGCATCAGAGAGACCTGTTATAAAAACAGTTTTTAACACCCCTAAAGATTCAATTAAAGTGCTTGGGCGTGGGAATGGACTAGTTATTAAGAAGTCTGGAGAACTAATAATTAAAAACATAATTGAACCTGTAGAAAAAAAATCTTGCTCTTTTGAAAGGATATATTTTTCGAGGGGTAGTGATATTAAAATTTATAATGAGAGAAAAAAGCTTGGAAGATTAGTGTTCCCCCAAATATTAAAAACCATTAATAATGATTTAAAAAATACAGTTTTCTCTTATATACCTAATACAGCTGAGGTGTCTTTCTTTGGATTAGTGCATGAAGCTCAGGATTACATGAACGAAATAGCCGAGAAAAAAATAATTGATGAGGGGAAAAATATTTCTAAAGAAAAGCTAAAAAAACTATTATCATATAGGCCTAGAATAGAAAAAGTTGCGATTAAAGATGCAAAGCTTAGAACTTTTATAACAGATGATTCAAGCAGAGATGAATTGGTAAAACACGTTTACGATGTGACCTATGGTTCAATTAAAAAAACAGATAATTTAGTTATAATAGATGATAGTATCGTTAGAGGAACAACCTTACAAAAAAGTATCATTAAAATGCTTGATAGACTATCTCCTAAAAAAATAATAATCGTATCCAGCGCCCCTCAAATAAGGTATCCAGATTGTTATGGTATAGACATGGCAAGAATGGGAGATTTAATTGCATTTAGAGCAGCAATCGAACTAATTAAAGAATCTAAAAATGAGGACATTATAAAAAAGGTTTATGAAAAATGTGTTGAAGAGAATAAAAAAGATGTAAATAAAATTAAAAACCTGGTCAAAGAAATTTATAAACCTTATAGCGATGAACAAATTAGCTCTAAAATTTCAAGTATGTTAAAAGAAAAAGACATAAATGCTGGAGTTGAAGTAATTTACCAATCAATTGAAAATTTACATATTGCTTGTCCTGATGATTTAGGAGACTGGTATTTTTCTGGGGATTATCCTACACCTGGTGGCAATAAGGTTGTTAACCAGGCCTTTATAAATTATTTCGAAGGATCTAATAATAGAGCCTATTGAACAGAGCAATAAGAATTTTTAATTCACACAAACATTCCTTATCTTTTTTAAAAACAATTAATTATGAAAAAATTACTAATACTTTTTCTTGTTTCTGCATTTATCTCATGTGATAATTTAATAAATAACATGAGCGGAAATGGATATAAAACTGAAAACTATTACGGAGAATGGGAGGGGGATTCATATACTGGCGAATTTAAAGATGGATTAAGACACGGACTGGGAACATATACATATTCATCAGGAGATGTTTATGTAGGCGAATGGATTGAAGGAGAAATGCATGGAACAGGAACATACTATTACCAAAATGGAGATGTTTATTCTGGTGGTTTTGAAAATGACGAAAAAACCGGAGATGGGACATTCTATTTCGATAATGGCGAAATTTATACTGGATCTTTTGAAGAGGACATAAAAACTGGCATGGGCTCATACTACTGGCCTGATGGGGATGAATATGTTGGCGAATGGAATAATGACAATATTGATGGAGTAGGGGTCATGTATTATGCTGACGGGGGTATATGGGCAGGAGAATTTAAAAATGGAAAATTTGATGGAAAAGGCTTAAGGATTTGGGCTGATGGTGATGCTGAATATCAATACATGAGAAATGACGAATTAACGCGTAGAGTTTACAGTGATTACTAAACACATAATTTAAATTTTATGAAGCTTTATGGTTATTTAAAAAATAAAAATCTAATAATCATTCTAATTGTATTAGTATTAGGGGTGTTTATTTTTAGTGACAAAACCGAAAAAAAATTACTAGAAAAACTCAATAACAATAAATCTCTTATTGATAAGTTTCAATCATTTAAGGATGAAGGCTATGAAAAAGAAATCAATCTCCAAAATAAAAAATTAGAATCAGTTATAGATACAGCAATGTCTTATATTGGAGTCCCAAATAAAGTTGGAGGGACAAATAAAGACAGCATTGATGCTTCAGGCTTGATTTATGTATCAATTACTAAAAATTTTGATATTAAATTTCCCAGAATTGCTCAGGATATGGCTAGATATGGAAAGATAATTATTGATTCTGAAAAATTAAAAAGAGGCGATTTGGTATTTTTCTTTGACACATATGAAGTAGATAGAATAATAACATCTGTAGGCTTATATCTAGGAAAGGGAGCTTTTTTAAACTCATCTACAAATGATGGGGTTTCTGAAAGCGACATTAATGACCCTTACTACTGGAAAGATAAATTCTTTTTTGGCACAAGAATCTTTAAATAATTTAATATGAAAAAACTTTTTGTTTTAATTTTCTTTTTTTCATCTCTAATAGCGTTTAGTCAAAAGAAATATGCAATTCTAAAGGGTGATACAAACGTTAGAAGTCAACCAAAGGTTAGCCCATCAACATTCTTAAAATCATTACCTAAAAACACATTAGTCATTATTAACAATAGTAATGGTAGATTCTCCTTTGTTAGAAATCCATCAGACAGCAATAAGCAATATTGGATAGTTAATAGCCGTATTTTGGATGCTGCTGTATTTAATAGAGAAGCAAACGTAAGGTGGGAGCCATCGCCAAACTCTAATATTATAAAAACTTTTGAAAAAGGGAAAGCTGTTTTCATATTGAAAGTAGATAAAAATGGTTGGGCACTTATTAAAGATCCAATAAATGAAAAAAAAGGATTTGTTTATAAGTCTTCATTAGATTTCAATCATCAATCACAAACAAATCAACAAACCAAAACTACACAAACAAAAACCACCTTAAATAATGTAGTGCCTAATTGCGATTATGAAATAACATCGCCTGGGAATGGTAGTAATAATGTTTCCACTAATCTAACAATAAAATGGAAACATGGAACAGGTAATCCCAAAGGCTATTATTTAACGGTTGCATCAAATATTAACGGAAAATTAGACTATAAAAAAACAAAAGATGGAAAATTAATAAGGCAGTTAAATATTGGTTTAGCAAATTCATACACTATACTAGACCTAAAACCTTTTACAACTTACAACATTGGATTGTTGCCTTATAATGAAATAGGTTTAGCCTATAACTGTGAAGGGGTTTTTTCCTTCACAACAGGTCCGGAAACAACAGGATCATCAGTTGATCAAATTATTGAAAACAGACTTAGAAATTTTTCAATAGGGCCCTCCCCATTACCTAGATGGCAGCCTTTTAAAAAAATAAAGAGAGAAAGAATAGTTATGAACAGCTATCAAACAAACTTATTTATGAAAGAGGTTGAAGCATGGAAGGGTGTGCCATTTAAACTTGGGGGGACCGATAGAAACGGCATAGATTGTTCTGGGCTTATTTGGAAAGGCTTAAGAGAGGCTGTTAATTATAAAGGGAATAAGCTTAATGCACAAATGTGGGCACAATCTGGGAAACTAATTGCTAACATAAGTGATTTAAAGAGGGGGGATTTAATTTGCTTTACGAACACAAGGAGTGACACCTCAAACTTAGTTCATCATATTGTAATATATCTTGGAGATGATAAGTTTTGGCATGCTCCAAGTAAAGGGAAAGTTGTTAAACAAGATAATTTATCAAACCCATATTGGAACCCAAGATTTATTTTTGGAGTGAGATTTAGCAAATAATATAATTGCTGTTTTATTTTAGACTTTATTAAATTTTGCAGCTACAGCATCCCAATTTACAACGCTAAAGAATGCTTCAATATAATCTGGTCTTCTGTTTTGATAATTTAAATAATACGCATGTTCCCACACATCAAGACCTAAAATTGGGGTTTTCCCGCATTCACCTGGCATTAAAGGGTTGTCTTGATTTGCAGTTGAACAAACTTCTAAACCACCTTTAGAGTCTGCGCATAGCCAAGCCCATCCAGAACCAAATCTTGTAGCCGCTGCTTTAGAAAATTCTGCTTTAAAGTCATCGAAACTGCCAAAAGCTTTTTCAATTGCAGAAAGAAGGCTTCCTGAGGGTGAACCTCCCCCGTTGGGACTCATTATTTCCCAAAACAAACAATGGTTATAATACCCTCCACCATTATTTCTAACTGCAGAATTCGAAAGATCAAGATTAGTCAATAAATCTTCAATACTTTTTCCTTCTAAATCTGTACCCTCAACGGCAGCATTTAGTTTTGATGTATACCCGGCATGGTGTTTTCCATGATGTATTTGCATTGTTTTAGCGTCAATGTGAGGCTCTAATGAATCAAAGCCATAGTTTAGGTCTGGTAATTGGAAACTCATAGTAAATGTTATAAATTAATAACTCTAAATTAAGTAATTCATCAAAAACTAAAAAAATTGACTGAAAAATTTCAAATTATTGATGCTAGCGCAGGATCAGGTAAAACTTTTTCACTTGCAAGTAATATAATTATTAAAATATTAACTGGTGATGAAGATTCTTATAAAAAAATACTAGCATTAACATTTACAAATAATTCTGCTAATGAAATGAAAAAAAGAATTTTGGAGGAGCTTAAACAAATTTCTATTGAACCACGAAAGTCTTTAGTTTTTCAATCATCAAATTTAAGTGATCATTTTAGTATAAACTCAATTAAAAGAAAGTCCAAAAGAATTTTAAATAAAATCTTACATAATTTTTCATTTTTTCAGGTTAGTACTATAGATAAATTTAATCATAGACTTATAAGATCCTTTTCAAGCGACTTATCTCTATCATATGATTTTGAATTAGTTATTGAAAGAGAGGAATTCTCAGATCAATTGACTCAAAAGTTTTTTGATGACTTAAAAAAAGATTCTTTCTTGTCAGATTTGATTATAAAATTTGCTAACAAAAAGCACAACAACAATAAGTCATGGGATGTAGGTTTTGATATAAAAAAACTACTAGATATTATTTGGGATGAGAACAATTACACCTTTGTCTCGGATAAAAAAATGGATAAAGATTCTTTCAATGCTGTGAAAAAAGCATTACAATCAAGATTAAGTAAAAACTCAAAAAGAATAAAAAAAATATCATTAGAAATTGAAGATAAAATTTCCACTATTGATCAATCTTCTTTTTCATATAATGCCCTCCCAAAAATGTTAAAACAAATTCAATCAATTGATTTAAAAAAAATTAATACAGATCAAGTTTTAAAAAGACTAGAGAACAAAACTATTTTAAAAAAAAACAAATCAAATCTAGAGTCAACTAAACTAATAGATCATATTACACCTCATATAATTGAAATGAATTCATTAATTCAAATACAAAAAACATACACTAATCTTAACGAAAATCTTATTTTGAATTATTTAGTTTACAATATTGTAAACTATTCAAGAAAATTTCAAAAAGAGAATAATCTACTATTGATTTCAGATTTTAATTCGTTGATAACTGAAAACATTTCAGACCAGCCAGCCCCTTTTATATATGAAAAAATTGGAACGAAGTACAATAATTATTTTGTTGATGAGTTTCAAGACACGTCTGAATTACAATGGGAAAATTTAGTTCCATTGACCTCTCACGCCATAACAAATGAAGAATTAAATGATGATGGGGGAAATCTTTTTTTAGTCGGCGACCCTAAACAATCAATATATAGGTGGAGAGGCGCCAAGCCAGAAACTTTTACTGGCCTAAAAACTACAACCCCTTTTTACATAGAACCTAAAATAAGTAAACTTGGCACTAACTATAGAAGTTACAGCAACATTGTTAATTTTAATAATGATTTTTTTACAAAAAGCACAGAATTATTAAACATTGATGCAATAGATTCCGTATATGCGGAACTTGACCAGGATTTTTTAGAGAGAAAAAAAGGAGGACACCTTTCTTTTAATTTTATCAAACCCGTAGATAAAGATTATAACGAGAGATCATCACAAAAAGTAATAGAAATTATTAAGGAAAAGGAAGAGCAGGGTTTTAATTTGAGGGACGTAGCTATTTTGTGCAGAACTAACAAAGAATGCAATTTAATATCCACTTTTTTAATTGAGAATAACATAAAGGTTAGTTCAGAAGAACTATTAGCACTTTCCGAATCCAAAGAAGTTATTTTTATTATAGACTTAATAAAGCTGCTTTTTAACAAAGAAGATTTAAATGCTAAGAAAAATATACTAAAGTTTATCAGTGCAAAGCAGAACAAAAAAGACAAATATGCTTTTATTAAAAAACAAATGGGATTCACTGTTGAAAAGATCTTTAAAGAACTTTTAAATATCAATTATGAAAAACTATCTAATTTAGAATTGTACTTAGCCTGCGAACAGATAGCATCATCTCTAAGTTTTTTAGAAGACTCAAGAATGCAAGTTTGTTTTTTGTTAGATGAGATTTATAGCTTTTGTCACAGTAAAAATTCATACGCACAATCATTTTTAGACTATTGGGATTTAAAAAAAGATAAATTAAAAGTAAATTTAATTGAGGAAAACAGTGCAGTTAAGGTTCTTACTATTCACAAATCAAAAGGACTTGAATTCCCAATCGTTATTTTACCCTATTTTGATTTTAACCTAAAAAAACCGGATGAAAACATTTGGGTTAATTTTTCCGAAAAAGAAATTAATGGCAACTTCTTGGTTAAATACAATGAAAGTTTGAGATTTTTCAATAGTAATTTAAATGAAAGAATGAAATTATATGATGATCAAATGATGCTGGACAATGTAAATGTTATGTATGTGTCTTTATCAAGAGCTATTTTAGAAAATCATATAATATGTCATTATAGAGATTCAACTGAACATATTAGCTCAGGCACGCTTTTAAAATCGTATATTTTAGATAGATTTTCAGATGAAAAACCCTTTTATAAAATTGGACAATCAAACTACAAACCTGAATCTTCGCCAAATAGATTAAAAAAACTTAAATTAATTAATACAAAAATCAATAATAAAAGCAATAGTCTAGACAAACATTACAAGTCAGATAAAAGTTTAAGTTCAAGTTTTGGTAATATATTTCACAATATAATGTCAGAAATAGAGTACGAGCACCAATCAGATTATATAATAAATGACTACTATAACAGAGGTATAATCACCAAAAATGATAAAAAAATAATCAAAAAAAATGTTGATTCAATAATAAATCATAGTTCTTTAAAAAAGTTTTTTTCAAAGAAAAATGTTGTATATAATGAAAAAGAGGTTTTAATACCGCCGGACAAGGTAATAATCCCAGATAAAATAGTTTTTACATCTAGTAAACAAGTATTCATTTTAGACTATAAAACTGGAAAAAGAGATAAAGCTCATCAAAATCAGATAAAAAGCTACATTAATGCATTAAATAACGCAAACTACAGAGTAAAAGGAGCATTTTTAGTTTATGTAGCAAATGATATAGAAGTATTAGAAATTTATAATTAACCTGTATTTTATCGACTTGTAAATCTGTATTACTTCTTTATAAAAATAAAATAAATAGAGATATTTTAATGAAAATCATTAAGTTTGTGGTTAGATCAAACAAT
>CETU01023974.1_pt1 | contig 10361 bp, 10 predicted proteins | sample 356531 | NCBI WGS metagenome assembly CETU01 (sample SAMEA2623488, study PRJEB7988) | marine metagenome | isolation source: saline water (ENVO:00002010), including
GGTAGGCCGACTCCGTTGGAAATGGCAGTTCCATCTGCGCCGCGAAGTGAAAGGCCACGGGTACGCTCCGCCTCGATTGGAAGAATTGCCGTTTGTGTCACATTTTGATCGGCGTCTAAGGTCATCGTGATGGTGACGAATCCACTGTCAGTACCCAATGCTTCTTCTGGAGCAGAGATTCTCAGAGTAGGGCTCCACGTATTGCCTACTCCAATCTGGACTCCTGATGAAGCACTGGGGTCCAAATCGACTAAGCTCCAATTCGTTGGCAATCCAGATGTATCGATTGTCATGCTCCATGTTCCTGCAAGTCGCCCGGTAGAGGTGACGAGTGGCGTGACATCCTGCTGTCCACCAGGCAACACGCGTACGGGGTCCGATGGAACTCCAATACTGACGTTGTAAGGTGCGATAATGTTCAGAACAGTACTTGTCAAGTCATTGTCTGTACGCGTCTGAGTCACATTCTGATGTTCATCTAGATGGAGAACAAAGGTGTGCTCGCCCAATCCACCATCCCACCCAAATGAGAATGAGGCAAAATTTCCATCCCCTGTTGGTGCGACCGGTTGAAGAATCCCTTCTCGATGCGTGAACATTAGTTCTCCATCGACGTACATTCTAGCGAACGTATCTGTATCGGTCGAATCGGTACCTGCATTCTCAAAGTAGGCCGTGACTGTGACATTTTCCCCTGGGTCGGGGGTACTCGGGTTGAAGGTAATTGCCAATCCATCCTCAAAGGGGCGGATGTCTGCACCTGCCTGAGAAATGAGCATGTCTCCAACCAATAAATCGAGTGCACCATCATTGTCGAAATCCGCCAATGAATGGCTGGCCCAAGTTCGATGGGGCAACTCAATTCCTGAAACCCACTCGGGATTAATTGAGGAGCGTGAACCGGTTTCACCATCGTGGGCATACAAGGTACGGCCAAAGGTGACGATGATCTCGTCCATCCCGGTACCATCGATGTCCATGGCGGTTGGAGCCGAGACCGCAATCTCGTCATTGGGGTTTCCAGATGTTCCTTCAATGATTTGATTCCAATCGAGGAACGTGTTTTGGTTCCCCTCATTGTAATCGTGACAACCCACCATCCCGTGCCATGAGAATCCATCACGATACCAGGTATTCCAACAAATCCGGTCCGTGATTCCATTGTCGTCAGTATCCAACAATACAGGGGGTGCATCCGCATACCCATTCGATGATGTAAAGGAGAAAATCTCAGATGCATCAATGACATCTAAGCCGACAAATTCAGCACCATCGCTTGTTCCTGCACCATCCATGTCAGAAGGAATGGTCACGACCATTTCTGGAGCCGGATCGGAATCAAGCTGTGTGATGATGGGACCAGGTAATCGTACATGCGGTGATGCCGTATCTCCGTCGAGGTTGTTCAGTGTGTCATCGTATTGCACCTGCCCATTGGCAGCATTAAGTCGCCAAATCCACATGTTGCCATTGTTTTCATCAATGGTCGTCAACAAAATTGCGGATGACACTGCGTCAATTTGTACCCAGGCGGGATCCGAAGGGTGAGTGCCTTTGTCCATGGTCACCTCCCAAATGGGACTTGGTGTCCCTGATGTTGGGAGTGGAAGGGCAACCACATTTGGTTCATCATTGATATCATCCATCATGGCAAGGACCAACTCTGGACTACCGTCAAGGAACAAATCTGCAAGCAAGGGCTGTGCTACAGGCCGATGGCAGGTTTGGCAGGTTCGATCTGCGGCCATTTCGAAGGTATCGTGACTCCATCTCCACAGGCGCTCGGATTCGTGACTGCCGCCGGGTTTCCACCCTGTCACATCGCATTCAATAATCGGCGACCACAATTCGACGGTCGCTTGCCCATTGGCATCGTAAACAACGATGATTTCAAGCGTCCCATCCCCTTCAACATCAAAGATGATTGGTGTGGATTTAACTTCCAAATCAATGGCGCCGATATCGACCTGCCACATCGTTTGGCTGGTATCTCCATCCACAATTCGCATGATGGCATGCGGGTTTCCACCAATCGTTTGTTGATGGACAAACACGGGTGAGAGACTATCTCTCGCACATGAATCTAGAATGAGGCCCCCCGTGTCTATGTTTGCCGAAAAGTTTCCGACGGGAACGCCGAGGGTTTCAACTCCAATGTCTTCATTGGGATAATGAATCCAATTGACAACGGGGTCGGTGATACTGAGCAACTCACCTTGCTGGGGGTCCGCGGGGTCGTGCGCAGGAGTTACAGCTTCATGTCCGGGAGTTCGGCCAAACTGTGGCCAGTGGATTCCACCATCGATCCAAACCTCGCCATCCCGCCCTGTCGATGGCTGTGTGAGGTGATCATCAACCAATGCAAAGGGGGACAAGCTCTGAGCGATGAGGATTACAACCAACCCCAGCATTGGGATTTGATTGCGTAGGAATCCAGCCCCTCCGCTCGCCATTGGTATTCATGGTCGCAGAACACCTCTTGAACGTTCGTACGCTAGGGGCATTCATGGGTTACATAGTAACCCAGAACAGGATTTTCCGGATTTGTGATTTTGCGAAGCGTTCATAGAGGGGTCTTCGGTCGCCGAATCGTCTTGGACGACCTCTTCTCTGGAGGCGGAAGCCGGTGAGGGACGGGAGGCTTGCGGGTCTTCCGTCTTGGCAACCTCCTTCGAAAAGAGCGAATTCGGGAGGAGGCAACAGAAATGTACAGTCTAGAAATGATTGAAGATACCATTCGAATTCCAGCTGAGTACATCGAAAAGGGCAAGTCTCTTTCAGAGCACGTTGATCGTTTGGCTCACGATGCGTTTGAAGGAAAATTCGACGAAGACGGAAATTACATCCTACTGACTCTCGATCATGAGTTGCAAGGTCGAGGTCGTATCATCCATGGTGACGGTGCGATTTATCAAAAAGTGCGCTTCAAGGCACTGCTTTTCATGATGGATGGCAATGAAATCGTTGATGGTGCTGTGAGTGAAGTTCACGAGTTTGGCGCATTCGTTCGCATTGGACCCATGGAAGCCCTCCTTCACAAGAGCCAAATTTTGGATGAACAAATCGACATCAACGTTGGTTTGCGACGAATTGAAGGTCGTCAGTCCGGCAAGTATCTGGCTGAAGGAACCGCGGTTCGGGCACGCATTGTGTCTCTGTCTCTAAATCCCCACGATCCCCGCTCCAGCAAAATCGGTTTGACCTGCAAACAAACTGCTCTTGGAGCACACGATTGGCTCAATGAGGAGGACTGAATTGAATGCCTATCAAACAACTTGCATGCACTGAGTGTCACATGATTATCGACGTCCAAGAGGGCAACCCCGGATGGTGGCTCAAGTCGAACAATGATCTCAAGGCTAAGAACAAGAAAGCACTCGCTATTTTGGCATTCACAACCGCAAACGGTCGCGCACCTGAAGAAGCAGAACGCAAGGCTTGGGAGAAGGAAAACAAGGATGATATCGAGAAGGTCAAAGTGGCCGCTCCTCGATGCCCGCGCTGCCCCGATGCTAATCTGAGTGCGGATTGGCAGGGGTTGACGATTTTGCTTGACCCCAGTCGCAGTCAAGTGGCACAAACACTGGGCATTGAAGCCCCAGGGAACTACGCTCTAAAGGTAAGACACCAATAAACAGGAAGGGAAGCAAATGGAAGTAATCGATCGAAAAGAAAATTCTGTTCTAAATCGCGTTGAAATTTCGTGGCAGTGGCGACATGTTGGGGCACCAACTCCAACTCGAAATGAGATAGTTGCGGCAGTCATCAAACTCGAACCTGGTGCAACGAAAGATCGTGTTTTGGTCAAATCCGTAAACACACGCTTTGGTCAACCATTGACCACGGGTGCTGCGTTCATTTACGCAAACCGCGAAGATTTGGAGAAGGAGCCCAAGTACATCCTAGAGCGACATGCACAACTGTCTGAAAGCACCGATGCTGTTGCCGAAGAAGATGCCCCCGCAGAACCTCCTGCTGAAGCGGATGACGCTGAGGCTGCAGAGATTGCTGGAGGTGAGGAGTGATGGGAGACAGTCCAAGTGCTACGGCCAAGTGGTCAAAGTATAGTGTTGAGGATGGTAAACTGACGCGTAAGCAAGAATTCTGTCCCCAATGTGGACCGGGTGTGTTCTTGGCTGTTCACGGTGATCGGAAGCACTGTGGCCGCTGTGGATACTCTGTAAAGAACGAGTGATTACTCGAACTCAACCGTTCTTCCCACGGGAACACTCAGCTCATTGAGCCATCGTTTGATGACTCTACGTTGCCAACCTTTGAACGATTTTCGATCTAGGTGTGCCATGACTTGTCCATCTGGAAACGCTACCCGTGTACTTTCGACACAGACACGGATGGAATGCTGCCAAGCCCCCGTGGGATACATCCCTTCATCTGGATCCCAAGACTCGTCCTCAGGCTTGTTCATTTCAAGTGCGTAATTGGCCAATTGATGTCCTGCCCAACAGTTCGTCTTTCGCAAGACATCTGTGTGTCGCGGCGCGTAATGACCACCACCGATTCCAATCATCACCTTGGCATTTTTCCGTTCATCGAGGGAGAGAGCGTCCCAATTACCCACACCTTCGCCACCATCCAACCCCAATCCTTTCTCCATCACGTCGGCCCACGCGTCGGCAGCATCAGTCCGATTCCAGTGACTTTCTGAGGAACCGATTTCGATGAACATGGTCGGGACTCCTAAACACGGACCATGATGGGTGGTTTCAATCGTCAATTCAAACTCGGGTATCAATTGATGCCGCTCGGCGGCTTCACACATTAGTCTGTACCAGGACGCGAACCTTGGGTTAGGTAGCACCACTTCGCCTTTGACTCCTCCAAACTCTGCAATTTCGCCGAGTGGAGTTTCTCCTGGGACGCCAATCACATGGAGTGTAAGACTTGGTCGTCCACTCGCAGCGTAATGCCGAGACAGAAAAATAACCTCTTCAACGACTTGATTTGAACCCTGAGAAAAACGCAGATCCAAGTTGTCTTCCATCAGAACCCGTTCACCAAACCACCACAGGCAGACATCTGCCCGCTCGTGCTGCCAAACATCTCCACCTTCGATGGGGTTGCAAGGCGTCCAACCTCCTCGCGCAAGCAAGGCATCTCCTTGGATTACTGATGCAATATCCGGGGCGGAAACGATGAGTAGCGTCACCATCGTTGAGGCCAGAGGGTCATTTGTATTCAGCATTCTCTGCCCATTCATTCTTGAATCATGACCTCTACCAAACAACGATGTCACTGCCGGACACGCCGACCCCGCCTCGGCATCTGTTGATTGACCGTGATTACGTTGTCCTCATCGATACTGAAGGGGGCGTGTGTCGACTCCATCCAGAGCGCTTCAATGCCATTGATCCTATTCGCCATCCATTTCCTGGTAGCATCACCAATTCGGCGATTGTAGGTGAGCATTTTTTGGTGGCGACATGGGTTGAACGAGATTTGTCTCTCGCCCGATTGGCCATGCTAGATTTACGCGAACCCATTGAATCTGGAATCGAAATGTCAGACTTGAGGGTCGCAGTTGATGCTGGAAAATCCAATCACCATCATGTGGCTGGTGCGGTCTGGTCCCACATTCTTGATGCTGAGCCATTGGCCATTTGCGAGCATGATGGAGACATTGTTTTCTGTACCCATCATCGAGGTCTCTATCGCATTGGAATCAATTCACATGAGGTCTGGAGGCGTAAACCTCTGGGTTGGGATTGGTTGGCGGATTTGCCAGATGGTGATGTACTTGTCAAATTGATTTCAGTGGGCGATTCAATATGGGCATTTTCTCTCGGTGGTGGATGGGCCGAACTCGAAGGTTCGACAGGACAGGTTACTCGGAAAGGCATTCACCAATTCAAGTCGAGTACCCATGACGTTTGGTATGGCGAGGATGGAAATTGGCTGTTCAGTTTGAGTGAAAATCGAATGGCATGGTGGAATTCAGAAGCTGAAAGCATCTCTATGGTCAATATCAGTGGCCCGATTCAAGATGCCTGCATGGCTGAAGAAACTTGGTTCATCACAGGATGGCGACAGGATTTGCAATGGTCCGTCTCTCAGTTCCACTCTGAACCTGATGTTGGTGTTCGTGCCGAAATTGGCAACAAGATCGTCAATCGAAATGAAGACGGATTTTGGGTTGTGGACAATCGTGGCCAATGGTCGGAATTCGCGATTCGGGGGAATTCATCCTAGCAATTGTCAAGGTGCGCCCTCAGTGTTGAGAGGTGCCGGAGGGGTACAGATGGGTGTATTGGGCAGGTTCATGGTCACCCTTACCAAATGCATGCCGCGATTCATGGTCGCGGCGGTGGCGCGGCGATACGTCGCAGGCAAAGATCTCGAAAACGCCATCTCGGTGATGCAGAAGTTGAGTTCCGAAGGTGCTTGTTTCACTGTTGATGTACTCGGTGAAGAAATCTCCACCTTAGATGAAGCACAATTTTTCATCGATGAATATGACCGAGTTTTGGATGCGATTGTCGAGCACAAATTGGATGCGAATCTGAGTATCAAGCCAACTGCATTTGGCTTGTTGATCGATGAAAAAATTGCTTATCAAAACATCGAGAGGCTCTTGGAAAATGCCGCAGAACACGACGTTTTTGTTCGTCTTGATATGGAAGATCATCGTGTAACTCAATCGACCATTGACATCGTCTTGGCTATGCATCAAAAAGGCCTCACGAATGTGGGTACTGTGCTTCAATCTCGATTGCTTCGAACCCATGAGGACATTGAGTCAATTTGCAATGTACTCGGTGGTGCCGCGGACTTCAGAATTTGCAAAGGCGTCTATTTGGAACCTGAAGATATCGCATTAACCGGATATCAGGAAATTGTGGATGCACTCAAATCCCACATTTCGCAGATGCTCGATGGTGGTGCATATGTTGGAATCGCATCCCATGATATGCCCGTCATCGAACATACCATCGATGCACTCAAGCAGAGGGAAATGGGGCCATCGATTGCAGATCCTCGCAAAAATGCCGGGGCAGTTCGAACCGGAAAGGGCCCCGGGTATGAATTTCAGATGCTACTGGGTGTTCGTGGAAATGTTCGTCGAAAGTTGGCCCAAGAAGGGCATCGAACTCGGATATACATTCCATACGGCAATCGCTGGTATGAGTACAGTATGCGTCGGTTAGATGAAAATCCCGATGTCGCAATGCACATTGTCAAGTCAATGCTTTTGCCTTGGACAAATCGCCGTTAATCGAGATTTGCCAAGCATTGGGCGATGGCCCCCATGGCTACGGCTGTTTCCAAACTAGCGCCGATTCCAGTGAGCTCAAATTGATTGTCACAATTGTCCAAAATTTTCGCAGGCAGCCCATTTCTCCCCAATCCGATCATCACGCACAAACTTCCCTCAAACGAATTCAATTCGACAGAGCCCCCTCGTGGCTGGTGCGTTGTGACGATTGGGTGTCCAAGTGAGCCCCCTAGAGCGGCCTCAGAAGTGGCAAGTATCACCCGTTCTGCCTCAAGTAACTCGGACAGATGGTTTACGCCAGCCGTACCTGAATTCTTGATTGTCCGGACACACAGTCCTTCCAAGTCCTTGGTAGGCCAATCAATCAGGGCGATATCCAAACCGAATCCCCATGCGATTCCAGACGCACGGGCCAATGCCCGCAGATGTGGAGTTCCAATGTTGCCTTCGTAGGTACCGACCAAGGCCAATGTGTGCCCCTTTCGAGGAGAATCGTTGTTCACAACTTTGGTTGAAATCACGGCGGGTGTTCGCATTGGCTTGATCTCTGCTGCTCGGTCCACCATTCCCAACTTTTCGAATCCCTTTGCAATGTTTTTTGCAATGCTTCCCTGTGAATGCCCTTCGATACCAAGCAAATCTGAAGCCGCTTTTTCCAACATCGATTCTGCAAGTTTTGCATCTCCTGCCTTGTCGGCACGTCCTGCCAATGTCACGGCAAAACGGATGGCTCGTTCATCCACTCCTTGCAATGCATCTGCCAGCAACATGACATCGCCAATGACACGTGCGTTACTACAGAGGGTTCGGACGGTTTCAAATTCAGCCTCGCCCAGTAGTGGAAGAGCGATTTCCAATGCACTGGGCTGAATGGTGAATTTTTCTTGGCCACTGATTCGATGCAAACTGTCCAGCATACGGACGGCCAAATCGGGAGATGCTTCGGTCATCAATGGCATGATTTGTGCGATCATGTCATGGTTTCTTGATTGAACCATGGCTTTGATTACAGGTCGGGCTGCCTTCGCTTCGAGGCCGTGATTTTCGATGGCCAATAACATTAGTTCTGGTAGATGACGTTCTGGAACTCGACTGGAAATGGATTTCAATGCATCAACCCGATCTTTTCCAGCTGGCAATCCACCGGTTAAGGAAATTAAATGCTCAATGATTGTACTCCTTGCACTGCCTTTGGGCCATTTCGAAGCGGATTTCGCAACGATTCCAATGCTTTCCGCCAATCGCCAACTTCGTTCTTCTTCAAGCATTGAGTCGACGATAATTGGAATCCAATCGTTTCTGTCCTCATCGATCATTTCGGAAGAGCCACACAATCCACAGAGCGCTTCTGCTCGGTAGATACCATCTCTCAATTCTTGCGCGGCATCCAGCAAATCTCTCGAAAGTCCATTCTCTTTCGCGCTCCGCAATATGCGCCGGCAGGCACTCGGATCGTGACGCTCAGTCATTTCTTCCACCACGCCATTTCTGTTGGTGTTCTTCTCGACCAGGGAAGTTTTGACCCTTCCAATTTCCACGTTCAATGATTCGCTTTTCTGCGATTTCCTCTGGTGATGGTGGCCTGTGCAAGAAGATGCGACGGATATTCTTAGCAATCATTTTTCCTGACAGGGTTCGACCTGTTCCTGAATGGAGTGCTCTGATCCTCCAGGTCTGACCACGATGCTTGACGATGGTACCACATGAGAATACCTTTTCAGGCTCAACTTCGATCGTATCGGAGAATGATATGTCGCCATCACTGAAAGTACGCTTGATACGGGCCAAATCAATGCGACTGGCCCAGACGCGCTTGACATCTCGGGCATCAGCAGTCCTTCGTTTCTCATCGCTTCCGACCTCAAGTTTGGTGATAATCCAAATCCCGTCGAGTGCCTCAAACTCATCGTTCAGTGCGAAGGTTTCGTCGTCATCAACCTCCATTTCAAATGGCATTGAGTCTGGGCCATCTGAAAGTGTGAATCGCACCGTGACAGGTTTCGCATCTCGGAAAATGACCTTGTGGACGTGACCACACCCCTCACAGCGAAGCAAATAGTCGACACCTTGGCCATTTTTCAGCAATTTTTCTTTCAGGATTTCATGCCCTTGACGACTGTTGCATTCTGGACATCGTGTGACGTTGTCCAATTCCTCGTCGACAGCGTCCATGCTTCCCCTCAGTTCAATCGGTCAACAGGGGGTATTTCAGACATCCCGTCGCGACTAGATTTGAAAACCGATTGCGCGCCCGCGAAATTGTGGGACTAAGTATCGAAGATGCGCTCGCTGCATTGTTGGCTAAAAATCCGGATATGCCTAGGGGTGAGCCGGAGGTTGCCGCATCGATTGGGGCTCAACTGGAACATATGGAATTGACATCCATGCCCACGGGGTTGCGACGTAGAATTCGTGATGTCATTTCTCGTGTTCAACCTAAACGCGTTTGTGAAGTGGGTTCGGGTATCGGTCACCTCAGTGCATGGTTGTTTGATTATTGGTCTCAAGATTCGCAACCTGAGCACTTCGATATGATCGAAGCAGGAGGTAAATTCGGTGTCATATTGACTCGTTTGTTGCGCCGGTATGATGCTGAAGAATGGGCTCATGTGCGCGTTGGTGAATTCGAAACACTGTGTGCGGAAATGGACAGTTGGAAAGCCGCCAATGCGACTTTAGGCGAAGCAGCAGCATCGACAGCACCTCCCTTGCGTGCTCCATATGAAATCGTCATCGTCGATATCGGTGATGTGGGCAAGGTCGATGCGATCCGAAATGCGTTTGATCTCTTGGTCCCGGGGGGTCTCATTCTCACTGCAGAACCGGAGGTTCCGGTGGATGATGTTGGAGACATTCCTGATTCGGGCCCTGTGACTCCTGAACAAGCCCGTGTCGTGGCATTCAATCAGTGGGTACAGTTCATCAATGAAATTGGGTCGACACACCCGGTTGGATTTGTCCCCTTATTTGGTGGAACATTGGTTGGAATTATTCAGTCTTAGTTGCTGGCCAAGGCAATTAGGGCATCAACTTGCAATCTACCATATCCATAGTAATCATCGTGTCCACTTTGTCCGTCTTGAGGTACGACACTTTCTCGAATCCATTGCTTGACATCTTCGACGGTCTG
>CETU01016120.1_pt1 | contig 10327 bp, 9 predicted proteins | sample 356531 | NCBI WGS metagenome assembly CETU01 (sample SAMEA2623488, study PRJEB7988) | marine metagenome | isolation source: saline water (ENVO:00002010), including
AATACTTTTGATTCTGATCAAGAACTGAGGCCAACAGTTCAAGTGGGAAACCCATTCTTAGAAAAAATATTGATTGAATCATGTTTGGAAGTTGTAGCAACCGGTAAGGTAGATGGATTACAAGATTTAGGTGCAGCTGGTTTAACTAGTGCATCTGTGGAGTGTGCTGCAAATGGGCAAATGGGGTTTGAGATCGATGTTAGTCTGATTCCACGTAGAGAATCAGGTATGCAAGCATATGAAGTAATGCTTTCTGAAACCCAAGAGCGGATGTTGTTTTCTGTTTCTCCTGAAAACTTAGATGATATTTGCGGTATTTTTGAAAAATGGGAAATTAATCATGATGTGATTGGGAAAGTGACTACACGAGAATTTGCCACTATTTTAGAAAATGGTAAATTAATTGCAGATGTTCCTATCAACATTTTGACTGATCCTCCTCTGTATACTGTTGATGCAATTGAATCTTTTGATATTACAAAAGCTCGAGAAACTAGTTTGGAAAATCTCCCTTTACCGATTGAATCTCAACTTGAGATATTTTTGAAAATTTTAAGTAGTCCAAATATTGCTAGTAGAGAATATATTTATAGGCAATATGACCATCAAGTTCAAACTAATACTGTCATCTCCCCTGGTGGTGATGCTTCATTAATAAGGATTAAAGGGACAACTAAAGCATTAGCTGCTTCTACAGATGGAAATGCTAGATTAACTTATTTAGATCCTTATGTTGGAGCTCAGATTGCAGTTGCAGAAGCATTCAGAAACATTTCGTGTACAGGTGCTGAACCCATTGCTATAACTAATTGTTTGAATTTTGGGAATCCTCAAAAACCCGAAGTATATTTTCAGTTAGAGAAAGCTGTTTCTGGTATTGCGGATATGTCTATAGAATTTAATGCTCCAGTAATAAGTGGGAATGTAAGTCTATATAATGAAACCCAAGTTTCATCTATATTTCCAACTCCTGTTATTGGTGCTGTTGGATTATTACAAAATGTAGAAAATCATTGTGAGTCTGCTTTTAAAAATCCAGATGATTTAGTTTTTTTGTTGGGAGTCAATCAAGTTGATTTGAGCCTAAAATATTTTGCAGGCAGTGAATTTTTAGAATTAATTCACAATAAGATTGAAGGGGCTCCTGAAATAAATACCAATTTAGAGATGATTCTCCAAAAAACTTGTAGAGAGTTAATTTCATCAGATCTATTAAATTCATGTCATGATTGTTCTGATGGAGGTTTGGCCATTGCTATTGCAGAATCAGCGATTTTGGGTAATAAAGGCTTTATTGCGAGTTTTAAATTAAAAGAAAGATGGGATTCTGCTTTATTTGCAGAAAAACAATCTAGAGTAGTAATTTCATTTAATCCATCCAGATCGAATGAAATTACGGAAATTTGCAATCGATATGGATTACCATTTTTAGAATTAGGTAAGGTAACGTCAGATAGGTTTAAATTATCGGAATTCATTGATTTGGATATCAATGAAATTTCTCATATTTGGAAAAACACTTTATTAAATGAATTAGATTGACAGTAAATTGACATACTAAATATCGAATGCTAGATTAAATTGGTTATAGATTAATTTTAAATAATTTGGTTTTTTGGAGATTATTGTAAATGCCTACATATGATTATCATTGTGATCAATGTGGATCAGATTTTGAATTGAGGCTAAAGTTTAGTGATTCTATTGAACAGCCTTGTCCCATAGAATCCTGTAATTCAAACGCTAGGAGATTATTCTCAGCAGTTCCTATTGTGTTCAAAGGTAGCGGTTGGTATGTAAATGATTATGGGCAGAAAGGGAGTTCTTCAGGCAAACAAATAAATTCTACAAAAACCACTTCTCAATCTACCGAATCACCAGAATCAACAGCTCCACAAACTAAATCCTCAGATGCTACATCTTCAGATACTAAATCTTCAGAGACTAAGTCTTCATCTACTAAAGAATAAATATGATAGCTCTAGTTCAAAGAGTTTTATCAGCATCAGTTAGTTCAAACGACTCTGTATTGGCTTCAATAAATAAAGGGCTTGTAGTTTTGATTGGGATTTCATCCAATGATTCGGAAGATGATATTCATTATATTGTAGACAAAGTATCAAATTTGAGAATATTTTCAAATGAGAATGGCCATTTTGATGAATCTATAATAAATGTTTCAGGTTCTGTGCTTTTGGTTAGTCAATTTACATTAATGGGATCTACGAAAAAGGGAAGAAGACCTAGTTTTCAGGATGCTATGAATCCTGTTGAGGCTAGAGGTTTATATTGTAAATTAGTTGATGAATTTCATTCGACTGGTTTGGATATTAAGACAGGTCAATTTCAAACAAATATGCAAGTGTCTTTGGTTAATGATGGACCTGTTACAGTAATTGTTGATTCAAAAAAATAATTATTCAATATCGAGACTAAGATCTAAATTTGGAGATGAATGAGTAATTGCTCCAACTGAGATTAAATTAACTCCTGTTTCAGCTATCGCTTTCACTGAAGATAAGTTGACTCCACCTGAAGCTTCAGTGATGACTTTTCCATCACATAATTCTACAGCTCTTTTCATCATCTCAACTGGCATATTGTCTAGCATAATAATGTCTACTCCAGCATTCAGGGCAGAGATTAAGTCATCTAGATTTTCAACTTCTATTTCTGTTTTAATAGTATGCGATGAATTATCTTTTGCTTTGCGAATCACATCAGAAATATTTAAACCGTCACTTTCTAATATTTTAATATGATTGTCTTTGATTAGAATACCGTCAGACAAGTTTTGTCTGTGGTTATGACCGCCTCCCATTCTGACAGCATATTTCTCTAGATTTCTGTATCCGGGAGTTGTTTTTCTGGTATCAACAATTTTGGCGTTGGTATGTGAGATTAATTCAACAAATTTAGATGTATGAGTGGCTACTCCGCTTAGTTTACGTAAAAAGTTCAGTGCTGTTCTTTCAGCGATTAATATAGAAGATAAATTTCCTGAAATTGAAGCTATTTTACTTCCATTAATCAATTTAGATCCATCTGAAATAAATTGTGAAATTATCAATGAAGGATCAATTTTTAAAAATACTTTTGCAGCAATGTCAAATCCTGCTAATATTCCAATTTCGTCCGAAACAATTGTTCCTATGCCCGTAGCTTTAGAGTCTATAATTGATTCAGAGGTAGCATCTCCTGAAATATAATCTTCTTGAATCGCTAAATCAATTAATGATTCTATATTTGGATTAAATTTCATTTTTAGACTACTGATAACATTCTTTCAAGAGCAATTCTAGAAAATTCTCGAGTTTTTTGGTCAACTTGTATTTGATTTACTACAACACCTTCAAGTAAACCATCCAAAACCCAAGATAAATATGCTGGATGAATTCTATACATTGTGGAACAAGGACAAACAACAGAGTCAAGGCAGAATATTGTTTTGTCAGGATTCTCTTCAGCTAATCTATTTACCATGCTGATTTCAGTCCCCACAGCCCATTTAGTACCAGCAGGAGAATCAACTATCGCTTTCTTGATGAATTCCGTGGAACCGCATAAATCTGCTTCATTAACAACATCAAATGTACATTCAGGATGGACTATGACGTTGATATCTTTATGAGTTTCGCGAGCTTGACGAATTTGCTCTAAAGTAAATCTAGTATGCACAGAACAATGACCTTGCCACAAAATGATTTTTGCTTTTTCTAGAACTTCTTCTGTGTGTCCTCCTAAAGGTTTGAATGGATTCCAAACTATCATTTCATTAAGTTTAATTCCTTTTTTATAGGCTGTATTTCTCCCAAGGTGTTGGTCAGGCAAAAATAAGATTTTATCTCCTCTTTCAAATGCCCAATCAAATGCTGCATCAGCGTTGGAGGATGTACATACGATTCCGTTATTTTCTCCACATAGAGATTTGATTGCAGCAGCAGAATTCATGTAAGTCATAGGAATTAAAGAAGATTTACTCCCAATAACGTCATTAATATCTTCCCAACAATCTAAAACATCGTCTTTTTGAGCCATATCAGACATAGAGCATCCTGCAGTCATGTTTGGAAGAATCACTTTTTGTTGAGGAGTACTTAATATGTCAGCTGTTTCTGCCATAAAATGAACCCCACAAAAAACTATAAACTCAGCCTCTTTTTGTTCAGCAGCAAACTGTGAAAGTTTAAATGAGTCACCTCTAAAATCTGCAAATTGAATGACTTCATTTCTTTGGTAATGATGACCTAATATGACAAGTTTTTGTCCTAAAGTTTTTTTCGCTTTTTGAATGTTGTTAGATAATTGTTCGGGTGAAGTTCTCATATAACTGATAGGTAATTTTTGCCATTGGACACCTATTTCAAATTCTTCTTGTAATGTCTTTGAAGCTAAATCTTCGTCAGTTTGGCAAAATGCCGATTGCTCTATTTCAGTGATAGGAATCGAAGGTTTTTTAGTTTTTGATACCATTTTCTTTTTCCTTACTTACTTATATTTTAGCTCCATTTAGATACCAGGGACTAGTTTTATTGATTCTAACGTTAATTGTTTCACCGGCTGAAACATCTGTATCATCTAAAAATACTAGTTTGTCATTTCTGTTTCTACCAAACCATTTGTCTTCTTTTTTACCTTCTATTAAGACATCAAAGGTTTCGTTTAATAAATTTTCATTGATTTTAGTTACAATTTTTTCTTGTGCTTCATTGATTTGAATTAACCTATCTTTTTTGACTTCGGGAGGTACGTCGTCGACCATTTTTCTGTCAGCTATGGTTCCTGTTCTTGTGGAATAAGCTGCAGAGTGAACTTTATCAAATTTGATATCTTTAATTAAATTCAATGAATCTTGAAATTGTTCATCTGTTTCTCCACAGAATCCAACTATAAGATCTGTCGTGAGGCTTACATTGGGAATTTTATTACGGATTTTGTCTATAAGAGATCGGTATTCTTCGTTTGTATATCCCCGTCTCATAGTTTGTAACACTTCATTGTTTCCCGCTTGAAAAGGCAAATTTATATTTTCACACACCTTATCTAAGTCATTAATTGATTCAATGATTGAATCGTCCATATCGTTGGGGTGAGATGTTAAAAATCTAATTCTTTCAATTTCATTTATTTCATTTAACTCATAAAATAAATCTGCTAGATTTCTAGATCCGGCTAGATCATGCCCGTATGAGTCAACATTTTGTCCCAATAGAGTAATTTCTTTTACACCTCTTTGAACCAACATCTTAGTTTCATTTACAATATCTTCAATGGTTCTACTAGTTTCCCTTCCCCTTCTGTAAGGGATAATGCAAAAAGAGCAAAACTTATCACAACCGTGAATTATTGGAATAAATGTTGCAATTGATGGGGCAGCTGTAACATTTGCCAAGCATCCTTCAGTGTCAATTCCTTTGTTTTGTGATAAGAAATTAATCAATGGGTCAAACTGTTGAGGCTGCATAAAAACATCAACATAGGGAAATTGTTTTTGTAAATTGTCAGTCTTTGGTCCTACCATACATCCCATAAGCGCTATCACTTTGTCGGGGTTTTTCATTTTAGATGGCTTTAAACTAGTTAAAGTTCCTACGGCTTTATCCTCAGCATTTTGCCTTACAACACATGTGTTTAGTACCACAAGATCAGCTTCATTTTTAGAATCAATATAAGAAAGACCTAAATTTTTCAATGCACTTTCTAACCGATCAGAATCAGCCTTGTTCATCTGGCATCCAGTTGTCCAAATATTATATGTTTTCATTTTTTCTCTATGGCGGAGGGAATGGGATTCGAACCCATGAAAGCGCTTTCACGCCTTAACCGCTTAGCAGGCGGCCGCACTAGACCTCTATGCGATCCCTCCATATTTTTGGAAGGGGTTAATTATATTGAAATTTTACTATTCTAATCAAGCTAAATGTTAGGCGCTTAAATTTTAAGAGAATGGCCTGAAACCATTTTCATCTTCAATCCAGATGCTTCCACCTTCAAAAAATTCCTTTTTCCATATAGGTACTATTTCTTTAATTCGATCTACGGAATATTCACATGCTTGAATTCCTTCTTTTCTGTGAGGAGATCCAGTTGCTACAATTAAACTTACTTCTCCGATTTCAAGTTTTCCGATTCTGTGCAAAATGGAAATTTTAACTTCCCATTTTTCGATAATTTCAGCACAAATTTGTTCTAGTTTTTTTATTGCCATTGGTTTATAGCATTCGTATTCTAAAAATTCGACTTTTCTATTGTCAGAATGATCTCGAGTTACACCTTCAAATATAGTACAAGCACCATGTGAATTGGATTTCACAAATTTTTTTGCAATACTTTGATCTAAAGTTGATTCTGAGATTTGCACATGAAATTTTTTATCAATCATTTTGATCCTCCGCTTACAGGAGGAATTAATGCCACAATGTCGCCTTCGCATAAAATTTGACTTTGATCAGAAAATTCTTCATTGATAGCAGCAACTATTTTTGTTGGATCAGAATGAAGTTTAGGGAACTTTTGAACAATTTTATAAATTAATTCTTTTAGATTTGATCCGGCAGAAATTTCAAAACAGTACGATTTCACTCCAGATTTTTCCCGATATGATGCAAAAAAAAGTACTTCTATTTCCATATTAAGTTTTTGATATGACTTCTTGTTCATTAAGTTTATTAATTTGATCGTCAGAATAACCTAAAATTTCTGAAAGAATTTCATTGGAATGTTGGCCAACTGTTGGAGTTGAACCTACTACCATTTCAGTTCTACCAAATTTGATCATTTTACCAGCAACGTGCATAGACCCAGCAACTGGGTCAGGGACTTCTACTAGAATTTCACGTTCTTTCAAGTGAGGGTCTAATGCTGCCTGTTGAGTGTTGTTAACTGGAGAGCAGGGGACACCATTGTTTGAAAGGATTTCTACGGCAGAACTCATTGAATGTTGTATGAACCAAGATTGCAATCCATCTTCAATTTCATCGACATTTTCGTTTCTATCTGATCTGGTAGAAAATTTTTCGTTATTTAACCATTCTGGTTTATTTATTGATTCACATAGCCTAGTCCACATGTTTTCATTTGTAGCTGCAATGATTACCCATCCATCTTGAGTCTGATAACATCCACCAGTTCCTCTCCCGTTCCCTTCTCTTTCAGGCATTAATCCACCCTCAAGAAATGCAGTAATGGGAATTTCATTGCACGTATATCCAGTATCAGCAAGGCAAACATCAATAGTTTGTCCTTCTCCAGAAAATTCTCTTTCACGAAGTGCAGCTAAAGCTCCTATTGTGGCATGAAGAGATGTGATTCTATCTATGAGAGGGAATGTAGTTCTCATGGGAGGCATTCCTTCTTCACCTGTAATGCTCATCATTCCGCCAATTGCTTGGCCTATAGGGTCAAACCCCACTCTGTCTTTGTATGGACCATATTGTCCGTAAGCAGAAACATTTACCATAATAATTTTTTTATTTAATTTTTTTAATTCTTCATAACCAAACCCCATAGTATCTATTGTTCCAGGTCTAAAGTTTTGAATCAAAATATCTGAAACTTTCACTAAATCTCTTAAAACTTTTTTGCCTTCTTCAGTTCTTAGATTTATAGAGAGACTTTTTTTGCCACTGTTGTATTGAACCCAATAAGTACTTTGCCCTCTAACTACAGGACCATTTTTCCTGCTTTCATCACCATTTACACCTTCAATTTTAATGACTTCCGCACCCATACGAGCAAACATCAATGCGCATCTTGGCCCTGCTTGATATCTTCCTAAATCTAATACTCTGATTCCTTCTAAAGGGGTTGAAATTTTTTCGTTCATCTTGATTCTCCTGTGATTTTTATTCGGGTTTTCGGCCCTTTCTGTCAATAAAAGTTTTGAATCCTTCGAGTACAGGAGTTGGGCTCAATTTTCCTGCAACTGCATCCATCTCATTTTGGTATGCTTGTTCCCATGAGTCTCCAATATTACCCATTAGGAGTTCTTTGATTCCTTGAACCATTCTAGGATCATTGCCTGCAATCATTTCTGCAAGTTCATAAGCTTTATTCATCAATTCTGAGGAATCTACTAAATGATTTAGTAGCCCAATTTGAAAAGCTTCATCTGGTGAGACTATTCTAGCAGTCATTAATAATTCTTTTGCTTTTGGCCATCCAACCTGCATAGGTAAGCTCCAAGTTGCATTAACTCGTCCGTAAGAAGCAGCAAGAAATTTAAAAGTGCTTCTTTCACAGCCGATTCTTATATCAAAACTTGACGCCAATACTGATCCACCACCATACGATAGCCCATTTAAAGCCCCTATAGTTGGTTTAGTACATGCCCCAATATGCCAAGAATATTTACTTCTGTTTGGGTCCACTGGTGGAGGAGTACTACTTTCTGCATTCCTAGTCATCTCGTGAATATCCATTCCTGCAGAAAATGCTTTTTCTCCTGCTCCTGTAAAAACAACTACTTTAATTTCGTCATCGTTTTCCATTTCAGTAACAGCTTGATCAACTTCTTTTACCAATACGGTACTAAGAGCATTTAAAACATCAGGCCTGTTTAGTTTAATAGTCCCAATTCCAGAATTTTTCTCCACAAGAATTGTTTCGTATGTCATGTATCTCTCCTTTTTATGTTGATCCATTATGTCAAATTTTTGAAAACAAAAAAAATTTTTATACGATTTTTTTGTTTTCTGATAATATTCGCCAAAATTAGATTCTACAGAGGTACCTATGCCAGAAGAAAGTTTTCCTAGAATTCCCAAGCAACCTATTGAAAATATGAAAGTTCAACCAAACTTACATTTAGAAGACTCTTATAAAAATTTTGATTGGGAGGAAATGTATCGAGAATTAGATTGGTTGCCAGGTGGAGGATTAAACAAAGCTCATGAAGCAATAGATAGGCATGCCAATAGTGATAAAAAAAATAAATTAGCACTTATATGGGAAGGTAAAAATGGAGAAAGGGAAGATTATACTTTTGGAGATCTCCAGTTACTTACAAATCAATTTGCAAATGTTTTGGGCAGTTTAGGTATAGAAAAAGGTGACAGAGTATTTATATTTATGGATAGATTGCCAGAATTGTATGTGGCGTTTTTTGGAGCTTTAAAAGCAGGAGCTGTAGTGGGGCCTTTGTTTTCGGCTTTTGGTCCGGAACCTGTAAAAGATCGAATGCAAGATAGTGGAGCCAAAGTTTTAGTTACACAACCAGATTTGAGGAAGAAAATTTCTGAGATAATTCCAGAGTTGTTTGATTTACAGCATATATTGATAGTTAATAAAGATGGTCGAGATCAAAACCCCATTGATCCTCAAGATCTATCATACGAAGAAGAAATGAATAAAGCATCAAAAGAATTTACTACTGTTGTTACAGGTCAGTATGATTACTCGGTTATGCATTACACATCTGGAACAACAGGAAAACCCAAAGGTGCTGTTCACAGACATCAGGCTGTAGTTCAACAAAAAGCTACTGGCAAGTGGGCTTTAGATCTTCAAGATGATGATGTTTATTGGTGTACAGCTGACCCTGGTTGGGTTACAGGTACATCATACGGAATGTTAGCTCCTTGGACGAACGGGATTACTCAATTGATTTATGAAGGTGGATTTAGCGCTAGTAGATGGTATGAACAAATTCAAAAACATAACGTTACTGTTTGGTATACAGCTCCTACGGCTATTCGTATGTTGATGAAAGCAGGTGACGATGTTACAAAAAAATTTGATCTCTCTTCTTTGAGATATATTTGTAGTGTTGGAGAACCTTTAAATCCTGAAGCGGTTGTTTGGAGTAATGATGTTTTTGGAATGGCATTTCATGATAACTGGTGGCAAACAGAGACTGGAGCCATCATGTGTGCCAATTATCCGAGTATGGAAATCAGGCCTGGTTCTATGGGTAAGCCTATTCCGGGCGTTCAGTTAGCAATTGTCGATGAAGATTTTAATGAAGTACCGGACGGAGAAGATGGTAATTTAGTAGTTAAGCCTGGATGGCCTTCAATGTTCCATGCTTATTGGAATAACTCAGAAATGTATAACTCTAGATTCAGAAAAGGTTGGTACATTACTGGAGATACTGCTCGGAAAGATGAGGATGGGTATTTTTGGTTTGTAGGACGCGCAGATGATGTAATTAACACAGCGGGTCACTTAGTTGGGCCATTTGAAGTTGAAAGTGCATTGATAGAACATCCTGCAGTGGCTGAAGCTGGGGTGATAGGTAAACCTGATCCATTAGCTATGGAGATTGTTAAAGCCTTTGTATCTTTGAAAGATGGATATGAAGAATCAACTCAATTAAGAAATGAAATTA
>CETU01017352.1_pt1 | contig 10319 bp, 7 predicted proteins | sample 356531 | NCBI WGS metagenome assembly CETU01 (sample SAMEA2623488, study PRJEB7988) | marine metagenome | isolation source: saline water (ENVO:00002010), including
CTTGTAATTCTTTCGTTACTCAATGTTTCAAGATTTATTCACTACACACCATATTCTGTAATAGCAGGCTTTATGTGCGGCATTGGCCTCATTGTTATTCTTACACAAATGAATGCATTTATTGGTTTAGAAGTGGAAAAAAATATTCATGACGTATTTAATAACTTAGGAAGTTCTCTGGCAGATGTAAATATTGAAGCACTTGTAGTATCTGTTCCATCTTTATTAATACTTTTTTTATGGCCATTTCTTGAAAAAAACTCCAAGTATTTGACAAAAATACCCTCACCTCTTGTTGCTCTAATTATTGGTACTACGATAGCTCACTCATTTAAACTTGACATTCCTTTCATTGGTGATAAGATATTTAATGCTTCAGGTCAAAATATTTTCTCATTTTACATTCCAGATTTTTCAAGGCTCAAAGATTTTTTTGGACCTGCGCTTGCTTTAGCCGGCCTGGCAGTATTGGATAGTTTATTAAGCTGTAAGGTGGCTGATAATATGATTGGGGACAGGCACAGTAGCGATAGAGAAACATTTGGTCAAGGTATGGCTAATATGGCCGCAGGGTTAGTTGGCGGAGTTACCACTGCCACTGCAACTATGAGAACAGTTGCAAACATTAAATTTGGTGGAAAGACTCCACTTTCATCTATTGTCCATGGATTAACTCTGCTAGCAATTTTACTAGGATTGAGTTCTTTTGTTGCTGCAATTCCTGCAGCATGCTTAGCCGCAATACTTTTTAAAGTGGGTATTGACATAATGGACTATCGTATCTTACCTGTGATAAGAAAAATTCCAAAAACTGACTTATTAATTTTTTGCGTTGTTCTTTTTATTACGGTTTACGAAGATCTAATGGTTGCAATTGCGATTGGTATTTGCATTGCTATAATAGCTAATTTTAAGCAGTTTAAATCGAGCCTTTCATTATCCAATCAATATTCCTCAAAGACATTTGCTCATTCGAATTTTAGCAAAAAAGACAACAAATTTGCGAGTACAAATGAAGATTTGGTGCAAATATTTGATATTAGAGGTCCTGTTTTTTTCGGCTCTGTTGAGTCACTTTTAAGAGCATACAGCGCTTTGCCGGCCCATAAAATTTTGCTCATGGATATTAGAAAAATTAGTTCACTTGATATTACAGGAGCGTATGCCCTTGAAGATCTAATTCACCAGTTAAGAAAAAAAGGGATTTCCACTTATGTTATTTGTACGCAAGTTAAAATAAAAACAACGTTGAAAAATCTCAACATTATTGAAAGTATGGGAAGCGATCGTTATTTAAATTCTCCAAATGAAGCTTTACCAGCTATTGAGCAAGAACTGTCACAATTTCAGTAAATCTTCAGCGACTTAAACTTTCATGCATTATCCTTTTTTTTGTAGCAGCCCACCCGCATATTATGCAGTCGCTGAGATTGTGATTTCTTGCAGGGCAGAATTCTCTTCCAAAAAAAATAATTTGCAGGTGGCGTCTATTCCATTCTGACTCAGGCCAAATCTTTTTTAGATCTCTCTCTGTCATTTCTACGTTTTTTGCTTTAGATAGTCCCCATCTTGCAGCTAATCGATGAATATGTGTGTCTACTGGAAAAGCTGGAAAGCCGTACCACTGAGACATGACTACACTCGCAGTTTTATGTCCGACACCTGCTAGGCTTTCTAGAAAATCCCAATCACTCTTTAATCCACCAGCATCGATTATTTGTTGAGCCATTTTCTTCAAATTTTTTGCCTTGGTTGGAGCAAGACCGACTTGTTTAATCTCTTGTTCAATGCTTTTAACGCTTAGCTTTCGCATTTTTTCTGGTGTGTTTGCTTTTTTAAAAAGTCCAGGGGTTACCTCATTTACTTTTTTATCCGTGGTTTGAGCTGAAAGCATTACCGCAACAAGTAAAGTATATGCACTAGAATGGTTTAGGGGGACTGGCGTTTTGGGATAAAGATCATTAAGAATATCACCTATTTTTTTAGCTTTGAGTTCTCGGTTCATCTTCATTTGCTCTTATGGAAATAAATCTAAAATAAACATACTTACATTTTAATCAATCAATTATAAATTATTTTTGTTTAATTCTAAAATAAATTGATTATTCGTTATGAACAAATCTGATATAGCATCAACAATTCACTAGCTAGTTTATGTTGCAACTTTTCTTATGTTGATCATCTCACTTTTATATCAAAAATAAATGAATTAATAATGCATTTTTTTTCACCTCAAGTTTCTATTGCTATCTGCTGGGTCGTTTCGTACCCTGATAATCCTCAAAGGAATATTCTCATATTTATCAATTGCCACAAATTTTAAATTTATCATAATGGAGCAAACCACTATAATTATTTCAACTCTTGTGTTTTACAAATTTTTCTTGGTGTTTATCGGTTGGAGCACTCGTAAAAAAAATATCACAATTGAAGATTATTTTGTTGGTGGAAAAAAATTAGGACCCGTAATTACATCGATTAGTTACGCTGCAAGCAATTCCTCAGCGTGGACATTGCTTGGAGTTAGCGGCATTGCTTACTCACAAGGAGTATCAACGATTTGGCTTGTAATAGGTGTTGTAAGTGGAATGTTTATGTCTTGGCATAAAGTAGCTCCATCAATATTTGAAATAACTCGAAGTAAAAACCTTATTACAATCCCTCAGCTGGTTGCATCTGGCATTGATGAAAACAAACGAGCTACCATTCTCATTATTTCTTCCTTTATCATCATTTTTTCATTTTCTTTTTACATAGCTTCTCAATTTCAAGGAGCTGGTAATGCTTTAAGCGATACTTTTGGATTGAATTTGGTTGAAAGCATCATCATCAGCGGAATTGTCATCTATGCTTATACCTACCTTGGTGGATACCTTGCTGTAAGTATTACAGATACAATACAAGGTTTTTTAATGGCCTTTACGGCAATTATAATGCCAATAATGGCAATCTCAAGTCTAGGGGGAGTTTTTGAATTTTTAAATCTTTTTGAAGTTGCCTCACCTCAGTTCAAGAGCTTGTCAGCTAGCAACGTTGGATTTGCGGTAGCGGGACTAATAATTGGGCACCTAGGTATTGGTCTTGGCTATTTCGGTCAGCCGCATCTTTTATCTCGATTTATCTCAGCTAAGGATGAGATAACCCTTCAACAATCTAAAAAATATGCTTTAATTTGGTTTTGCATAGTCTTTTTTGGAATGTGGATTCTAGGTATGGCTGGCCATTTTATGATCAACGATCTTTCAAACAACGAAAATATCTTTTTTAGAATTTCAGGTGAAATATTCCATCCCGCAATCCAAGGGATTTTGTTGGCTGCGGTTATATCTGCGATCATGTCAACCGCTGATAGCCAAATATTGGTCTGCTCCTCTTCAATAACAGTCGATCTTGGCTTACAGCGCAGTTCTATAAAAATATCAAGACTGATCACAGGTTTAGTGATTTTGATTTCAGTACTAATTGCCTTATTGATTCCTGAAAAGATTTTTAGCAGAGTGCTTTTTGCATGGACCGCAATGGGTTCATCTTTTGGTCCTGTCGTCATAGCACGAATTTCAAATTGGAAATTGAGTGCGATACATGTCGCTTTGTCTATGATAATAGGTTTTGTCTTAGCTATTGTATTTTTTTTAATGCCTGATTCAACTGGTGATTGGATAGAAAGAGTAGTTCCTTTCTTTCTGAGCTTGGCTTGTTTATTTATCTTGAGAAGTAAATAGAATGAATTACTTATGAGTCTGATGCAAAAAAGTATTGTTTTACCCTCAGGAAATGTTATTAATAATAGGATTGGAAAGTCTGCAATGACCGAACGTATGGCTGATCCTTGTAATATTGTTTCTCAACGGCATTTGAACCTTTATGAGAGATGGGCTGATGGAGGATGCGGACTATTGATTTCGGGAAACATAATGGTAGATCGTTTCAATCTTGAAGGAGCTGGAAATATTATACTTGACCATAGAAACTTTAGTTTACAAGCTGATCGATTAAAGCATTTAACGAAAATTGCAACAAAGTCAAAAACACATTTCTGGGCCCAATTAAGTCATGCAGGAAGACAAACGCCGTACCAAATAAACAAATCACCTCTAGCTCCTTCTTCAGTCCAATTAAAAATACCTGGTAGAAGATATGGGGTTCCAAAAGAAATGAGCGAAGAAGATATTTATCACACAATAGACCAGTTTGTTCAATCAGCCAAGCTTGCAAAGCGAGTTGGTTTTACGGGTATCCAATTGCACGCGGCGCATGGATATTTACTCTCGCAGTTTCTATCTCCAAAAACAAATATCAGAAAAGATGAGTGGGGTGGGTCAATTAAAAATAGATCTCGCATTTTGATCGAAATAATTCGTGAATGCAAGTCTCAGCTTGGAAGTAATTACCCCATTTCAGTAAAACTCAACTCGTCCGATTTTCAAAAGGGAGGATTTTCCGATGCCGATTCTTTGCAGGTTGCAAAGTTAATAAGCGAAGAGAACATAGATCTCTTAGAAATTTCTGGAGGAACCTATGAACAAGCAAAATTTTTAGGATATGACGCATTAAGCATTGATCCAAAAGCTAACGTTTTACTAAAAAGAAGTACAATAGCCAGGGAGGCTTATTTTTTATCGTATGCTGAAAAAATTTCATCGCAATTATCACTCCCCCTAATGGTTACAGGTGGATTTAGGACAGTTGAAGGAATAAATACAGCTCTTAACAGCGTTTGTAGTATGGTAGGGATTGCTAGGCCGCTTTGCACTGATCCATTAGCAGTCAAAAAACTTCTTTTGCGTGAAATTGAGATATTACCAGTTTTTGAAGATAAGCTCTCAATAGGAAAAAAGTGGCTATCTATCACTAGTCCTTTTACCATAATTAAAGCGTTAAATGCACTTTGTATCATTTCATGGTATTATGTACAATTAAGAAGAATGGGTAGCGGCCTTAACCCAGATATAAACATTCGATCGTTTCATGCTTTACTAAAAAACGAGTGGTTGGAAAAAAAATCGGTAAAAATATATCAAAGTCATATAAAAAATGATCAGTGTCAACCAGTTGATGGACAATTCAAAAATGTGGAGAATTTTAGGGAGGATTAGAGGTGTATATTTATTACAGCTGGATTCAATGAAAAACATGCGCTTGGAGTGGGTAAATCACCGTTTTTATAGAACAATCATCAATAAATATTTTTGGGGCCATTTCATTTATATGACTAAGCAGGCTTTTAAATTAAAATTTATGTATATTAGACATAATCTTGTTTTTGAGCTTAATTCTGGATTTTTAGGTTTTAGTTAAAAAAAACGTAAAAATTAAATGAAAGACAGTTGCGGTCAACAGATAGTGTACCGCGATTTGATTTGAGAAGGACAGTATCGATTTGTAACAAAAAGGTTTTTTTGAGTTTTTCTCCACATTTCAACAATTACAATGCATATATTTATATTGTACTTTCGTTAATAAACGACAACCTGTACGATATTTGATAATTCTTTTAATATATCTGTATTCTTGTTTTTATAATTGTGTATATCTAATTTATTTTAATATGAATTTCCTTTCGATTCCTTTAAGGTCAAATAATAAGTATTTCTTAATAGTTTTTTGCAGTCTGCTGAACTCATCAACCATAGCTCAATCTAATTTACCAGAAAAAATAAATCTGAAATTAAATCAGTATGAAAACGAGCAAATTAGCATTGATGGTTTTTTGGATGAGGGGGTATGGAGCAAAGCAACTGTAGTTAGTGGATTTTATAATTACTTACCAGTTGATGGAGGTGCAGCTGAAGACGATGCAAAAATATATATTTGGTACAGCGCTGAAGCGATTTATTTAGGTGTAAGCGCTGAGGCTAAAAAAGATAAAGTAAGATCAACTTTAGCCGATAGAGATAAATTAAATAATGATGATTACTTCCTTTTCATTTTAGACACTTACAACGATCAAAGAACGGCTTATGCGTTCGCAGTAAATCCCATCGGACAACAATACGATGGCACCATTACGGATAATGTCCCTGATCGCAAAGCGTCCATGCCTTACACCATTGATAAAAATCCAGATTATGTTTATAGCTCTAAAGGGAGAATCACTGATGATGGGTTTGAAATAGAAATAAAAATCCCCTTCAAAAGCTTACGTTTTAATGATAGCGACACTCAAACATGGGGTTTTAATGTTTTAAGAAGAGTGCAACATTCTCGTTACTGGACATCATTATTGCCCCTAAAACTTGGTGAGGCCTCTTTCTTAGCTCAAAATGGAAAACTATCCAATATTAAAAATTTAAAAGCCAATCGACTTTTTGATATCAATCCTGAGCTTCGTAATGCAATGAGCAGATCGCAAGAAAATGATAATTTTAGCTCCCAAACTAAAGACCCTGTTGGGGTCAATATTCGATACGGACTTTCAAATAATACTGTTTTAAATGCCACTCTAAACCCAGATTTTTCACAAATTGAAGCTGATGTTGCTCAAATTAGTTACGAACCAAGAAGAGCATTGTATTTTCCAGAGAAGCGACCGTTTTTTCTTGATGGTATTGAGTTCTTCACAACACCTACAAGACTGATTTACACAAGAAAAATTGTTAATCCAATCGCCTCAGCAAAAGTAACAGGTAAAATTGGTGATCGGAGTTCAATTGGAGTGATTTCTGCTGCCGATAATTTTGGCCCGTCTATAAGTAATATGGATGTAGCAGCATCGAACGCTATTAGATTAAAGCGTGACTTTTTAGATCAGAACCATGCGGGAGTAGTTTATACTGATAAAACGCACAACGACTTTTCTAACCGTGTTTTTGCTGTGGATGGTAAATTAATTTTAAACAAAAAATACTCCTTCCAGGGGCAAGGGGGGTTTAGCATAACGAATAGTTCTGAAAATACAGGCAAACCAGCTCCAATGTGGAATCTTTCAGCAAACGCCTCTTCACGCAAATGGTCTAGCTCATTTAGAACCACAGCTTTTCATAGTCAATTTAACCCCGCTTTAGGGTTTGTAAGCATTGGAGATTATGTTACCGTTTCTGCGGGTACCAGACGCACTTTTTATGGATCAAAAGGAAGTACAATTGAAAAGTTTAATATTGGATATCAGCATCAGCATAATTGGAATTATGACCCATTTGTGAAGGGTAAAAAACCCCTAGATTGGAGAAGTTATCCAACGTTTTCATTCAACTTTAGAGGAGGATGGGGACTCAACACATTTATTTGGTACGAATCATTTGGTTTTTCAGAAAGTAGCTATCAAAACCACTACTATAAGGATGGAGAGCAATACAAACCCTTTGAAGGAAGAAATGCAATCATGAACCTAGGGTTTATGACAACTTTGCAATTTCCTCAGCTTGAAACATTTTCAGGCAGTATCAAATACGGCTACGGAAAGGATCCTAATTATCAAGAATGGGCACCAGGTTTGATCGATTTAATTGAAATGAAACTGTTTTGGAACCCTACTGACCAGTTGAGAGTTAATTTTAGGCTCAATCAACAAAAAAATACACGACCTGACAATGGAGGTGTAGTTTCATCTGCAACTGTTCCACGTTTAAAAGTTGAATATCAATTAAGTAAAAGCCTATTTTTAAGATTTGTAGGTCAATATAATTCTTCTTTAAGGGATAGTCTCAATGATAGCTCCAGAGATGGATTGCCTATCTATTTTAAACACTTAGATGGCACATTTAGTCGGGCACTCAAACAAGAATCAAACAACTTACAAGCTGACTTCCTTTTTTCATATAGGCCAATGCCGGGAACGCTGATTTTTGTAGGCTATGGTTCATCACTTGAAGAACCAGAACGTTACAGCTTTAGTAGGCTCGAGCGAAGATCCGATGGGTTTTTTATAAAATTAAGCTACCTTTACAGACTCTAGAATTTGCGAATTCTCTTTATAGTTGGAGTGTCATTATTAGTAGGTTGCTCATCGCAAGGACAGACTGATCTAAAGCAAATGCCGTCGGCAGCTGAAATAAACTACAAAAAATACTTTAAGAGAAATGAAAGCAAAATTGATCCAATAGAGGGAGTTTGGTACGAGTATGCCGTTGGTAGTCTTTATAATGATAGGCTACTACTAAAAAGAATTCGAGAGCCAAATAGAGCGACGTGGATTGTAATAAAAGACCCAGAATCAAATCGCTACACTGTTTTAAACGCGAACGGAAAAAAGAACTATTTTAATGCATTTTTCACTCCATCTAATACCGATAATATTTTTTTATTTGATTGCGAGATCAATGATGAAAATTCAAAACTGTCAACCAAGGCTCAAATGAAAAATAAAAATAAACTAGAAATGGAATTTAATGCTCCAGAAAGTTTGATAACTGATCGGTACGATAGCCTTGATGGTGACATTGAATTACACTGGAAAATTGAGTGGATAAAATCATCCCCTTAAAAATTAATCAGATCGGTTTTTGATTGAAAAAATTAATTAAATCAAGGTTGTCTCGAAGGTCTTTTTTCCAAAAAGGCATGGTTAGTGTTGCTGCGGGTTTGAGTGGTTTGCATGCACTTAGCAATGGAAGACAAGTGCAAACGTACCACAAGCCTAAAAACCCCAAAGATGAAAACTGGTCTAAAATTCGGTCTCATTTTATACTCGAAAAAGAGCTTGTGTATATGAATAATGCAAGCTTGGGAATGCCTCCAGTTGAAGTTGTAGAATCTGTTCAAAGAGGATATAGCTCTATCTCAAAAAATCCCCTTTCAGGAAAAAATCAACTCCAGAGCATCATTACAAACAAAGTAGTTCCAGGTCTTTCAAAGTTGTTTGGTGCCGATGAAGATGAAATTGTTCTAACACGTAACGCTTCTGAAGCTCTTTTTTTACAAACGAATGGTTTAAACCTAAACCCTGGTGACGAAGTTGTTGTTTCTACACAAGAGCACCCCGCAGCGCTTCAGCCCTGGAATCAGCGAAAAATTAACGATCGAATACATTTAAAACCCGTTTTCATCCCTAGCCCCTTGAAAAGCGATGAGGATACAATAAATCGACTTTTTAACGCTACTAGCTCTAAAACAAAAGCTATGTCATTTTGCCATGTAACCAGGGGAGGTCATAAATATCCTGTAGAAAAAATTTCTCGCATTGCTAAAAGTAAGGGTATCGCCACCTTGGTTGATGGGGCACAAGCGGTGGGTCAGTTCCCAATCAATATTAGTGAACTTGGGTGCGATGCCTACGCTGCAAGTCTTCACAAATGGATTTTAGCGCCATCAGGTACGGGTTTCATGTATATTAATAAAGCATCTCTAAATTTATTCTCTTCTCCATTTGGAAGAGGATTTTCAACTATTAATAGAATGTTTAATCCCCCAGGAACTAAAGATTTGCCTGTAAGAGCGGCAATCAATAGTGCAATAAAATTTATCAATTCAATTGGCATAAAAAATATTGATAAAAGATGTCGTTTTTTATCAAACTATCTCAAAGCTGGTTTGCGTGACGTAAAAGGAGTCAAAATTTTAAGTAGCAATCATGATCAGTCTGCCCCAGGATCAACTATTTTCGAAAAAAAAGATCTTGATGCAATGAACTCAGTAAATATATTTGAGGACAAGATCAATTATTTTATTGATGAGCATCAAAGAGATGGACATAATGCGATACGTATTTCAACACATTTTTACAATACGACTGATGAAATAGATTTGTTGATAGAGGAATTAAAAAAACTTTGAGCGTGTTCTATTAAAAAGATACTACTTTATTTTGATCCAGTCGATTTCCAAATTAAAATTACCAGCTTTTTTATCAGAAAGCATGATGCCAATCTCGCGAATCATTACGTTCGAAAGTCTTGGTAGATTTGTAACGCTGTATCCTCTGTAAGTAGGGTAGAAGTCATTAACATTTAATTCAACTTCGGTCCAAATGTCTTTGTTGGTTGAGAACGAATGAGAATATGAGGCCCAGCTGTTTTCATCTGATCTTACTCTAAAATTATACTCTCTACCATCACCTTTGACTCGTACAATAAACGTATCATAGTTAGAATAATCGTAAGGAAGATAGGCGCGAATTGATGAAAATCCTCCATTATTTTGAAGGGAAAGATATCCCCGAAAAGTTGCTATTTCATCTTTGAGACTCAAGTAACCTTGTGATCTACCTCCCATAACGCCATCATCGACAACGCCCCAATTAAGCAAATCGTTTCTGCTAAAGTCTTCAATCACAATACCTTGTGGCGATGATTCAATTGTCATGTTTTCGTTAATCGGTGACTCGCATGCGGTTAGGGAAAAAAAGCATACTAAAATAAGAAATTTATTTACCATAAAAAAAA
>CETU01032929.1_pt1 | contig 10294 bp, 9 predicted proteins | sample 356531 | NCBI WGS metagenome assembly CETU01 (sample SAMEA2623488, study PRJEB7988) | marine metagenome | isolation source: saline water (ENVO:00002010), including
TAGCGTAATTCGATGCAATCACACCCTCAATAGTCGGGTTTTATTAAGTACGATAGCCATGACTCGTTTTGATGAATCAATTGGTTGTGTTTAACTCGCTTGTGTCTCTGCATAAGAGGGTGCACACCGAAGTACCTGCGATTGACTGTATTTTTTAGACTTTAATTGTTGTCTGATACAAAATATTGATAGAGGCGGAATGTTCGCTTCATAAACAAAATTCCCTAATGATTACAAAAATACGAGCAAGGGTAATTGTGTCTGGCTTAGAATCTCTATCTAAATTGCAAGTTTCCCTGAATGCAGAGCGCGTCAATTTCGCGCGGCGTAGGCGCCAATTGCCGCGTACCCGATTGCATCTACTTGTTCTGCATCCTGTGAATAGAATCCAATAGATCCGTCCTCATTTGTCCAGTGTTGGATATCGCTGTCAATCAGCGCGGTAATGATATCTTGTTTTATCTCTGGGTTTCGAATGTTAAAACTTTCAGTCTCTGATTGAATGGTTGTAACGCTATTGACGGGCTGTGCAGTTTCTTCGACGCAACCTCCGAGATATATGAATAATGCAATAGTAACTATTTTAAAAGAATTCTTAACCATGCCTGTTTGTCATAAAGAGCCTTAATTAGAAGCCTGCTCTCTTTCCGCTCTTCTCGCGCCAGCTAAAATCCCTGGCATCGAGTAGTTTCCCTCGTGACAGGCGTATTCATAGATCCTCCCCTCTAGCGGGTAAAAACTAAGTTCTGCCGTCCAGGATTGTTTGTATAGGTCCGTATCTTCTACAGTAAATTGATAAATTATTTCTTCGTTGGATGAGCGGGTGAATTTCTCAAGTATCCTGCCATCGGGTGAAATCGGGACGGAACTCTGGCTCATTTGCAAGCGGTTTATATTTTTTGTCTCTACTATTAACGTAGAACCCTCAAACCAGCCGACAGAATCACCTAACCATTGGTTTAGAACGGGTGGGCGATGATTATCGAGTGCTTCTTTGGCGGATTCAAATAAGGGAATTATTCTAGCGTCATGCACCATCTCCACCATAATCATCAGATAATCGTCAGTTTGAACAAACTGATAACTGCTATTGTATAGCGTACCCATCATGCCTGGGCCGGCTGTATTTCCAAATCCAATCAAGCAACGCTCAGCTATAGGGATAGCTTCTGGGCCGGATGCATCTGCTACGCCTGTAAGGTATCGAGCTCCAAATTGAGGTCTTCCTAGATCGTATTTTGGATTTTCTAAAAATGGAATAGAACCGTCGCTTGGTTCAATGATATACGAAGTCCGGTATTCGCCTTTTACTCTGGCTAGGGTTGATCCAGGATCAGTCCAGAATAAATTGTATCCTCGTAGCCCAAAATCCGTTGCACCAGCTGGCGGTGCCCCTGTATCAGGGTCGATGGAAGGCCCGCTCTCGATATTCTCTCGAGAAATTCCAGCGATAGACAAGTTTTCGACGATCGTTTGCGCTTGCTCCGCAGAGACAATCAACTCTGTATTTCGCGGACGCGATAATGAGGTTCGAGAGGCATTTGACCAGATACCCGAAAAGTCAGGCCGCTCTTCATTCTGTGCTAAAACTTCTTTTGGGGGAGTAAAAAGTGCGAGCACAAGAACTATTAACAGGTGCGTTTTGATAGTCAGGGATGGCAAAGTTGTACTCCTTGCTAGTTTAGTTGGAAAAACATGCTATTCATGGTTGCAGATGAAGCATCAAAAATCAGTAGTTGACCATATAACAGCGGATCAGATTATATGTCCAATCCAGCGCCCAGCCAACATCACGCCGGCCCAAAGAAAGAGGGAAAGGCTGCCTGCAATTTTTAGTTGAGTAGAGGTTACAGCTAGCGAATCGCACTGCGCAATATCTTTATAGAGTTTAAAGTGAAAGTAAGCCATATTTAAACCAGCCAAAACAAGGAGAACCATTTTTGATTGGAATGCCGGATTTAAAACATGTGATGCAGCTCGCGTAATAAACATGCCTATGCCAGTGATCGTGGCAACCACAAAAGCCCCCCAAGTCCATGGAACGAGCTCTCGACTCATTGTGGTAATGGGATATTGAACAGCGGCAACTCCTATAAGTCTTAGGTCAACCCAAAGTATAGTGCCTACGACCATAGCTGCGGCGATCACATGGATTGATTCGAGTAATGGGAACCAATTTGTACCTCCGATGGTCCAAGAGATCGTCCATTCTTCTATATCCAGCCAAAGGGTTGAGTTGAGAAAACCTGAAATCATGCTATTCCTTTAAAATTAAACTAAAAAGGGGAGTTATCTTGATTAAAAAATGCGTCAGACATTTAAGGGCTAAAAACTCCATATTGGATACTGTAAATGCTCAAGGTAGGCGATCCATCTTCCGGCTAGACTTACCATGATCCACGATCCGAGAGAGATAAATGCAAAAGTTTTGCCCGTCCATCTTCTGCTTTCTTGATCCCAGTAACCTGCAGTTTTTCTATGCATGCCGATGAAATAAAAGAGCAAGAAAACGGCTGCTGTCAAGAAAACCATTTTCCAAGCAAATACAGGATTATTGAAATATCTTGTAGGTCTTCCAAAGACAAAAAACGAACCGGAAATAAAATTGCTTACCAAAGCAAAATACAAAATCGGAGTGCTGCGTTTGGTCATCTCAGTGATATTCTGCGATGGAACGGCTAGACCTAATAAGCGCAGATTTAATAGCACAGCGGTGCCCATAATTACCGCTATGCCTAGGATATGAATAGTTTGAATTATTGGCGGAAAACCTGGCACATTCGTTAAAACCCATAGCGAGCCAGCTTGCAAAAATGAGCCATTTATTAGATCACCAATAGCTACAAAAAATTCGGGCATAGCAGCCTCCTATTGTTATTTTTATCGACCCGATCAAAAAAATTTAGAGATATTTATCTGTTACTGCGCCTTCCGAGGCTGAAGCTACTGAAGCAGCGTACTTTGCCAATACTCCGCGTTTATAGCGTGGAGAAGGTTTTTTCCAATCGGCAAGTCGGGTTTCTATCTCGTTATCACTGAGCTCGAGTGTAATTTTGTTTGACTCGGCATCGATAGAGATTGGATCTCCGTCTCTCACGACTGCTATCGGCCCGCCGTCATACGCTTCAGGCGTGACGTGGCCCACCACAAACCCATGGGAACCACCAGAGAATCTGCCATCAGTAATAAGTGCAACATCCTCGCCTAAGCCTTTGCCCATAATAGCGGATGTTGGTGATAACATTTCTCTCATCCCCGGGGCTCCTTTTGGTCCTTCATATCGAATGACTAGCACATCATTCTTTTTCACGGTTCCGTCTAAGATTCCTTTTAAACAGTTTTCTTCTGAATCAAAAACCCTTGCGTTACCCTTGAAAGACAATCCTTCTTTTCCTGTAATCTTTGCGACGGCGCCTGAAGGGGCCAGGTTTCCTTTTAATACAACTAAATGTGAGTCTTTTTTTATCGGATCACCAAAGTCTCTGATGATGTCTTGATTGTCGGGGTATGGGTCTACGGTAGAGAGATTCTCTGCCAAGGTTTTGCCTGTGACTGTTAGGCAATTGCCATCTAGCATTCCAGCGTCGAGCATTGTTCGCATCAAAGGTTGAATACCTCCAATTTTAATTAGTTCCGACATTAGATACTTTCCGCTGGGCTTTAAATCTGCAACCATAGGTATTTTCTTTCCAATACGAGTGAAATCATCAAGTTCCAGATCTACTCCCATCGTATGTGCCATTGCTAGTAAGTGCAGAACCGCATTGGTGGATCCACCCAACGCAATTGTAACCTTTATAGCGTTCTCGAATGCTGAACGTGTCATGATGTCTGAGGGTTTAATATCCTGCTTGATTAGGTTCATAACAGCTTCACCAGAGTTCAGGCAGTCACGTACTTTTTCTTGAGAAATCGCATCTTGTGCTGAGCTATTAGGTAAGCTCATACCCAATGCTTCTATCGCGGACGCCATTGTGTTTGCTGTGTACATTCCTCCGCATGAACCAGGTCCCGGAATGGCGGTATCTTCAATTTGCTTTAGCTGGATGTCTGAAATAGAGCCAGCAGCGTGAGAGCCCACAGCCTCAAAGACGGAAATTATATTTGTATGCCCGGGGCCTGGTTGGATTGTCCCGCCATAAACAAACAGAGAGGGTCTATTTAGTCTTGATAGTCCCATCATCAAGCCAGGCATATTCTTGTCGCACCCACCAATCGCTACAATAGCATCATGTCCCATGCAACCTGAAACGGTCTCAACACTATCTGCAATTACTTCTCGAGAAACCAGTGAGTACTTCATTCCTTCTGTGCCCATAGATATACCGTCAGAGATTGTTATTGCGTTGTATATAATACCCTTTCCGCCAGCGTCATCTGCGGCCTTATTTACATGCTCTGCCAGTTTATCGATATGCATGTTGCATGGTGTAACCATGCTCCAGGTCGAGCAAATTCCAATCTGTGGCTTCTTAAAATCTTCGTCGTTAAATCCAACAGCACGAAGCATAGATCTGCTTGGTGCTTGCTCAACACCATCAACAACGATGCTGGAATGTCTGCGTAAATCTTTGTTATTCATGGTTATTCCGTTTAAATAGTTAGCTAGATCTTCAAGTACACCTTATTTCATATCGTAAGTTTGGATTTGATCATGAAGTTCCCATCGGTTATCCACGTCTGGGCAACTTGCGTTTAGGGCGCTACTATACACAAAAAAGCTTCTTTTGTGTGCTTATGAATACGCCTTCTATTCTTGTATTTCTATACTAAATATTTTTCATGAATATTTACTATGAATATTACAAATCTCCTGTTGGAAAACTTTTATTAGTGGGAGATGGTGTGAACATAATGAAACTAGGATTTCCCAGTGGGAAAATGAAATTGAGGCGTGAACGTAATTGGACTAAAGACGGACTTCCTTTTAAACAAGCTATCTGTCAATTAGATGCATTTTTCGAAGGTGAGCTGAAAAGCTTCGATCTTCCATTAGTTGTTACGGGAACATCTTTTAGGAAATTAGTTTGGGCAGGGTTAATGGATATACCGTATGGTGAGACATGGAGTTATAGTCAATTGGCTAATCATATCGGGACGCCAAATGCATGTCGTGCAGTTGGTTCCGCTAATGGGGTTAATCCAATTCCGATTATTATTCCATGCCACAGAGTGGTTGGAAGTGATGGTAGTCTCACAGGTTTTGGAGGTGGACTCAAAACAAAAGAATTCCTTTTAGAACTCGAATCAAAAAACGTTCATCGATAAAAGCCTTTAATTATCGGATTTAAAAGTTTTATGTTTGATTTGTAACAAGTTGCCCCTGAAATGCTAACATAGCTTTGATTTACGCTATCTGGATAAAAACCTTAGCTTATATTTTTAAAATTAACTTTGAGAGAAACGAGTGTTAAGTAGTCAACAGCAGATTATTTCTTTCGTAAGAGAACATTTACTTCACGAAAAGTCGGTTTGGTTGTGCACCATCTTGAAGACTTGGGGGTCGTCTCCAAGGCCGATCGGCGCCATGATGGCCTGTACTCTTGATGGTGAATTAGTAGGGTCAATTTCAGGTGGTTGCGTTGAAGAGGATTTTTTAGAGGAGCTTCGAGAGGGAAAGCTGAAGGCTTTGTATCAGAGCCAGGCAAAACCGATAACAGTTATATATGGAGAAACGGAGGCGGAGCAGGCCCGCTTGAAATTGCCTTGTGGTGGGCAGCTGCATGTTTTGTTGGAATTTCTGGAACCTTCAGTTGAAAATAAAAAAGTTTTTGATGAAATTGATTCTGCACTTGAGCGCCATTCAACAACGAGTAGAATCGTGAATTTATCTAATGGGAAAATAACGGTTGGTGGTGATGATCATGCTAGAAAGAAGGCATTGGTGATTGAGAAAGAGACTATGTTCCATAGTTTAAGTCCGATGTACAAATTACTACTTCTTGGCGCCGGCGATGTCGCTAAGTATGTTGCCGAGATCGCTCTTGCTCTAGAATACCAAGTTACACTATGTGATCCTAGGCCGAATTATCTAGACAATTGGAGCGTGCAAGGTGTTGAAACTTCCTCTCGCTTACCGGATGACATAGTCAGAGAGTCCTACAATAATCCCTACAGTGGTATCGTTGCTCTTGCTCACGACCCTAGAGTTGATGATATGGCATTAATGGAGGCTCTTAAAACCGAAGCTTTCTACGTGGGCGCTATGGGATCCGAGAGAACATCCGCAGCAAGACGGGAACGTCTTCCAGAACTAGGATTGACGAAGAATGAAATAGATACTTTACATGCGCCGATCGGGATTGAGATTGCTAGTAAAACACCGGCAGAAATAGCCATTTCAATCATGGCTGAGATTACCGCTGTGAGGCATGGTCTAAAATCAATCTGACTAAGTTGATTAAGTTTTTATACCCACATAACATTAGCTAATTCGCCAGCAAAAATCATGATGCATTAGAGAGGAAATGCAGTAAGGTCGCTGATATTTTCATTCAAGCGAGCCTAGATCTGAGTAGAGTGGCCATGGATTAACTTTTTCAAGTTCAGATGCTAATTGTAAGAGTTGTGAATCGCTACCCCATGCTCCTGTTAACATCACTCCGACTGGTAAACCGTTATTGGTGCGTATCGTAGGAATAGACATACTTGGCTGACCGGTACCATTGTAAATCGACGTAAAACCACTGTAAGTTCGAAACCGCTCTGTGTAATTCTTCATATCACCACTATTCATATCTAGCCATCCTAGTTCTGCAGGAATTTTGGCTAATACTGGAGATAGGATTAAGTCAAAAGATTTGTGAAATTCATTGAGTTGCAGTTGCGCAGTAAAGATGTCATCTTTAGCAGACACGAGTTCCTGAGCAGTAAGCTTGCTCCCAAGTGTGGCAATTAGCCGCGTCGAATTTTCAATTAGTTCAGTTTCAAAGTTTAAATCCAACTCTTCTAACCGAGCATTAACTCGCCTGGATATAAAAGTATTGATAAGTTTGGACATGGCAGAACTTGCGGGACCATAGTTAACAGGAGATCCAATTTCTTCTACGCGATGACCTAGTAGCTCACAATTTTTGGCACAAAGTTGCACCGCTTCTAAGCACTCAGAATCTACTGTAAGATCGAAGGGGTGTTTTGATTGTATTCCTATTTTAAGTTGGGTAGGTTTAGAATGAAGTTGCTCTAGGAAAGGACCTCTATTGTTTGGAAGCGGAAATAAATGAGGCGCTTTCAGAGTAATTAAATCAAGTAACGCGGCACTATCTTTTACAGTTTGACTGACCACGTGACCGACGCTCATGCCCGCCCAGCTGCCAGTCAAATCATTTTCAATGCAAGTTAATCCTCTGCTTGGTTTTAGCCCAAATAAGCCGCAACATGATGCAGGTATACGGATAGATCCGCCACCGTCGGTTGCATGAGCAACCGGTGAAATTCCGGAGGCGACTGCTGCTGCCGCACCCCCGCTTGAACCACCAGTAGAGAAATTAAGATTCCATGGATTCCTCGTTATTCCATTTGCGACCGGCTCAGTTGTGAGTGTTAAACCAAACTCTGGTGTGTTGGTCAGGCCAAAGATGTTAAGTCCTGCTTTCTGGTACTGCTCAACAATTTTCGAAGACTTGGTTGCTCTATAATTTTGAAATAATCGGCTTCCAAAAGTCGCTGTCAGGCCTTTTACTGTGCTTAAATCTTTGATCAAAAAAGGCAAGCCAGCAAGAGGACTGGTTTGCAAAAGATCAGGTTCTTGATCGAAACGCTTCGCTTGTTCTAGTGCTTTTTCATAATTTTCTGTAATGATGGCGTTAATGTTCGGATTAACGGTCTCGGCACGGTTTATCGCACAGAGTGTCAGCTCTTCCGCAGTGAATTCCTTATCCCGTAAATTCTTACAAAGAGAAAGGGCATCACGCCCAAGATAATCATCGGAACTTAGCATTTTTAGGACATCTCATTAAGTCGTGAATCCTGTCAATTTCTATTTGAACAAGATGTATTAAAAATACCACTAGTTCAATTAAACCTCTTCTCTGTATACCAACCTACAGCCATTGAATTATCGTTAACTTTCTCAGCAACGTCTAAAATCAGCGCAAACAACGCCATCCTGATCAGCACCCCGTTGTCCGTTTGCCTAAATATTGCAAGATTGGGATGCTGGTTTAAATCATGATCAAGCTCATTTGCCTCCTCTCTTGAGTCTCTTGGTAACGGATGCATGATAACCGTATTTGGTTGACAATTTCTTGTATAGATCGCCTGATTTAATCTAAAGCGGCCTCGATAAATACTAGCTTCTAGCTTTGTGCTGAAACGTTCCTCTTGTATACGCGTTAAATAAATTGTGTCATTGTCGTTCAGTCCAGACTCCATGTCGTCAGTTTCCATGACGGTATGCCCTGCTTTTGTAAGACTGTCGACTATTTCTCTAGGCATCTTTAATTCTTCTGGAGAGATCAATGTAAATTTAATGCTTTTGTAGAGGTGAAGTAATTGAGATAGGGAGTGCACAGTTCTTCCATGCTTTAAATCTCCAACCATGGCGATGCTCATCCCATCTATTTGAAGCGACTTTGAATCGAGCTCCTTCTTTATCGTATAAAGATCCAAGAGAGCTTGGGAAGGATGTTCGTTAGCACCATCTCCACCATTAATCACAGGAACGCGACTCGCTTTTGAAAATTCCTCTACAGAGCCCGCTTGCGGGTGTCGCATAACAATGACATCGCTATAACCAGATAGCACTCGAGCTGTATCGTACAAGGATTCTCCTTTGACTATTGAAGATGTTTCAATATCGGTGGTTTCTCGAACATGGCCGCCCAGCAGATTGAAGGCGCATCCAAAACTGACTCTGGTGCGAGTGCTTGGCTCAAAAAACATATTGCCGAGAATTGCACCCTCTAAAACTTTTGTAATTAGCTCACGGTGTGCGAAAGGCCCCATAGAATCTGCAACTTCGAAAACTTTTTCGACATCTTCACGTTCGAACTGTTTAACACTAATTATATGTGCGCCGCGAAAATCCATAATAGAATCGTTTCTTATTGCAAGTCCGCTTAATTGCGGAATTTCTATAAATATATCAAGATACGAATATGGTACTACATCTCGGGCTGTGATTGCAGGTAAGATCTAAGTCTACATTTTCAAGACATCTGTCCCATAGGTAATTTCCCTATATGAGCTCTTCAAGTATTTACTGGTATGATTTCGAGACTTTTGGAGCAAACCCGCAAAAAGATCGAGTATGCCAATTTGCAGGAGTTCGGACAGATGAAAACCTAAATATCATTGGCGATCCCTTGGTAATTTTTTGTAAGCCGTCTGATGATTTTCTTCCAAATCCATTTGCTTGTTTGATAACAGGAATTACACCTCAGACGGCATTGGCCAAAGGCATTAATGAGTTTGAGTTCACTCAAAAAATTAATGAAGAATTTTCTACCCCAAATACTTGCGTTGTTGGTTACAACAATATCAAGTTTGATGACGAGTTTATGCGTCGCTTGTTGTATCGCAATCTATTTGATCCTTATGAACGAGAATATAAAAATCAAAATTCACGCTGGGATATTATTGATATGGTGCGTTTATGCGGGGCTGTTCGCCCTGAGGGTATAGAATGGCCTCGGACCAAAACCGGGCGGAAATCTTTTAAACTTGATCAGTTAACTGTGAAAAATGGCATTGAGCATGGTGATGCGCATGATGCTTTAGCTGATGTGCTTGCTACGATAGAGATCGCTAAGCTGATAAAGACAAGGCAACCTAAACTATTTGAATATGTATTCAATCTGCGTGAAAAAAATAAAGTACGTGCTATTGCTTCAAAAGCAGATAAACCAATTCTACATATTGCAACCAGGTATTCTTCCCAAAAAGGTTATATGGGACTTGTTCTGCCAATATGTGAGCATCCAACAATAAGAAATAGATTTATAGTTTACAATCTCGGTCACGATCCTAATAATTGGATCGGGCTTGAAGCTGAAGAGATTGAACATAGAATTCAAACTCATGGCACTAGTCCATTTGGATTAATTTCTGCCTCTAGCTGCCCGATTTTAGTCACTCCCAAAATTTTGACTGAATCGGCTATTAAAGAATATGGTTTAGATCTAAATAGTAGCTTGGAAAACGCGAGGGTTGTCCAAAAAAGTCAGACCATCAAGGCGACACTTTTAAGAATATATTCAGAAAGGTTTGCAGAGAAGGAAGCTGACCCCGACTTAATGATCTATCAGGGTTTTTTTGGTGATCGAGATAAAGCTATGATGGAAACAGTCAGAAA
>CETU01160956.1_pt1 | contig 10258 bp, 9 predicted proteins | sample 356531 | NCBI WGS metagenome assembly CETU01 (sample SAMEA2623488, study PRJEB7988) | marine metagenome | isolation source: saline water (ENVO:00002010), including
GCTGTACAAAATGGAGATTTAACTCAAGAGGAAGCTGATGAGAAAATTACCCATTTTCAAGAAAAAATGGAAAACGGACCCAAACATGGGAAACATGGGAAACATGGGAAAGGAATTAACTTTCAAACTCAATCAGCTATAGATAATGTTTCAGAAAGACTTGAGAAAGTGATTTCATATTAGGTGAATCATGCCAGCATCAATTTTGATTGCAGATGACGACCATTCTATACGAGAAGCCCTTGAACGTAGTTTTCGTTTCGAGGGCTTTCTTGTTTCAAGTGTTGAGAATGGCTCTTTAGCTATAGCTGAAATTGAACATCAGATTCCTGATATATTGATTTTAGATATAAATATGCCAGAAATGAATGGTATTGAGGTTACAAAGTACCTGAGGAGTATTGAGGTAGATATTCCAATCTGTATTCTTTCTGCTAGAGATGAAGTGACAGACAGAGTGATTGGATTGGAATCTGGTGCTGACGATTATTTAGTCAAACCATTTTCATTCATAGAATTACTCGCACGAATCAATGCACTACTTAGGCGTAGTTCATCTATTGATGGAAATGAAATCCAATTAGGTGAATTGTTGGTAGATCCTCAAAAAAGAAAAGTTACCTATTTTAACCAAACACTTGATTTGACTAAAAAAGAATTCGATTTGATTTATGTCTTGTCAAAAAACCCAAACATAGTCATGAGTAGAGAGCAGTTACTTAATTATGTCTGGGGATATGATTTTGAAGTAGATACGAATGTTGTTGATGTGTTTATAGGATATTTAAGAAAAAAAATGGAAATTCTAGACCAACCTAGGATTATTTATACTATTCGCGGGGTTGGATTTGTATTAAAAAATGAGTTTTAGAACTGTAGTAACTTTATTATTTGTGATTGTGTCAGTGTTGATAGTTCTATTAGCAGGTGCTGTTATCAATCAATTGACTCAAAATGAGATCAAAAACAGGTTGGATTCTAGACTTGTTAAGCAAGTTGAATCGGTTTCTAATTCAGATATTCTTCCTCAAATATTGCAGTTAAGGCGTTTTTTGTACCAAAAGCCTGAGAGGGAATCTTCTACGGAAGTCCAGGCGTTTTTTGATATTCAACTTCCCACAAGAATTTATGTAAATAAAAAATTGTTTCTATCTACTGAAGGATTTCCGCAAATTCCTGAACAGTCTTTAATAACAGATCAATTTTCTACAATTGATCTGAATGGCGAAAAGTGGAGAGGTTTGAATAAAGAATTTTTTACACAATCTCGTGTTAATCCTCCGGGGCGACCTAGTATTGTGGGACAGGAATTTTTAGTTACTATTGAAGTCTTAGGTTCTTACGATGTAGTAGATTCAACTTTGACAGATGTTAGAAATTCTTTTCTTACTGTTGGCGTAGTTGTTGTGATTTTATTGGGAGTGATTGGATGGGGCTTAGGTTGGATAATTGTTAGGCCACTAGAACGGCTTAGTAAAGATGCGATGATGATTAATGATTCTTCTGATCTAAGTCAGAGAGTTCATTCAGAATCAAAATATTCTTTTTCAGAAGTTCAAAACTTGACATCTAGTATTAATGAAATGATAAGTAGGTTAGAACAAAGTAATTTAGTTACTCAAAATGCATTAGTGTCTTCTAGATCTTTTGCTTCAAACGTTGCACATGAACTTAGAACCCCATTAACCAGTATGAAGATGAATTTGGATTTATTGGGTAGAAATTTAGAAATGGATACCTTGCAAAGATATGAAATTGTTTCAGATCTTTTGGATCAACAAGAAAATTTAATTAATATTTTGGAATCATTAAGATTGTTGGCTAGAGGTGATTTATCAGAAGAAAATATTTTTGAGGAAATTGATTTTACTCAATTTATCATAGATTTAGCTGCAAAATATCAACGACAATATCCGGAATCTCAATTCCATTTGACTTCATATTCAGAGAAACCTTTGATTTTTGCATGGAGGGAAGGATTACATGTGATGCTTAGTAACATTATAGTGAATTCTATAACTCATTCTAATAAGAAGCTTGAACAATTAGTAGTAGAAATTTCTACTGAAATTTCTGAAAATCGTTTGATTTTAACCATAGATGACAATGGAATTGGAATTCCAGAAACTGAAAGAACATTAGTTTTAGAGAGATTTAGAAGAGGAAACTCTACTTCAATAAAAGGCTCTGGATTAGGTCTTGCTCTAGTGAAACAACAAGTAGAAATTCATAATGGTTCTATTGAAATTACATCAAATTCGTCGTCTGGAGCTAGATTTGTGATAAGTTTGCCAGTAGTAATTTAATTAGAGGGGAAAACATGGAATTTGGTGTTCAGGTAAATGTATATGAAACTGATTGGGATTCTATTTCAAAATCTATTATGACCATGGAGGCTGGTAGATGGGGAAGTGTTTGGTTTGCTGACCATTTTTTACCTCCCCATGTGTCTAGTACAAAAACTGATCAAATGGAAGCTGAAGCTGAAACAGCTTTTGAAGGCTTCACATTGATATCAGTAGTTGCAGGGATGACACAAAGACTTAAGTTGGGTCATTTAGTTTTAGGGAATTCATATCGAAATCCTGCATTAGTAGCAAAAATGGCCACTACTTTAGACCAGGCTTCAAAAGGTAGATTTACATTATCTTTGGGAGCCTCTTGGTATGAGAGAGAACATTTAGCGTATGGATGGAAGTTTCCTTCACTTAAAGAGAGATCAGATAGATTTGAAGAAGCATGTAAGTTGATTAGACTTTTATTTACTTCTGAACAACCTGTAAGTTTTGATGGAGAATTTTATCAACTTGATCAAGCTCCATTGTCTCCTAATTGTTATCAAAAACCACATATTCCTATTTTAGTTGGAGGAACAGGAGAAAAAAGAACTTTATTGACTCTTGCGAAATATGGAGATGTATTCAACTTGGATGGGTGGTCTGGGCGAGGAATGTCGATGGATTTGTACAAGCACAAAGTTAGTGTTTTAGAAAAACACTGCGAAAATGTCGGTAGAAACCCCACAGATATAAAAAAGACATTATTAATGCCTATAAAAATCACCAATAGTAAATCTGAAGCTAGAGAATTTATCGAAAAACTAGGATACCGATCATCTGATTCTACTCATGGAAGTTTTGGTGGAAAATTAGTTTCTCCATTAGAAACTGACTCAGTGGCAGGTTCAGTAGATTATGTCGTACAAAGAATCGGAGAATTTATTGATGAAGGTGTAGAAGAAATCATGTTTGGAGCTATTGATACTGGCGATTCTGAAACACTTCAAATGATAGATGAGGAAGTTTTACGGCATTTTGTTTAATCTATCTGAATGTTGATATACGTGAAACTCAAATGAATACAATCTTAAACAAATCTTTTGAATCATTAATTGTGATTAGATTCAGGTATATGTGGTTAGGTGATTTTGCTCTTTTATGTGCTGAATTTATGGAATTGTTAATTCTATCTTGGTATGTGTTGAATCAAACTAATTCACCGATGATTTTAGGTGTTTATGCTGCACTAAGATTTACTGGCACCCTTTTTTCTCCACTCTTTGGAGTAATAGTTGATAGGCTAGGAAAAAGAAATATTTATATTTTTTCAAGAATTTGTTTCGTGATTTTATCTACGATCGTGATGGTTTTATATATTACAAATACTATTTCAGTTACATATGTTTTGATTATTTCACCATTTGTTGGTTTATCTAGATCGTTAGATATGATAGTTAGACAATCTGTTATACCTTCAATTGTTGGGAATCGATTGCTTCAAAATAGTATTGCTCTATTAAGAACATCTAGAGATATTACTCAAATTGTGGGTCCCATAATGGGAGGTGTTTTATTAGAATTATTAGGAGCATCATTTAGTTATTTGGTAATAGTTTGTCTTTATGTTTTAGCTTTAGTATTTGTATTGATGATTAGAGACATTCCCAATGATTTCTCTAATTCTAAAGAGTCACTAATTCTAAATTTTAAACAAGGAATTTCTTATGCGTTATTGCATCCTTTTTTAGTAGGAATTTTAGTCATAGCATTTATGGTTAATTTAACTGGATTCCCTTTAAACAATGGATTGATGCCGGTAATTGCAAAAGATATTATGAAAACTGATGCTGTAGGTTTGGGGTGGATGTTAGGGATGTATTCTGCGGGAGCTCTGTGTGGTTCTTTGGTAATGGGTTATTTTTCTAATATGAAATGGGTAGGTATTTTAATGGTCTTAGGCGCACTTTTATGGCATGTGGGGATATTTTTCATTGGATTTGTTTCAACTTTATTAGTTGCAATTCCTTTATTGTATTTGATAGGTATTTTTCAGTCTTTTGCCATGGTGACTATGGCAATGCTATTGATGTCTTACACCTCAAAAGAAATGTTGGGTCGAATATTAGGGTTGAGACAACTATCTGTTTATGGGCTTCCATTAGGATTATTGTTTTCAGGATCAATTGCCGATAATTTTGATGTGACATGGGCTTTATATTTGAATGGGGTTATCGGTTTTGTGATACTTGTAATAGCTGTGGTAATTTGGCCAAGTACATTTAAATCAGATTTGTCTTATCAAAAAAACTAGCTGTTTTTGATTAAATCAGCAATTTTTTCACCAATCATCATAGTCGGTACGTTAGTGTTTGCTCTTGGGCAATCTGGCATGATTGATGCATCTGCTACTTTTAAGTTTTTGATTCCATGCACATTCCCGTATTGATCGACAACTGAAGTTGGGTCAGATTCCGGACCCATTTTGCATGTTCCAGATATATGATGACTAGTTCTAGCATTTTCTTTTAGCCAAATATTTAGTTGTGTGTCAGAGTTAAGTATTTCTTCGGTAGGAGCTAACCTGAAGTCAATTAGGTGTTTATATGAAGATCCTGCGGCTACATCTACACACATTCTTACAGCATCTCTCATTCTTCTTAAGTCTTCTGTTTCTTTGAAAAAATTGTAATTAATATTTGGCTGAATACTAGGATCTGATGTTCTTAAGGATAATTCGCCTTTCCCTTTAGCCAAGTAAATAGCCACAATCATCCCAACTCTACCAAACATATTAGTGGTGTCTCCAAAGTAAAGTTTTGAACCCATTCCAAAACTAGTTTGATGAATCAACATGTCGTTTCGTAAATCTGAGCCCTTTGCAGTATATCTAATTGCAACATCTACTCCTCTAAGGTCAGGATCACTTTCTTGACCTTTTTGCACTTGCCAAGTAAGTGGTACTTGAGGATGGTCTCTCAAGTTTTTTCCAACGTTTGGATGGTGTAATAAAGTTTCAATTCCTTGATCTGATAGCATGTCATCTGGTCCTATTCCAGATAACATTAATATTTGAGGGGAATTAATAGCTCCTGCAGAGACTATGATTTCGTTGCCTTCAATAGTTTCCAAGCCACTTTCTGTACTAACTATTACCCCTTTTGCCTGTAAATTATCTAAAATAATTTTTTGAACTTGAGCATTGGATAGTATCGTTAGGTTGCCTCTATCAAGGTAAGGCTCTAAGTATGTGATCCAAGTGTTTTGTCTGATTCGATTGATTGTATTAAATGGTAGGGGCCCCACTCCAGTAGAATCAGGGTCATTATGGTCATCAACGTGAGGATACCCTAAATCTCTGAAACCATCATAAAAAGCAATACTGTCTTTTTGCCATTCGTTTTTTGGTGTTCGTATACACCTTACAGGACCTGATTGGCCATGAAAATCTCCTGAAAAATCTAGATCGTTTTCTAGTTTTCTGAAATAAGGCAAACATTCTTGAAAGCTCCAAAGATCATTCCCAGAGTTAGCCCATTCATCATAATCATCTGGTTCGCCCCTTAAGAATATTTGAGCATTAACTGCGCTAGATCCTCCTAGTGTTTTTCCTCTAGGAACTAAAATAGGCTCACGTAATTCGGTAGATTTCCCAATAAAAGTTCTGCCATGATCAGGATTTGTGAAAAACCAAGATCTATTTCTATTAGCACCAAAACCGTATTTCACTTCATTTGGGGTTTGATCTATGGATGTGTATCCTGGACCACTCTCTATTAATAATACAGAATTTTTATGGGATTCAGAAAGTCTTGAGGCTATGATAGCCCCAGCAGATCCCGATCCTATTATGATGTAGTCGTATGCCATTTCAGCCCTTTTACTTGATTAGTTTGTATGTTTTCTCGGCAGTGTTTTTGAACATATCATTTCGTTCTGAAGGGGAGAAGTTTTTAGAGTATTTTTTGAAAGCGTTGTATAAAACATGATACGAGAAAGAAACTTTATCAACAGGGAAATTACTTTCAAACATACCTCTGCTAGGAGTGAATTTTTCTATACAAAAATCTAGATACGGTTTCATATCAATTGCTAGAGTATCTGAATCAACTGGAATTGGAAGATTATGCCAATTATGTCCAGTTTGTGGCATTCCTAATCCCCCTAATTTAATGACTACATTGGGACATTCTGAAAGGTCAGAAATATTTTGTTGCCAGATTTTTATCACTTCTTCTCTGCGAGAGTCATACGGACCTATTTGGATTAATCCTCCAACATGGTTAACAATTATAGGTAGATCAGGTACTTGCTTAGCTATATTTAATAGCTCTGGTAGCTGATGGAAATACATCCAAGATTCAAAAGTTAACCCCATTTCTGAAACAATTTTGGCACCTTCTAAAAATTCAGGTGAAGACATTTGTTCAGGGATGCCATAAGTAGGATTATTTTCTATTTCAGGATATTGATCCCAAGTGACAGTATGCCTGATTCCTTTGAAACGATTTGGGCTTGCTTCTATAAGCTTTTCCAATACAGGTTTTACCCCATCTCCTAGACTTAAGTTAGCATGCCCAACAATTGCTGCACCTGCCCTAGTTTTTCCATAAATCCCACTTGAACTAGCTGCAGAAAGACCTTCTACAAACTCTACTTCACCAACAGTTTTGAATTTTTCATCAACATCAATGTTGTACATTGAGCGAGCTTCTACAAAAACTGTAGAAACTATATTGTGACCAGAGTCAGTATCAGCCATGAGTTCATGAAGTAAATACCTTTGATAAGGTATTCTTTCATATCTGTGATCCCAAAAATGATGGTGTGGATCACAAATAGGTAAATCTGGTTCAATAATTTCTTCTTTGGTTAATTCTAACCAGTCGTTTCCTCCGTATGGCATATGAATCTCCGAATTTATAATTTGAAGAATCATAGCAAATTTATAAATTTAAAGTGTTAACATGAAAGACGAAAATCATATGAACTTACACGATTCACCCAGAACCCGGTTGATTTTGCAATCAGCTATACCCAATATGTTTTATCGATTGGCTGCTCCTAATATGTTAGCTGTCATAGTAATTTCTTTAGTTACATTTTCAGAGGCATGGTACATAGGTAAAGTAAATACTGTTGCATTGGCAGGATTAGCAATAGTTTTCCCGTTTCAAACTTTAATGGGAATGATGGGAAACGGAGGTATGGGAAATGGCACAGCCTCAGCATTATCTCGTACAATTGGTAAAAATGATTTTAAAAGGGCTCAGTCTGTAATTTGGCATTCAGCGTTAATTAACTTTTTATTATCTTTAATATATCTAATCTGTCTTGGAATATTTTCAAGATCTATTTTTGATTTGTTTGGGGCATCTGAAGAAGTAACAAGTCAAGCAGTCTTATTTTCTCGAATATTTTTTGGATTGGCACCTTTTATATGGTTATATTTTTGGATGAAATCTGTGTATAGAGGTTTAGGTGCGATTCAGATTTTGGCTCGACTTGATATTGTTGCAAGTGTCATTCAGCTTGTTCTGAGCGGTGCTTTAACTTTAGGTTGGGGCTTTTTCCCATCTTTAGGATTGCTAGGACCGGCAATTGCTGCAGTGATCTGCCAAGGGTTTGCAGGTGTAGCAATGTTGTGTTGGTTCATTTTAGGAAAATTTGAAATTTCACTTAAAATTGTTTCTTTAGATTTTGATGTTGCTGGAGATATATTGAAAGTTGGAGGAATGGGTGTTTTATTAGCTTCTAACATTGCTTTGACTATAATGTTAACTACTCGGTTTGTGGCTGATTTTGGTACTGAGGCAATAGCAGGGTATGGAGTATGTGGTCGTTTAGAGCAAATGTTCATCCCTTTAGCTTTTGGAGTTGGAGGAGTATTAGTAGTAATTGTAGGAACAAATTTTGGAGCGACTCAATATGAAAGAGCTAGAAAGTCTGCTAGATTTGGTGCTTTAATAATCGCTTTAGTATCTACTTTGATTGGGGTGATTCTTGCACTATTTCCGAGTTTATGGATAGATTTGTTTACTAAAGAACTAGGAGCATTTGCTATAGGTTCTGTATATTTGAGAATTGTCGGTCCAGTTTTTGGGCTTTTTGCAGGAGGGCAAACATTGTCGTTTGCTAGCTATGGTACCGGCAGCATGATTATCCCTGTTTTAGGTGGTATGTATAGAGTTTTTATTACTACTATTTTTGGATTATCGATTGCATACTTTTCGTTGGATATTTCATTTCTGTTTTTAGGAGTGACCATAGGAATGATTGGGTGGGCAATTATTCTTAGTTTAAATATGGTTTCAAAAGGATGGAATCCAGAAAAAACTATAGATTGAGGCTTCTATCTCTATATCCCCAAAATCCTATGATCAAGAACAGGAGAATTTTGAAGATTACTAGAGATAAATCTGCAAAATCCAATCCGTTAACATAAGGGTTGTTATATGCTCCAAATGAAGATATCCATTCCTTCACAAATTCAAAAATCTCATTTGTTTGAGCTAACATACCAGATAGCCATTCCATAGCCAAAAGTCCAATGCCTGCAGCCCAACTCAATGATGACTTGCCTGTATATGCTCCTATGGCAAATCCAAATGCAGCAAAACTTACTCCGCCAAGTGCACTTTGGATTACTGATTCCACAAGAGATGAGTAATTCAAGCTAGCGTCTACAAAAAGCGTCATGATGAAAATTAAATTCACCCATACAAAAGGAATAAGCATTCCTAATCCGATTAAAATAATTGCTTGGGCAGAAAATATCATAGTTCTAGTAAAAGGTAATGATGCAACAAATTCGAAAGTCCCATCTTCTTCTGATTTTGCTCCAATTTTGTTCATTAACCCTATGATGCAAACAGCAATAAGTAATGGCATGAATAAGTTCATGAGATATCCTGAGACTAGTCCTTCTAAAGACCATATTGAATCCCAATTACTGATTCCAAATGCATTAAGTACTACTGAGTTATCAGAAAAACCTGATGTCTCGAGGGCGTTTTTCTGGCCATCGATTAAATTTTCTTTTAAATTTGAGTTTCCAAAAGCCAAAGGAATTATCATTAAATAGACTCCAGGGGCGAATGTCCAAGTTGATATCCATCTTTGTGAGGAAATAATGATGTACCAACCATAAGTAGCTAGAAATTTAATCAAAACTCTTTTCCTTATCGAAAAAATCAAAGAATTGATTCTCAGCTGATGTGTTGTTTTGTTCGGCCATTTTTTTGAACCCTTCTAAGGATTGATCATATATTTTTTCCCCTTCTTTCATCACAGCTAGTGAGTCAACAGTTTTTTCAACTTCAGAAATTATGTGTGAAGAAAGTAATATTGATGTTCCATTGTTGGCAAAATCATTGAGTATTTGAAACAAGGTTCTTTGGTGAAAAGGGTCGAGTCCAGAAGTGGGTTCATCTAATATTAAAGCTTTGGGTTTATGCAAAAGAGACAAGATTATAGCGGTTTTCTGTTTATTTCCTTTTGAAAGTTTTTTGAGAGTCTGTTTAATGTCCAGATCAAAATTTGTAGCTAATTCTAAAGCATAGTCTAATTTGACATTTCGGGCATTAGCTGCAAATTTGAACAGTGTTTCTGAGGATAAATTATCTGGTAACCGAGAGTCTCCCGGAAGAAACCCTATTATTTTTTTTGCTTCTACAGGGTTAGATATCGGGTCAATTTTATTGACTGAAAGAATTCCATATGAACATTTTAAGAAGCCCATGAAAGATCTCATGGTAGTGGTTTTTCCAGAGCCATTCGGTCCCAATAATGCCTTTGTTTCCCCATCTTGAATGGATATAGAGATGTTTTTAACTCCTTTGCCATTTTGATATAACATTGTGAGGTTATCTATAGATATCATTATTGATGTAAATCAGAAATTATTTTTGATGGGACCAATTTAAATATCACTACATCTTTAGCATTGTCACGATACAAATTAGAGAATTCAACTCCTTCTG
>CETU01048354.1_pt1 | contig 10254 bp, 9 predicted proteins | sample 356531 | NCBI WGS metagenome assembly CETU01 (sample SAMEA2623488, study PRJEB7988) | marine metagenome | isolation source: saline water (ENVO:00002010), including
AGTGGCTTTATTGTTCCATGAACACCTGTAGGCATCCCAAGTGTTTGTGTTTTTCCTGGCTGGACAGCAATGATATTGCTACCGAACTGTGTAAATTGAGAAACCATAAAGTCTTGCAAACCTTGGCCCATGCTTGTCAGAAAGATGACGCAAACAACCCCAACGGCAATGCCCATCGCAGTCAAAAGACTTCTCATCTTCTGAGAGACGATTGAAAATGAGGAGAATAAAAAAATGTCCTTAAACTTCATGATTATTTGTTTCCGCTTAGTGCTTCTACTGGATCTAGTTTTGCTGCTCTTCTTGCTGGAAGCAAGCCAAATATGATTCCGGATATCAATGCAACAATTAGAGAAACGTATGAAGCCCACATAGGAGGCAGAAAATTAAAATCTGGGAATGCAACTTTCAATAGCTGTGTGATTGAATGCCCTAAAATAAGTCCCATTATTGCTCCAGAGCCTGACAACATTATTGCCTCTACAACAAAAAGATTATTGATTTGCTTATTCTTGGCTCCAATAGCCTTAAGCAGGCCTATTTCGGCCTGTCTTTGAGACACCGCCACCAGCATTACATTCATTATCAATATTCCAGCAACCAGCAAGCTTATGGAAGCAATTGATCCCAGTGCCATCGTCAAGACATTGAAGATATTATCAAATGACTGAAGAACGGTGTCTTGCTTGATTACAGTAATGTCCTCTTTGCCTTGATGACGTCTTTTAATGATTGAAAGAATGCTTTGTTTTGTTTGATCCATGCGACTTGTGGTTCTTACATCAACAATAATTCTGTAGAGGGAATCGCGATTAAAGAGTGCCGTTCCAAGGGCAACAGGTATGACTACGATTTTCTGAACATCGATTCCGATGGCTCTCCCCTCCTCGGCAAGAACACCCGCAACCCGACATCTTCGGTCACCTATTCGAATCCATTCGCCAACAGCAGTCGTATCTCCAAATAGCTCCGATTTGATCTCTTTTCCAATTGCGCAAACAGGAGGGGAATATCTCATGCTGACACCTGGCAAAAAACTTCCCGATTCCATTTCCCATTGGCGAATACTTAAAAATTCTGGTGTTGTTCCAATTATCGGTGCTGACCTTTCGAGCCCATCGTATTGTGCAGGGGCTTCACCCATTACAACGGGTGCGATGCGTCGTACATTATCAATTTGAAATAAGCTTTGTGCGTCCTCAATTGTCAATGGCCTTGGTGATAGCCCAGCTAGGTCTAAGACGCCACCGCCAGAGGTTTCATTACGTCCTGGACTTACAATCAAAAGATTTGTTCCGAGGCTTCTAAACTCTCCAGTGATGTAGTCTCGAGCGCCTTCTCCGACTGCCGTAAGTAAGATTACGGCCATGACTCCAATCGAAGTGGCAATAAGCAGCATTATTGTTCTCAAAGGATATCTGATCAGAGTTGTGTAACCTAAGAAAAGTATATCGCTAAGACGCATGATTAAGACTTTCTCTGATCATTGATTATCTTTCCATCTCTCAACTCAATTAAGCGATTGGATCTCTCTCCCATTTCTCGATCATGAGTCACTACGATCAGAGTCAGTCCAGTTGAGTTGAGTTCTTCAATTAATTTAACAACCTCATTGCCTGATGTTGTATCAAGATTTCCCGTTGGTTCGTCTGCAAGAAGAACATCGGGCTCCATCACTATGGATCTGGCAATTGCAACTCTTTGTCTCTGTCCTCCTGACAATTGCTCAGGCTTATGGTCAGCGCGATCGGTCAAACCAACTTTTTCAAGTGCTGAGTCAACCTTCATCGAACGCTCATTTGGGCTTATTCCTGATAGGATCATTGGCATCTCGATATTTTCAAATGCTGTCAATCTGGGGATCAAATGAAAAGACTGAAATATAAATCCAATCTTTGCTGATCTAATACCAGCCATTTCGTCGTCGTCCATTTTTGATGTATTGATGCCTGAAAGAATGTAATCACCAGAAGTTGGTGTATCTAAGAGGCCTAAGATATTTAGAAGGGTTGATTTACCTGATCCTGAAACGCCCATGATAGAAACATAATCATTCGTATTGATTTCAAGGTCAACTTCGTCAAGCGCATGAACAACTTGATTTCCAACTTGGAACTTTCTGCTCAGTTTCTCAAGACGAATCATAATTTGGATCTATTCTTCAGAAATTTAAGGGGACTCTTCTGACTCTTTTTCCTCATTGGATTTCTCTACTTCGACTGTTGCACCATCTTTAACGCCTACTCTATCAACAGACAGAACTATCCTGTCATCTAACTCTAATCCACTTAAAACTTCTGTAAACTCCCAGTTTGATAGGCCAGTCTCTAATTGCCTCTTTTCAATTACATTGTCATCCCCAATGACATAGACCTTGTCTCCCCTCATTACTGCTTGGGTTGGGAGTCCAAGCGTCTCTTCGCTGGTGGCTATAATTACTGTTACATCGGCACTATATCCCGGCAATAGGTATTTTTGAGGGTTATCAAAGGTGGCTTCAATCTCAACCGTTCTTGCTTGTCTTTCAAGATCCAGTACATATGGAGCAACCCGACTTACTGTAGCAAGGAATTCTTCCTCGCCGAATGCATCCATGGTGATGTTTGCCTTCATTCCAGATCTGACATCTGGAGCATCTATCTCATCAATCGGTGCCTTGATATATAGGCAGGTATTGTCGATGAGATCCAAAGTAGGTTTCGTAGCAACTCCCACTGGAGAGGGTGTAACATATTCTCCTAGCTTGCCTTCAATTTCAGCAACAATTCCATCAAAAGGTGCTATAAGCATGGTTCTCTCTAGCGATGCTCTGGTAACTTCGACTTGAGCTACAGCGGCATTGCATGCTGCCATTGTTGACTCAGCATTGGCTACTGCTGACTCCTTGGCTTCCTCAGAGGTCAATCCTTTTTCATATAATTCATTGGCTCGACTAGCGTCTCTTTCTGCCTTTGCAGAGACAATGCAAGCTTGTTCAGAAGACCTTTCAGATGCAGTGACTCTAGCTTTAGTTTCTTTATTCCACAACTCTAATAAAATATCCCCTTCTTTAACGGAATCTCCCTCCTTGACATGAAGAACTGATATCTGACCAGCAGCGGCGGGCGACATCTTTGATCGTCTGCAAGCATCAATGGTTCCTGCACGAGTGTTTGAAACTGTCTTTTCAACATTTCTTATTTCAGGCTTTACTGATAAAACTTTTATCGGCTTTTCTTCGCCTCCAAACATAAAGGAAGTCAGAGCAATTACAGCTATGACTGCGCCGATGATTTTTTTATTTCTTGTCATTTTTCACTCAACCTAATTTTGCATGACCATTGTATAGAGTTCATTTTGAAAAAGCATTGTAAGATACAATTTGTAACAGTGTCATCTTTACTTAGAAAAACCCATGTTTTCTTCATATTTAAAGCTTTAAATAGATATTCTAGATAACCCTTTAATAAGATTTAAAAAATGAATGTTATCGGATTATATTTTTTAAATAGAGAGACTATATTATACATTTGGAGTGCATTTGATGCCTGTGCCTCCCAAGCCACAATAACCGCCGGGATTCTTTGCCAAATACTGTTGGTGATAGTCCTCAGCAAAAAAGAATTCCTCTGGCGATTTTATCTGGGTGACAATCTCACCAAAACCACCCTTGCTTAACTCAGTTTGGTATTGATCTCGTGAGGATTTAATCTTTTCATGAGTAGGCTCGTCGTCATAGAAAATGATCGAGCGGTACTGACTGCCCACATCATTGCCTTGTCTCATAAATTGAGTGGGATCATGCCCTTCCCAAAACACACGCAATAAATTTTCTAATCCGATGAGTTGGCTGTCATAAATGACAAGAACCACTTCTGCGTGGTCGGTCGTTCCAGAACAAACTTCACGGTATGTTGGATCGCTTGTTTTTCCAGCCGAATATCCAACGCTTGTTGAATAAACGCCTTCTTGTTGCCAAAACATTCTTTCTGCCCCCCAGAAACAACCCATGCCAACAATCAGTCTTTTGTGATTGTCTGGGTATGGAGGTTTGACTTTGTTTCCATTAACAAAATGATTTTCAGCAATTTTCAACATTTTGGAATCCGGCCTTTATATTTAATGAGAATATTTATGTTAAATTAATCTTAAATTAATTATTCGAATAAAACTTGGATTCTGACTTAAAAAATATCTTTCTAAATGTTTGTCTTGCATTGATGTTATTCATCTCTGGCTCAACATCATCATTCTCGCAAGAGAATGTGGATTTAGAGAAAGCCGAACTGAGGAATAAATACCAAAAAGAATTTATCGATCTGTACGATCAAAAACTCTATCTTCAGAGCCTAAGACCGGCCAAAGAAATCGTTGCTCTCACCCGAGAAATCTTTGGGGAAAACAGTTATCGCCTCATAACCCCTCTAAACAATTTGGGCAGCACGTACTATATGATAGAAGAATATGAACTGGCACAAGAGGTCTTCAGGGAATGCATCCAGCTCATCGAAGTCAATAGCAACATCATCTCGCCTGAACTCAGCTCTCCCCTATATGGGATAGCGCTTACACTCAATCGGTTTGGGCAGTACGAAGATGCTATTAAAGTTCTTGATAGGGCCCTGAGAATTAATCATGTGAATAATGGTCTATACAACCCTGATCAAATCAAAATTCACGATAGCCTTACCGAGAGTTATGTAGGAACAAAAGACGTTAAAAATGCAAATCATCATCAATCATTTCAGGTGTTTATCAGTAAAAAATATTACGGCATAAACAATTCTAAAGTCGATGAATCACTCAATAAATTGGCAAAGTGGTATAAACGCACTGGACAAATATATTCTGAGAGGGAAATTCACAAAGAACTCCTCGATCGTCAAGAAACTAGGATAGGAGCTGACATGGCTTCACTCGTTGAAACGTATAAAAATCTATCTTTTTCACATAGGAGAGAAGGGATAGATTTATTTCAAAGTACAAATCCACTCAAAGAAGCACTCGAAGCAATTGATCTCATGGAAAGTCCTGACTTAAGTCTTAAATTTGAAGTTTTGCTTGATCTGGGTGATACCTATATTAGCTATGGAAGAATCGTATCTGCTAAGAAAGTTTACTTAGAATGCTGGAAGCTAATCAATCAGGATGAATCCATGAGAGAGACTATTGAGGAGAGATTTTCTAAGCCAGTTCGAGTGAGAAACGTTGAAATCCCAAAAACTTATCCCCTTCCTCCCATTGGTGAGGAAATAGGAAAAACAACTCCAGGCTCAATATCCATTAACTATGATGTCGATGAAAATGGACAAACAATCAACATTGAAGTGATTGAATCGAGTCCTGAGGGGATTATAGATAGGGAAGCAACTAAGATCATCGATAGAGTCATATATAGGCCTAGGTATAGTGAAGCTGAAGCTCAAGCAACTGAAGGGCTTAATATCAATCATCAATACAATGTCCGTCTTGAAGAAATTGATAGTGGCAAGACTGAGGAAGCTGAGACTGAAATAGTTGACGACACTTCAGATGCGCCTTTGCAAAATCCAATAGAATAGCGACTACTGGCGTCGTTCAATCAGAGTTCTGGTAAAATAAAAAACGGATAAAAAAAGCAGGCTGATAATACCCATGGCCCATCCAAAGGCGCTGTTTCCAAAAAGATCCATTGCTCGACCAATCACTGGTGGACCCAAAACTTCACCAATGGATAAAAAGAAAATAAAGCTCGCATTTGCCGAGACAAGAATTTGGCCTTTGAATTGTTCCCCAAGCATGGTTAGCCCCAACACATAAAATCCCATCGTAACACCACCCAGAAGAAACAATAATAGTATCCTCATTACCGGTAGATGAAAAAAAACTGGGATTAAAAATAAAACCAGAATCGCAATTGAGGTTAGAAGAATCATTAATTTCCTTTTGTCATACTTATCGGCAAGCCAGCCAATCAATAATGGAAGCATCAGCTCACCCGATGCCAGCCAAGCGACGGTTCTCGAAGCAGCAGAATAATCGTCATTCACGTATGGCAAGGCAAATACTGGCAATAGCCCAGCGCTTGCAGCATAAAGGAATCCCATCATCCAACTTGAGCCCATGAGTATAGGAGAAGAAAAAAGATATTTAGAAAAAGAGACATTTTTGGGTGTTTCAAAATCGCCAATGTCCTTCATTGACCACAGCGGAAAAGCAACGACTATCGCCAATGTAGCAGAAATATAAAACCCTCCAAATGTTTCTACTGATGTGAATGACATGATCAAAACACCAATTATAAAACCCAGCGAAAGAAGACTTGTGTAGATTGCAATTATCCTTCCTCGATTTTTATCTTCAGCAAAGGAATTAATCCATATTTCACTCAAGACCCAAATGATCGTCGCAGCCAAACCAATTATGAATCGAAAGAGGAACCAAGCATACAAATTCTGAAACAACGGCAAAGCAAGAATCGCCAATGGTAGAGTTACCAAAGAGATTCTTAAGACGTTAATTTGTCCAAATCGGTTTACCATTCTTGGTAAGAATGGAGTGGTAACAGCAGCAGACAGACCCATCATTGATGCGGCCAATCCAATGATTGAGGAACTGATGCCCCAACTCTTAAGAGTCAGTGTGCTGAGCGGAAGATTGATGCCTGCCACAATGCCAGCAAGTGAAATTGCAAGAATGACTCTTACAAGATTAAAAAAATTCTTAGGCAACTTCATGCAGCCTATCTATTCAGGTAATTTTGGTAATCTTTTTTTCCTTTAATAACCAGAGCAAGAACTTCTTCTGAACGACCTCCAATTTCCTTTGCCAAACGCTCGGCCTGACCAACTGTGGCTATTTTCCAAAGGTCTCTCTCTTCCTGAGACAGCCTATAGACCTGAATTCCCATATTTTCTGCATTTTCAAGATTCTCAGCCTCTTCTTCTCTCAATTCCAATCTTGCCTGTTTCAGGTTTGGCCACGATCCTTCGATGATTTCTTGTTGGTCCGGTGTGAGATTCTCCCACCATTCCTTTCTCGCTACCATGACAGACATGCCAAGAGAGTGTTGAGTTAGTGTGTAATTTGGAGCCTCTTGTTCCTTTCCTGTTTTTACATAGAGAGCAATTGAATTATCTCCCGCGGTGATAAGGTCAGTTTGCAAAGATTGAACAATCTCGCCATAGCCCATTGGGATAAGATCAGCTCCAATGGCTTCTGCAAAGTATCTTGAGCTCAAGCTGGCAGAGACACGATATCGCACGCCCTTTAGGTCGTCCGGTTTCAATACGGGTGACTTTGAATACACATGATGGAAACCAATTTCACTCCATGCAATAAACTTTAAGTTCTTTTCATCAAGCATTTCTGTGAAGATTGGGGTGAGATAGTTGTCATATATAAAATCAGCTTCCTCAGGAGTATCAAAGAGGTAAGGAGCATAAAGCAATGCTGTTTCAGGAACCAATGTTGAGACTATGATTGCCGATAAATTTGCAAACTGAACACGGTTTCTCCTTAAGCCAGAGACTAAGTTTTCCTCGGAGCCAAGCTGTCCATAAACCAACATTTTTGTCTGAATTTCAGGAAGTTTCTCCTTCACTGACTGCTCAAAATCATAAAAGTGCTTAACACCAACTGTGTTGGGAATGCCTGTTCCTCCAACAGTCATGTATAGTTCATTTTCGTCTTTTGGCGAACCGCAAGCTCCCAATAAAAAAACCATAAGTAGGGGAAAGAACGAAAGATTAATTCTATGACTAAAAAACATGCATTGATTGTCTCATCAGAGCATGTTGGAGTCTATCTATGAATCAGATAAACTGGATTTTATTGATATGAAAATAAAAGAAACCAAAATCAAAATACCTTCTTATGAAATTACTTCAGAATCTGCCTATCTGAATAGAAGAAAGCTTATCCAATCGGTTGGATTATTATCATTGGGAGTTGGAATCAGTGAACGAAGCTTTGGTCAAGATCAATCAGTCCAAACACTGCAATCAATAAAGAATGAAAAGTATTCGACATCTGAGACACCAAATAGCTACTCGGATATCACAACTTATAACAACTTTTATGAATTTGGTATGCAGAAAAGTGATCCATACATGAACAGCGGAATGTTCGAGCCTAAACCTTGGAGTGTTGATGTTTCAGGTGAAGCAAATATAACCGGTACATTCGATATAGAAGACTTGATTGATTTCAATAAACTCGAAGAAAGAATTTATCGTCTACGCTGTGTTGAGGCTTGGTCTATGGTTATCCCATGGGTGGGGATACCCTTGTCAGCAATACTGAAGAAATTTGAACCCTTATCGTCTGCAAAATATGTTTCTTTCGATACAGTCTATAGGCCTGATCAGATGCCTGGACAAAAGAGAAGGATACTGCGTTGGCCTTATACAGAAGGTCTAACTATTCAGGAAGCAATGCATCCTCTCACATTAATGGCAGTAGGCATTTACGGAAAGGAGCTACTCAACCAAAATGGTGCGCCGATGAGATTGGTCATACCATGGAAATATGGCTTCAAAAGCATCAAATCCATCAATAAGATTCGCTTCCAAGAACGTCAACCAAAAACGAGTTGGAATATTTCAGCACCACAGGAATATGGTTTCTATGCAAATGTCAATCCTTCGGTTGATCATCCAAGATGGAGTCAAGCCAGAGAGCGGAGAATAGGGACTGGTTTTTTTGGAGCAAAGCAACCAACCACACTCTTCAATGGTTATGCAGACGAAGTGGCTGATTTGTACCGTGGCCTGAATTTAAGGAAATATTATTAATTTAAATTCTTTCAGAACGCCCTTGGTCATTTCAATGATGTTAGTGCCTTACTTTTTACTGACATTAAAGTCATTCGGCTATCTTTCGGGATTGGGAGCAAACCCAGTAGAGACTATCATCCATGAAACAGGCCTATGGGGTTTAAGATTTTTGATGCTAACTTTGCTTCTCACGCCAATTGCTTATTATTCTAAAATTCCTTCGATTAATAAATTAGGCAAACCCGTCGGATTAATGGCATTTTTCTATCTGCTGAATCATTTTTTGACCTATGCAATGATCGATCAAGCAGGAGATTTAGGAGTCATCATTGTTGATATAATTGAAACACCCTATCTGATTGTCGGCTGGGGAGGTTTTCTGTGCTTGCTTGGCGTGGCCTCTGTCTCTTTTAAAAGATTAGAAAATTGGTTCAATCAAAATAGATCTATGATCAGTGGGCTTGTTTACACCGCAACAGTACTCGGTGTTTGGCATTTTTATTGGCAAGCTAAGGTGGTTGAAATTGAGTCACTCATATATTCAATCATGGTAACTATATTAATCGTTTGGAGATTCAAGATTTCAACAAGTCGATCTAGTTAGTTCTAAACTAAAATTAGATCAACTGCTTAGATTCTCCATCACGATCACACTCAAAAGCTCTTCGGTGAAGGAATGTAAATCATAGTCATGGTCATCAAAATTATTGTGCATGAATACAAATCGATAATTTTTCCCAGATACAGAAGAGACAAAACCAGCCAAACACCTTACACCATTGAGTGTTCCGGTTTTCAACTTCATTTGTCCGAGCAGTAAATTAGATCGATATATATTTTTTAAAGTGCCATCTATGCCAGAAATTGGAAGCATGGATCTAATCTCTGAATATTTTGTATCTTGATCAATTTTTTCTATCAGGCTCATAATGGATTCTGGCCTTAAGCGCGCTTTCCTTGAAAGTCCGGACCCGTTCTCAATAAAATTTTGATAGGGCCAATAAATGTTATTTTCCTTCATTGATCGATATAAAAACTTTCTTGTACTGCGATACTCTTTTCTTATTGAATCTCCTGTCAGACTCAAAAAAATATTTCTTGCGGTTAAGTTATCACTTTCCTTCAGCATTAATCTCAAAGCACTATCAAGATCATTTGAAAATGTTTGAGCAATTAAGAGGTTCCTATCTGATTTCCTTTTTCTCTTAAAATAACCATTTATTTTCCCCCCAGAATCCAACCAGATTTTTTTGAAGGCCCCAAAAAAATAATGCTCGGTTTTAGTAATTGCTAGATCGTGATCTATTTCTGAGCAAGCAACAGGGAAGGCCCCATCAATCACAATCGTGAGAATTTTTTTACGCAATTGTTCTCTAAAACTTACTTGTGATCTAAAATTTCTGCAGTCCCCAGACCCGACCGATAAATTGTTTTGAATCTTTATATCGTCCGGAAGAAATAGGGGGGTTATGTCGATTTTTTTTGTTTTAGGATTGATAGAAAAATTTAGATCAATTTT
>CETU01046836.1_pt1 | contig 10249 bp, 10 predicted proteins | sample 356531 | NCBI WGS metagenome assembly CETU01 (sample SAMEA2623488, study PRJEB7988) | marine metagenome | isolation source: saline water (ENVO:00002010), including
TAAAGGAAGCATACTGGAATAAGTTAAAGCCATATCCTAATTATAGCCAAGAATCTCCCAAGAAATTACTGCAAAAAATTGTAACTTTTTCCTGTCTTGTTCGTTTACCTAATGTAACTCAATTATGGGTTACATAAAAAAAGGAGAAATTATGAAAAATTTAGTAAAACTTTTAACGTTATCTTTTTTCGCAATGTTCGCTGCAAGTGACATTGAAGCAAGTACTTATGGTTATGTGAATACATATAACAATGCTTTTACTGGGACCACAACAACTTATGGTTCTATTGGTAACAGTAGCATTCATTTGAATACATATAACAATGCTTTTACTGGTGGCACAACAACTTATGGCCATATCGGTTCAAGTTCAGTGTATTCAACTACATATAACAATGCTTTTACTGGCACCACAAGCACTTATATGTATATCGATTAAATATAACGCTAAATAAAAGGGGCCACTTCTTGTGGCCCTTTTTTTTCAAAGCACAAAAAATTTAATACTATAAATGTATGAGACCAGTTCAGTTTGCATTTATTTTTTTGCTACTTTTTTTTAATCTGTCTGCCCAACAACCTGCACATCCTTATCAATATGAAAAAACAAGCTATCAGTATCTAAATTTTACATATTCTAATTGTGATCCTGCTGCACTTAGTGAGCTAATAGAAAGTGATGAAATATTTAAGAATATAGATGCTAGACTTTGGGTAGATTTTTTTAATTTTTATTTTTCGTGCATAAATAATTCTGATCTTAATTACAATTATTTTGATACGGGTTTTTTGATACATCAGCAACTACTTAAATATAGAAATTCTCTTGAATTTGAATATCTTGGGGAATCTGGCTATGCAGAAACTTTTTATCTTTTATGGGGTTGGGAGGCAGTTGATTACTACTTTATATTTGATGATAAAGATAAAGCACGTATTGCAATTAATTCTATTTTTATAGATGAAATAGATAATATAGAGCTAGTTTTAAAAGATATTGTCGGAAGCTCAATTTTCTTAGGCCCTCTTTTTACATATATAGGGAACTCCATTGAAACTAGGGATCCAGAAAAATCATTGGAATTTTATGAAGCAGCTGATTGGTTTCTCAATCAGTCTATAAGTGAATATGGAAATTCAATTACCAATGAAGACACCATGCTTACAAATTTTGAAACAGAATTGGGATCTTTATTAGCAGCAACAAAGATTGAAAAAATAAAAATTTTAGCCGGCATGAATTATATTGAAAAATCTTTAGCTGAGATGAGAGATGTTATGGGGATGGATCTTAGTAGTGATAAAACCAGATATGAAAAGCTTACTTCGGCTATAAAAAGTGGAATTAGATTTGATAAAAAGTTTGATGATTATCCGCTATTTGCAGAATATGAGACGTACTTACTTCTCTCTCTGGTTAATAAAAACCTTTCGGATGAAGACAGGCTTGATTTTACTTCTTCTTATGTATCAAAAATCTTTACGGATCGTACAGAATATATTACTAATGATGAATTTTTTAGAGGCTCTAAAAGTATTGTTGCAGATTTCTGTTCATTAGATATTAGACAGGCTTTGATTCAAATTAGCCAAAATGAAAATTTTGAAATTTTTATTGAAAATCATTGTGATAATAAAGATACAAGAGCTATTGAAGAAAGAATCAAAAAAGAAAGACTATTTAGCATTTTAGGAGAAGATAATGATCTTACAGAAAGCGAAAATTTAGATTCACAAATTAATTTTCTTTATCTGCTCTTTTCAGAAAATTCAACTATCGATCCTACCTTTATAGGGTGCGAAGCAATTGAAGAGGTGTTTGTTGAAATGTCTGGAGAGCTTGTAAGTTTACTCGCTGAAGATTATGACCTAAGTAAAATACCTGGGACTATAAATTTATATCAAGCTACTATCGACTTAAACCTTTTTATAGCTCAGAGCGATTGCCTAATTTCTACAGAAGAGCCTATATCCCCGGACCAATATCTTACTACAACAAAATTATTACAACAAAAACTGCTTTCTCTGGAATTGCCTGATATTGATAAAGAGTTCCCCTTCTTAAATCTAAATTTTAAGACTTACGATTCAGGTATAAATGTATTTGATAGTATCTATATCGATGCTATGTCGGGAATAAAAACAATGTTTCAACTATCATTTTTCAATGAAAATAAAGACGGCTTACCAAATATATTCAATTCACAAGAAGTGGTTAATAAAGTGGATTCATTAGTGGGTCTTTATCTCGCTTTAATCTGGCATCTCGCTTTTGAAGTTGAAGATTATCAGCAATATGACGTTGGTTTTATTGCTCATAATGATATAGATCCATCAAATTTAAAGTTTAAACTTCTGAAGTTTCTAATTTCTGAATTTATGGATCTTACATATTATCTTCGTCTTTCGGATCTAGTTCCGTTTACCTATTATGATAAAACTTTAAAATCATTGCTTTATACATTAGCTATTGTAGATAACTCTGAAATTTCAAACTATATGAGGCTTAATCACTTAGAAAAAAAATTAAAACATCCTCCTACAAAATTAGCTTTTGATGAATATCATCAAGCATATAAAGATTTGAAAAGAAACGTAAAAAAAAGAATACTTGATTCTGCTAATTGTGAGGATATTGATTGGAGCCTAGATTCTTTATCTTCAATGGATTCTTCAACGGTAACATCTTGTAATGTATGGTTTGCTGAAGAAGAATTCAAAATGGCTCAAGAAAGATTAATGGAAGCCTTAATAGATAATGAAGATAGTTCAGGGTTAAGCCCAGAATACGAAATTTTTAAACTTCCTTCTTCTACTGATGAATTTTTTGAAAAGTTAGGTAGTCAATCTTTAATATATATGATTGAAAATCAAACATCAGAAGCAATATATATTATCGATATAAGAGGAGATTTAGGGTTAAATTTAAAACCTAGCATTAGTTGGCAGCGAATTGGCGGGTCTGTTATAGAGCAAGCATTAGAATATCAAGAAGCAATAAAAATATATCCTCCGCCAAAAAATTTTAATGAGCTTCAATTATCATTATCAAAGGCTTTCACACAATATTATACGCCATGTACTGCTTTTGAAAAAAACATTACCATTATTTCTGACGGCTCTTTAAGAGAATTTCCATTTCATACCCTGAAAGTTGATATCAACGACGATACTTTTCAAATGACAAGTCGTTTTGATGAGGGTGATAGTTCAGCAGGCGAGTCTGATTATCGTTATCTTATTGAATTCTGTAATTTTTCTTATATGCCTTCTCTGCAATCAGCTCTTTATCTTAAAGAAGGCCTTCTTGATATAGCTGATATGCATTTCGTTGGTTTTGGAAATCCAAAATTTAATAGTTCAAGTTTTGACTTTTTCAAAACTAGAGGCCTATCAGATGTAAATGAATTGAAGAAGTTATCTCAACTTATAGAGTCAGAAGATGAAATTAGATCTATCGCTGGATTATTTAAAGATTCAACTATTTATCTAGGTGAACGTGCTAATGAAATAAATTTAAGACTAATAAATTCAAGCCCTTATTTTAAAAATACGGATAAGCTAGTTTATTTTGCAACACATTCATTGCCAGCAAATAGTGAAATCTCTAATGATCCTGGATTAGCATTGACTCCTCCAGATACTCCCAGCGTTATTGATGATGGTCTTTTAGCATTTGATGAAATTGCAGATTTAGATTTGTCTGGAGATTATGTCACATTAGCTGCTTGCAAGACTTTTGATGGATTATATCCAGGTTCAGAAAAATATACTGGATTACCTGCTGCTTTTTTCTCAGCTGGTGCCAATGGTTTATTGCTTTCAATGTGGGATATTGAATCAACATCAGCTGCAGAATTTAATAAGATTCTCTATGGAAAAATGTTTTCTGAGAAATTAAGTTTTCAAGAAGCCATAAGTGCAGCATCAATTGAATTAATTAATTCTGAAAAGTATTCTCACCCTTATTTTTGGGGCCCATATTTTTATTTAGGAGCACATCCAATACTTTCTGGAACACTTTTTGAAATTTTTGAACCTGCTTTAGAGAAGTTAGAGAAGGATATTGATTCTCAATAATCTGTAACAAATTTAGATCCAATTCGTTTACCTAATAGAACTCAATTAAGAGCTCTAAAAAATGGAGAAATTATGAAGAATTTACAGAAAATAATGAAAGGGAAAAAATTTCTAGCTTTATTGCTAGTAGTCTTTTTCGGTATGCTTGCTTCAAGCAATATTGAAGCAAAAGAGGGAGTTCATAGCATGGATACTGCTGAATATATGCGCGATATATGCTTTGAATTTGATAAATACCTTGATAAAGATGAATCTGCAAATCCTGCATCACCCTATATGTGCGCAGAGAGATGGATCGTTTTTATAACTCAATCTAAAACAATAAAGTCGATGCAAGATCACTATAATAAATCTGAAGTAACTAAAATTAAAAATTTTCCTGTATTTGAGAAAATGCTTTGTCAGGAGTTTCTAGATTTTAGTGTTTCAGACTTTACAGAAGCTCTTGATACATTTATTAAAAAGTACACTGAATTCAAGTCTTGGCATTGGATTGATGCAGCAACATTAATTGGTTCACAAACCTGTGATTACGAAGCTTGGAATGGAGATGTTTAAATTTTTCCAAGAAATGCCTAGATGATGATATGGAAATACTAGGGGAATTAGGTTTAATCCTTATGCGATGGCTAATTATTTTTCTTTTTATAGTAATTGGTTATCTCATCTTTAAGGGTATGGAGGAATTGTTTACAAAATTTTTCAAAAAGAATGACCATTATGTTGAAGAAGAACCACTAAAAATTCATAAGATACCAAAAAAACATATGATCAAAGATTCATGGGAAGATTTTAGTGATGATCCTTTTTATGGTTTGGCATTCATCGCATCAGAAGTGAGCATTGGGGATGTAGCTTATTATGAATCAGGTTCTTGGGCTGGAATTTATTGGCAGAAGGGCGAAGATAACTGTTGGACTACAAGCAGAGAATTACATGTTTCTTTAGGAGGAGATGAACAATGCTTTGATAAGTGGGCAAAAGAAAATGAGAGCTTGAAGAACCCTATTCAGTAAGCGAAAATAAGTTATGTCCTCTTTTGATGAGCAAATTGTTGAAGAATCATTTATGAACAGTCTAAGTAGATATGCTAGAAAGCTGACAAGCAATATTGATGAAGCCCAAGATCTAGTTCAGCAGACTTATGAAAAAATTCTGACAAGAAGAGATCAATTTAGTGGAAATCATGTTTTGCCTTGGGCAATTACGATAATGCAGAACTCTTTTAAAGATTCATTTAAGAAAATTAAAGAACATCAATTTGTCGATGAGGTTGATCCAGATGTCTCAGATAATTCTGATCATGAAGAAAATCTTATAACTGATGAAAATGAATCTCGCATCAAATCAATCGTGCATCAATGTATGCAAAAGCTTTCAAATGAAAATAGAGAACTAATCACTTATAGAGAAGAAGGCTTTTCGTATGCAGAAATTTCAGAACTTTTACAGCTCTCTGTTGCAAATTTAAGAGTTAAGTTGTTGAGAGCTAAAGATTCTATGAGATTATGTCTAGAAGGAGCTGTTGCATGAAAGATTCAGACAAAGTTTTAATTAATGCTTATCTTGATGGCGAAACCAGTACAGAAGAATCTAAGCGTATTGAAGAATTATTACATTCTGACTCTGATGCAAGAGAATACGCTGAGGGATTGAAAGTTACAAATCTTGAGATTGATGCTTTTGCTAATGATGCAGATCAGATTAATTTGAATAAAAAAGTGCATGAATTTGTTGATTCGCAAATTAAACCACAGCTTAATTTATCCCAAAACAGCAAATCAAAATTACCTTTTTTTGAGAATCTTTTTGTAAGACATGCCATCGGCTATTCATTGACCGCCTTATTGTTTGTTGGGATTGGTTCAAATTGGTTAAATCAAACAAATTATGGTTTGAACGATTTCACTGAAGCTAAAATTACCTCTGAGTACCTCAAACTTAGAAGTGGTGAAGTGCAAACTATTGAAGATCTAGTATTTGAGACAACAGCTAATATGATTGATAGCAAAGCATTAAATGCTGATATTATCTGGGGCGATGAATTATACCAAGTAATTCTCAATGAACGTAAAGAGCCTTGTTATTACGGTGAAGTCACTCATAATGAGGAAAAAGCACAATTTGCTTTTTGTATCTCAGGCGACAGCAAAAATATAACTTTCTTATAACTAACATTCTGTAACATTTAAACTTTTCATTCGTTTACTTCATATATAAGGAGTAAACATGACAAAAAATTTACACAACAAAATCGAAACAGGAGATAGATTAATTTCCTGGGCCTGGAGACTGGAGTATGTCTTTGTATCTCTTGGTTTATTGGTAGCCTTCAGTTTGGCAACTTCAGGAGTTGCTAGTAATGGAGGTTTCAGTGAGCTTTCGTTCATAGAATGGAATTCATTAATTCTAGGATTAGTGATCTGGGTAGCAGTTGCATTTACAGAGCTATTAAAAATACCTGTTACTAAAGGAATCGTATATTCAAATAACCCATTAGTTAAATTAGGTGCGAGTGCATTTTTATTTTTTATTTGTGTGGTTACTTTTGAATCGATGTCTACCGGTCTAGAAAGATCTATTACAAATAGAGAGGCTGTTGTAGAAGAAAGTCGCAAAGCAATATCAGATGTAGACAATCAATTAGCATTAATTGAAGAACAAATAATTCTTAAGCCAAATGTTGATGAAAATACATTGAAAGAAGAAGCCTATGCTGGCGTAAGAATGCAAGTAGAGGCAATCGATGAACAAATTAGCCAATTAAAGAATCAGATTTCTAATCTAAGAAACCCATCTGCTTCTGATGAAATTAATGAGCTTAAATCTCAAGTTTCAGATCTTAATTTAGACAATACTAAGCTATCTAATCTGATAGCAGATCTAAGAAAAGAATATGCTGAGAAAATTGAATCTAGTTACAAGCATGAAAGTAATGAAATAAAAGGTGTGGTATTTAATAAAGATAAGGTTCGTAAAAAATATGAATTAGAAAGAACTGAGCTTATTGATGAAAGAGATGAGACTATTTCAAATTACTCAGCAAACATTGAGTCCAATAAATCTCAAATAACTAAATTGAACTCAAAGTTAGCAGAGCTATCATCCATTGATCCAGAATCAACAAAAATAATCACATCCTATAACAAGAAAGTAGAAAAACTAACCCAAGAAAAATCAGCTATTTATTTCAATATTGATAAAAGAATTCAGCAAAAAATATTAACTGCTGATATGGATGCTAATAAGGTTGAAGCTTTATTGGAGAAAAAATCTATTCTAATTGAAGAAAAGAATCAGCATATAGCTGATATCAATGAAAATGGACATGATTTTATCTATAGCATTGCTAAACGTATTTATGGTGTAAGTGAAGTAGCAGACCTTAGTGCTAATCAAGTTAATACTGTAGCTCTTTTTGTAATCGTGACATTAGCTGGAGTAGTGGCAATTTCAGGACCTATATTAACTTTAATAGCAATGTCTAATTACATAGAAGAAACTCAACCTAAGAAAAGCAATGGCATATTAAGAAGTTTCAGAAAATTGATAGCAGATCTAAGAAGAAGAATTAGAGCCCCTAAGATCGTAACTGAAACAGTAGAAACTGAAGTTGAAAAAATTGTTGAGGTTGTAAAAGAGGTTCCAGTTCAAAAAGTTGTCAAAGAGATAGTAGAAGTTGAAAAGGCTTATGTAGTAAAACAGTTTGTTACAGTTCCAGTTCCAAAGGCCCATGAAGATCTTCCTAGTTATGAAGAAGCAGAACAAGAAGATAAGATTCAAGGCGTACCAATACTAGGAGGAGTGCAATGATTTCAACAATAGATAATCGATTAGTTGATAGTTATATCGATCAACAAATCAAGTACAAAAACGAAGCAATGAGAAAAAAAGAACTCGCAAATGACCGAACACATATTGCCAATAGAGCACTAATTATTGTTGCTTTAGGAATTGCTATAGGTTTGGCACTGTATTTAGCTCTATCAGGAGTAGGTAATGCTCAGTCATTTGAACAAACAAAGAAGAATATAAACACCACAACTACATCTATACAAGATCAAACCACTGAATCAGTGGACTCTAGTTCAAAAATTCAAGAAACATCAGAAGATGAATTAATTGATGTTGATTCTCTGATTAATGAGAGCAATAAGCCTAATGCTACAAACAACTTAGCACCAGTATCAGAAGAAAACGTGGTTAGAAATTACGTTATATTTGATCGTCATGAGATAAATGAAGGCAATGTATCTTCTTTGTGGGTTGGCAGAAAGTACATTGATGAAAATACTGCTGAACCAGAGGATTTATGGTGCTATATAGACTTTAAAGGCAATAGTGCAATTAAAGAAAAAGTAATTCTAGTGAATGTTATTAATAATGATAGACAGGTAGTTAATTTCACGTCTGATTTATTACGCAAAATGGGCATGTCTTCAAAGCGAGCTAATCAATTGGTAAAAAAATGCGGTATTTAATTCTACTAATCTCTTTATTTGTTGTAGATCTTAAAGCAAATGAAGATTTCATTTTTAATAAGTCTAGTAATGGAGTTGTAGTCATTTTTTCAGAATCAAGTCTTGGATCTGGAGCCATTATTACTGACTCAGGTTATGTGCTGACAAATTATCATGTTGTTGAGGGACATTCAGAATTAGAAGTATTAATAAAAAATGCTGACTCTTACGAAGAAGCCAAGCATACAGCTAATGTAATTAAAACAGACAAACATAAAGATTTAGCTTTGCTTAAGATTACTAATCCAAGAGTAAGATTGTTTCCAATAAAAATAAGTAAAGTCGTGCCTAAGATTGGTGCTGAAGCTCATGCAATAGGACATCCTGAAGGTTTAATTTGGAGTTATACCAAAGGTTACATTTCTCAAAAAAGACATGATTATGAATGGGCTTATAGTGATAAATACTCAATGGAAGCCACTGTATATCAAATCCAAACACCAATATCTCATGGAAATTCTGGCGGCCCATTATTGAATAAACATGGCAATTTAATTGGAATTAATACGTTTAGTTCTTTAAAGACAGATCTCATAAATTATGCAGTCAGTGTAGAAGAAATTATTAGGTTTCTAGTAAATTAAGATTTCATAAAAATTTATGAATCTATTTGAGGTTATTCATACCACCATCAACATGCACAACCTGTCCGGTCATCCAATTGTTGTGTGCATCTAATAAAAAATCGATTGTTTTAGCGACTTTATGAGGATCACCAATTTCTTTCATTGGATTTCGCTCCTTGCTTGCTTCAATTAATCTCTCAGTTTTTAAAAGGTTTGTAGAAAGGTTGGTATCAGTTAATGATGGAGCAACTACGTTAAAGCATACTCTAGAGTTTGTGTATTCAGATGCTAATGAGCGAGCCATTCCTTCCAAAGCAGATTTTGAAGCTCCAATACTAGCGTGAAAAGGAAGACCTACATTAGCAGCCACACTTGAGATAAAAACTACACTTGCTCCTTCTGACTCCTTCAGTCTATTAATTACTTTTTTGACTACTTTAGCGGCTCCTAGAACATTAATCTGAAAATCATTTATAAAATCATCTTCTTTGAGCATAGTAAAAGGCTTTAAATTTATAGTGCCAGGGAAATACACAAGACCATTTATATCTTTTACTTCATCAAATTCTGATAAATCCCCATCAAGATCTAAATTTCCTTCTGAACGAGAAAAAGTTAAAAATTCTTTATTTGAAACTTCTTGTAAAGATTTAGCTATTGTTGAACTAGCTCCGATAAGTAATGTTTTTGCCATGAAATATTAGTAGGGACGTTTAAATATTTTTAAAGTTTTATTTGCTATCCATTAATGAACCATCTTTAAAGACAAGTTCATTTACCTCTTCTGTAATAAAAGGTGCAAAAGGGTGCATGAGTACTAAAATCTTTTTTAGCATTGGGTGAAGATTTGAAGTCTCTCCGGATTTTTTGCAATCTTCTATGTATTTATCGCAGAATTTACCCCAAAAGAATTCATAGACTTCATTTACCGCAAAATCTAAACGATATTCATCAATGTTTTTCTTAATTTGCTTTGATACTTCGTTAAATTCTTTTTCTATCCACTTATCATGATCATTTTTTGGAACAAATTCTGTTGATTCATGTGGATAGTTATTAATAAATCGTGCTGCGTTCCAGATT
>CETU01170761.1_pt1 | contig 10222 bp, 8 predicted proteins | sample 356531 | NCBI WGS metagenome assembly CETU01 (sample SAMEA2623488, study PRJEB7988) | marine metagenome | isolation source: saline water (ENVO:00002010), including
TCGACTTAAAGATGGATGTATACCAACCAACTGATGATACATATAATGATCGACCACTTATTATTTTTTCACATTCTGGAGGTTTTTTTTCGGGTAGCAAAGAAGCAGATGATATGAGAATGCTTTGTGAAATAGCTGCAAAAAAAGGTTATGTAGCTGTTTCTATGAATTATAGATTAGGTTTTAATGTTTTAAGTCAAGACAGTGCAGAAAGAGCCGTTTACAGAGCTATTCAAGATGGAAGTGCTATCATTAGATACTTTAGGGAATACGCTGATTATTATAATATAGATCAAAATCAAATTTTTTGGTGGGGAAGTAGTGCAGGTTCATTTATAGGTTTGCATTTGATATACGTTGAAGAGGACGAGCGACTAGAATCAACTTATGGATCAAATTTTTCTCCTGATTTAGGATGCATTTCTTGCTCTGGAAATAAATTTAACCATAATGATAAACCTAATGCTTTAATATCAATGTGGGGTGCAATCGGTGATTTAAATTTAATTGATAAAAATGAAAACACTCCTGTTGCTTTATTTCATGGAACAAAAGATATTATTGTTCCATATTACAAAGGTTTTCCTTATACTTTAAACACGGTACTATCTGAGGTTTATGGTTCTGCTTTAATATCAGAAAGATTAAATGAATTATCAATTGATCATTTATTGGTTTTGGAAGAAGGTAAGCATCATGAATATTATGGTACTGCAAATGGAAATTTTATCTTTGGAAGTAAACCAAATGAATATTGGGACTTATTAGTAAATGATTCATTTGAATTTTTATATAAACATTTAATTATTAACTAAATATGGCTTATTTAAACACATTTATATTTACTTTTGTACCATTTTTTCTTGCATATATCGTAAAATCAGAGAGCATCTTAATTTTTGGTATACCACTTATTTACATCTGTCTTTTAATATCCTATGCAATTCATTGGGCCGTATTTATACCATCGTATATATTTAAAACTGAAAAGTTTTATGATTTTACAGGAATGATTTCATTTATCTGCGTTACTATTACTGCTATTTACTATAAAATTTCTATTAATGGTCAATTAGATTTAACAAGTAGAATATTAAGTTTATTAGTTATTGTCTGGACTTTAAGATTAGGTCTTTTTCTTTTTTACAGAATAAACAAAGATGGTAAAGATGATAGATTTGATGAGCTAAAATTATCATTTTCAAAATTTTTAATGACATGGACACTCTCTAGTGCGTGGGTATCAATTACATCATTAGCTGCTTTAACAGTTATTACCTCTCAAAATCTTTATAAAGATAATGCTTTTATTGTAATAGGGGTTATTATTTGGTTATTTGGGTTTATATTTGAAGTTGTTTCAGATTTTCAAAAAACAAAATTCAAAAGTAATCCTAAAAATAACGGACAATTTATAAAAAACGGCTTGTGGTCTGTTTGTAGACATCCAAATTATTTTGGAGAAATAGTATTATGGATTGGTATATCTGTCATAGCATTTCCTAATTTAGAAAACTGGCAGCATGTATCTTTAATCTCGCCTCTTTTTGTATATCTTCTATTGACAAAAATAAGTGGTATAAATTTATTAGAAGCTAAAGCTGAGAAAAAATGGGGTACATCTGATGAATATAAAAAATATAGAAGTCAGACTCCTCAACTTATCCCAAAATTTTGGAATTAATAATTTTATTTTTGATTTGAAAAATTAAATATAAAATTTGATAAAAATATTCCAAAGAATTGTCCCAATAAAAAGTATGGTACTGAAACTGGATTGATTCCAGTGAAAGTATCCGTAAAAATTCTTGAAATTGTTACCATTGGATTTGCAAAAGAGGTTGATGATGTAAACCAATATCCTGCAGTTATAAACAATGCTACAGCAGTAGCTACTGAATTTTTATCATTTTCTCTAACATATAATATGGTAAGTATAAGTCCTGTGGTCGCTATAATTTCACTTAAAAGCAATGATAACATACTATTGTCTACTCTTAATGCATGTTTAGAGATTTGAAAAATTTCAATATTAAAAATATAATGGATAGCAATAACAGCTAAAAATCCACCTAAAAATTGAAATATCATATAATTTACAAGTTTCTTTGAGCTCAATTCTTTTCTAAGGTAAAATAAAATACTGACAGCAGGGTTAAAATGTGCTCCTGATATGCTACCAAACATTTTAATGATAACAAATAATATTGCTCCTGTAGCAATTGTATTTCCAAGTAAAGCTACAGCTAAATTATCAGGAGATAAGTTTACTCCCATAATACCTGAACCAATTACTGTAGCAACTAAAAAAAACGATCCCAGAAATTCAGCAACGTACATTATATATTTCCTTTGTCTAGCATATTTTTAAGGTTTATAATTTTTTTATAGATTAATTCTCTAGTTTTTGAATAAACTTGTAGTGTGTCACTTTCATTACCTATAAAATTTGCAGGATCTTTTAAATCCCAATGAATATGTTTGATTTTAGAGTTTAAAATAGGGCATTTATCTCTAGCGTCACCACATAAAGTTATAATTAAATCATATTTGATTAATTCTGAGTCAGTTATAGCTTTAGACTTATTGTTTGAAATATCAATATTAATTTCTTTTAGTGTTTTAATTGTATATGGATTTAAGCCATGAGCCTCAGTTCCAGCACTTTCTATTGAAAATCTTGAACTTAGTTCTTTTTTAGCGATGGCTTCAGCAATTTGTGATCTACATGAGTTGCCTGTGCATAAAAATAATATTTTATTGTTCTTTGTATCCAATTCGCTCAAATGGGTTAACAATACTTGAAATTAAGTTTCTTGAATGAGCAGCAATTCTTTTTAAATATCTTGAATACATAGCAATTGCTGTAGCTGTATCTGCTTCTAAATTCATTTTACCTGAAATAATATCATTTGTTATTTTATCAGATTGTTTTGATATATTCTCTTTATAATCTTTCATTAATTGTCTTGCTAGAGTAATATCTTGATCTTTAAAAGCTTTGATTGAACTTTGGAATAAATCAATTACATTATCTTCAACTTCTTTTAAATCTTTTTCTAATTCAGCACCATTTAATCTTTCAGAATAAAATTTTGATAGATCATAAATATTTTTAGTATAGTCACCAATTCTTTCTATATCAATAACAACACTTGTTAAAATAAGTCCAGACCCTAAATCTTCATTACCACTTACAGCAAGATGAGTCATTACTTTTCTTCTAACACTTCTTTCAAATTTATTAATTTTTACATCTGTTTTAGCAATATCAAAAGATGATTCACTATCGTCTTTATTTCTTAAAACATTAATTGATTCTTGAAACATTTCTAAATCAATATCTAACATCTCATAACACTCTTCTAAAGCTTGTTGATATAAAGAATCAGATTTGAATAAATTAAAAATTTGCTTAAACATATTTAACCTCCAATTAAGATTATAAAAAATGGTATCAGAACAAAAACCACTAAAAGATAAAGTAATGGTATAGATTTATTTTCAGCAGATAAATCAGCAAGTTTAGTAGCTAATTTTATTGGTATATCTCTGAGTATTTTTATAGGATATATTACAACTATTCCCATAATATTAAAAATAAGATGACTAAAGGCTACAATCATAGCTATTGGATTTAGAACCATAGCAGCTAAAAGAGCAGTAACTGTTGTTCCAATATTTGCTCCTAGTGTAAAAGGAAATATTTGTCTTAAAGTCAAAACTCCTGCACCAGCTAGCGGAACAACAGTAGACGTTGTAATTGATGAGCTTTGAACCATAATAGTCAATAACACTCCAAAACTCATGGCACGTATTGCTGTTTTAAAAATATATTTATCAAAAAATGCTTCAACTTTTTCAAGGACCATATTCTTTAGAAGTTTTACAATTGAAAATAACATTAAAAGTGTAAGCATACCACTTGCAGCTAAAAGAATCCAATCATTCTCACTTATTAAGTGTACAATATCCTTAAATTGATTTAAACCCCATTTTACTGCAGCTTTGATTGGGCTTTGAAATTCAACATCAATATTATTTTCATTCCAAAACTGATAAGCTAATTTGGTAGATAGAGTTTTGAATATGCCAAATATCATTTCTAATGGGAAAAAGATAATTACAGCAAGTAAATTAAAAAAATCATGAACAGTTGCTGCAGCAAAAGCTCTTCTAAATTCTTGCCCTTTTGCTATGTGTCCAATTGAAATTAATGTATTTGTTACGGTCGTACCAATATTAGCTCCCATAACCATGGGTACTGCACTGGCAATATTAATTAATCCTCCACCAGCCATAGCAACTATAAGAGATGTTGTTGTAGATGAGCTTTGAAAGATAACTGTTGCAAAAATTCCAATAAACAAGCAAATAAAACCAGAGCTTGTTGCATCTATAAACCATTTACTAGCTACTTTTTTCTTATCTTTGATATTACCAGTTCCATATATTTCATCAACAGATTGATTAGTGTCATTGGTTTTTCTAAATAAATATTTAAAATTACCATTTTCGTTTGGCTCTTCTAAAGCCTCAACCCATGCTTTTTTTATGACTTCATCAGCCACTTTTATTTTTTTTAATTGAACTTGATCACCTGGAAAAATTTGATCTGGACTACTTAAACCCTCTATAGCAGTACTTAAACCCTTAATACCAACGAGAAAGGTATAAAGGCATAAAAAAACTAATACTAAATTAATATATAAATTCTTAATCAATGAATTTCATTCGATTATTTTGTGTTTTGAATGACTAAATATATTACATATTTGTGATATTTATACATAAAAGTTTACACTAACATAAAACTAATAAAAATCAAATATTTACTTATAAAAATCTAACAAAACATATATATATTCTGATATGAATAGTATGAAAAAGAATATAGTTATAGTTGATGATGAAGTAGATATTTTAGAGCTTTTAAAAATAAATGTTGAAAGAAAAGGATATTTAACTCATTGCTTTAAAGATGGTGAAAAGGCTATAGGTCATATTATTAAACATCATCCAAGTCTTATAATATTAGACCTAATGCTTCCTGGTATTGATGGGCTTGATATTTGCCGACTTCTTAAAAATAAGGAATCAACTAAGGATATTCCAATTTTAATTTTATCTGCAAAAGGTGAAGAATCTGATATTATCAAAGGTTTAGAGCTTGGTGCAGATGACTATGTTACTAAACCTTTTAGTGCAAAGGTATTGACTGCTAGAATAGATGCCCTTTTAAGAAGAGAAAAAACATCTACAGAATCTATTAATGATAATAAAATTGAGTTTGATGAGCTTTCCATTCATGCAGGAATGAGAGAGGTTTTAGTAGATAATAAATCAATTGATTTAACATTTACAGAATTTCAAATATTATTTTTGTTGGCTAGCCATCCAAATTGGGTGTATACTAGAAATCAGATAATAGATGAAATTAGGGGTGATGACTATCCTGTTACAGACAGATCAATAGATTTTCAAATTGTAGGTTTAAGAAAAAAACTTGGAACTTGTAGCAGATTCATTAAGACAGTTAGAGGAGTAGGTTATCGCTTTTTAATTGAAGATTAATTTAAAATGCGTATAAAACATATTTCAACAAGAATTTTTTTAGCCATAATCATTATGGTATTTATATCTATTGTTTCTTTAGCATCAATTTTCACATCATCACTTAAATCATTTTATTATGAAGAAAAAATAGAAGATCTGTTTTCTAGAGCTAAATTTTTCTCTAACCAAATTAACCAAAATAATATTAATGATAATCAAATTTTAAATCAATTATGTATAAAAATTGGAAAACAAACTAATACTAGAATTACTTTAATCGATCTTGATGGTAATGTTCTTGGAGACTCAGATGAAAACCCTGATTCAATGAGCAAGCATACAGGAGAATATAGAGATGAAATAAAGTTAGCTAAGGAGAATAATAAATTTGGTTCTTCAGTAAGATTTAGTGATACTGTCAAAAAAAATATGATGTATCTTGCATATCCAGTTGTATATGAAAATCAAGAATTGATTATTAGAACTTCCATCCCTGTAACTGAAATTGATAATAAAGTTAATGGTCTTTATTTAAGACTATTTATATTTATATTAATTTTTTCAATCATCGCATTGTTAACCAGTTATTTTTTATCAAAAAGATTAACGGCACCACTTAAAAGCGTAGAAAAAATATCTTATAAATATTCCAAAGGAGACTTTTCATCAAGATTAGACAATTATGATGTTGAAGAGTTTAATAATTTATCAAAATCATTAAATAAAATGGCTGAAGAGTTAGATAAATTAGAAGGAATAAGAAAAGAGTTTGTTTCTAATGTTTCTCATGAGCTTAAAACTCCAATAACGTCAATTAAAGGTTATATTGAAATAATGGAAGATTCTATTGATGATAAAGAGTTAAATAAATATCTTAAAATTATGAATAAAAATTCTGATCGTTTGAATAATATTATTGATGACCTTTTAATTTTATCTAGAATTGAAGATTCAGATTTGAAGAAAAAATTAACTTTCAAAATTGAACCATTAGCTCCAGTTATTGATTCAGTTATTTCTGATTGTGCATCATTAATTAAAAATAAAGATATAAATATATTAGTTAACTGTTCAAAAGAAATTAGTATTAATCAAAATACTGTAATGATGCATCAGGCATTATCTAATCTCTTAAATAATTCAATTAAGTATAGTAAAGATAATAGTAATATTTATATCATTGTAACTGAATCAGAAAAAAATATTATGATTGAAGTAAAAGATGAAGGTATTGGTATTAACTCAAAACATTTTGATAGATTATTTGAAAGATTTTATAGGGTTGACGAGAGTAGAAGCAGGGATGTTGGTGGCACAGGGCTTGGACTTGCAATTGTTAAACATATTATCAAAATGCATAGCGGTTTAATTGAAATTCAAAGCACGGAAAATATTGGAACAACCTTCACTATTAAATTACCTTTGTCTAACACAAATCAAATATAAAACAAATATTATCCAAACATATTTTATATAAAATTAAATATGAGATTTCCTTCTTATTTTATACTTACTCTTGGACTAATTTTGTCTATAACTTTTTCTGCTACTATAAGGGGTCAAATAGTTGATGATTTAGGTCAACCAATGCAAAATGCAGTTGTTGTAGTTTTAGGAACAGATTTAGGAGCATATACTGATATCGATGGTTTCTATGCAGTTTTAAATATTCCATCTGGAAATTATAAAGTTCAAGCTCAATATTTAGGGTATAAGACTTATATTTCAAATGATATTAGTTTATTTGATGGTGAAATAAGCACATATAATATTTTTATGACACCAGATGTATTAAAGAGTTCAGAAGTTTCTATAAAAGGTGAAATTGATAAAGAAAGTACCTCTACATTGATTCAAGATAGAAAAAAATCTAATGTTGTTGAGGATGCTGTAAGTAGTGAACAGATTTCTAAAGCTGGCGATAGCAATGTTGCAGAAGCTGTTAGAAGAATTTCAGGTGTATCAGTTACAGATGGTAAATTTGCAGTTGTTAGAGGCTTATCTACCAGATATACAAATACGATATTAAATAGCGCTCCTATACCAAGCCCTGAAGCTGATAAAAAAGTTTTACCATTAGATGTAGTGCCTACATCTTTATTGGAATCAATTGTTGCTTCAAAAACATATACTCCAGATATGCCAGGTTCATTTGCTGGCGGTAATATAAATATTAAAACTAAAGCTTATCCAGATTCTAGAATTTTTAATTTTAAATTTTCTAGTAACTATAAAGAAAAATTAGATAGAGATAATTATTATTTAAGAAATAATTCATTTTTTGGTTTTGATAATAATAAAAGAGCTTTACCTGATATAATTCCTGAAAATTCTGTAATCTATAATAGTGAAATATATTATCCTGATGAGATTAATAATAGTAATTATTCAGTTTTAGAAAAACGGTTAATATGGATTGGAGAATTAGGAGATTATGGTAGATCTTTAGATGATGGAATGGGTTTATCTAAAAGCAATCCAGGACAACCTATCTCTTTTGGTTTGACTTACGGTAATAAACATAATCCAAATTCCTCAATTGAATGGGGTTATTTTTCAAATCTATCATTTTCAAATGGCTACAAGACAAAAGATGATATTAGGCAGGATTATAGTTTTTCTCAACAATCAGGACTAAGCTCAATTGAGTCATATTTTGATAATAATATTTCATCTTATAATACCAATTTAGGTTTGAATATTAGTACAGGTCTTTCAGTTAAAGATTTACATAAAATTAGATATGAATATTTATATTCTCATACATCAAGTGATAAAGCAAGATTTTCAAATGGATATGCAGATAATCTAGATTCTGCTTTTTTTGTAAAAGAATCATATTTAGAAAAAACAATTGCGAATAATAATTTTAGTGGAACTCATATTTTTCCTAATTTTTATAATTTACATAACACATTAATTTGGTCTTACTCATATGGTAAATCAGATAATTATGAACCTGATACAAAATCATTTTATTTAGACCTTGAAAGAAACAAGTTATATGATGGTGGAGGCTCAAAAAAGTGTGCGTACAGAGATTTTTCTTCTGGTTATGATAAAAATAAAAATTTAGATATTGATAATTCATTACTATTTCCAAGTTTTTTTGATGAAGACAGTGATATAAAAATAAAATTTGGTATAAGAGATCAATCTAAAACTAGAGAATTTGAAAAAAGGGCATTTTCAATAACAAAAAGTGGTATATCCTATGATGATTTAGCTGGTCCATATGGAACTATTTTAGATTTTGATTCAAATTCAATTGACTTAACATCTGTTAATCATTTTTTTGATTTAGAAAATTATGCTTATTATGATTATGAAAATGAGAATATTATTGAAAATATATCAACTAAAATAGATTGTGAAAGTCAAGGTTATTATTGGCATCCTACACAAGGTTGTAAAGCGCTTGTTCAAGGTTTAATTTTACAGGATGAAACTGCAAATAATGCAAATAATGCATATAGTGCAGATGAAGATATAAATGCTTTTTATGGAATGATAGATTTAAATTTACCAATAGATAATAATCAAAAATTAAAATTTATTGGTGGTCTAAGAGTTGAGCATTATAAATTAGAAATGTCGGTCTATAATACAGTGACTGGCCAATTAGCTGAAACAGTTGTTGGTAATCAAGAAATAAGATCAGACATTGATGAAAAAATATTTTTACCATCATTGACTTTTATATTATCAAATTCAAAAAAACATAAACTAAATTTATCTTCTTCTAAAACCGTTAATAGACCTGAATTTAGAGAATTAGCACCTGTTGCTTATCAAGAATTTTATGGTGGAAATGTAGCATTAGGTTATCCAGGATTAACAAATGCTGAAATTTTAAATTATGATTTACGATATGAGTGGTTTTTTAAAAATAATGAATTATTATCCATTGGTTATTTTTATAAAGATTTTACTAAACCTATTGAAATTGCTCTGATATCTACTCCTGATTTAGTATATAAAACTTTTCTAAATGCAGAATCAGCAATATCTAGAGGTTTTGAGCTAGAATTTAGAAAATTAATTCCAATTATTCCAATATCAAAAGGTGTGGTTAATTTTTCTATGAATGGAACATTTTCAACATCAAAGGTTAATGAACAAGATTCAATTATGCTTTATAATGGAACAACTTACCCAAACTCATCTATTTCTAACACAGGTTCAAGGAGCTTAGTTGGCCATTCAAAAATTTTAATTAATACTTCAATAGATGTTCAACTATCATCTGGTTATTCTGCCTCGTTATCATATAATTCATATAGTCGAAGATTAAATACTTTTGCTGTAGGTTCCTTAGGAAATGAGTATGAATTTCCTTATCATTCATTAAATTTAACAACATCTAAAAATATTAATAATCTTAAGTTATCATTAAAAGTTAAAAATATATTGAAATCTAAATTAAAGTTTGGACTAATAGATGAATCTAATGATGATCAAATATTATACACATCTATTTATGATCCTGGTTATTCTGTAAGTTTTTCATTATCGTACAAAATTAGATAGTTTTTTTAATTATATAACAAACAAGGAACAAATAAATGATAAATAAAATAATGATAATTATGTCAGTTTCAGTTTTATGCGCTATAGATCATTGCGGTGCAATTGAATCTGATGAGACATGGTCTGCTGCAGATGA
>CETU01048799.1_pt1 | contig 10201 bp, 11 predicted proteins | sample 356531 | NCBI WGS metagenome assembly CETU01 (sample SAMEA2623488, study PRJEB7988) | marine metagenome | isolation source: saline water (ENVO:00002010), including
TCATTAGATTTTTATTTATATTTTCTATTTCTTTTTCTAAATTATCTTTTTTATCTTCAAATTCTTTATTTAAAATTAATAATGCAACTAGATATGGTTTATTATCTCCATAAACAATTGCTTGGTCTATCATTTCTAAACTTGTTAACATATTTTCTAGTTTTAAAGGTGAAATATTATCTCCCCCAGGTGTAATCAAAATATCTTTTTTTCTATCTGTTATTTTTAAATAACTTTTCTCAAATTTGCCGATATCACCTGTGTAAAGCCATCCATTTTTTAAAACTTTTTTTGTTTCTTCTTCATTATTCCAATAGCCAAGCATAACATTTTCACCCTTAACTAAAATTTCACCATCATCAGCTATAATTACTTCATTGCATTTAAATGGTATACCTACAGTTTCAATTCTAATATTATCTATAGGATTACAGCTAACAACTGGTGATGTTTCTGTTAGACCGTATCCCTGTAATGTAGGTAATCCTATGGCATTTAAAAAAGTACCAATTTCTGCATCAAGTGCTCCACCACCAGAAACAAAGGTTTTCAAACTTCCTCCAAATTGTTTTTTTATTTTACTTCTTACCAATTTTTCAACAATTAAGTTCATCACCTTTTCCCAAAATGAGAGTTTTAAATTTTGAAATTTTTTAGTTCCTAGATTTATTGTATTTTTTACTAAAACTTTCTTTAATCCTGTTGCTTTATTGAAAGTAGAGTTAATTTTCTGATAAAGATTTTGATAAAATCTAGGTACAGCAGTCATAATGTGCGGTGAACAGTATGACATATTTTTAATTAACTTATCTATGCTTTCTGCATAAAAAACTTTTGCACCTACTGCAATTTGAATAAATTGAACCGCATGTTCATAAGAATGTGATAGAGGCAACCAAGTTAAAAATCTAGTTTCTTTTTCTAAAATTGGTTTAAGTAGCTCATAACCCCCTTCGCAATTGCTAAGTATTCCTCCATGGCTTAAAATAACACCCTTTGGATTCCCTTGAGTTCCGGATGTATAAATAATACAGGCTGGATCTGTCCGTTTTATATTTATTTCTTTTTTAATTTTCTCACCTGGGTTTTCTATTAAAGTTAATTTTTCAATATTAAAATATGAATTTGCATCTAGACAGGTCAATTTTTCAAATGAAAATATTTTTTTTATCGAACTATTTCTTTCACAAATAGTTTTAATCTTACTAAATTGCTCATCATTAGAAACGAATACTACACTAGGATTACAATCATTAATAATATACTCATAGTCTCTTGATAAGTAAGTAGTATAAGCAGGAACAGTAATTCCACCAGCTAACATTATAGATAAATCAGATATCATCCACTCTGGTCTGTTTTCCGAAATTAATAAGCATCTATCACCGTTTTGAATTATTTTTGAAATTTCGTTAGAAAGTTTTAAAACTTTAGATTTAACATCATGCCAAGAAAATATTTTATTTTTATCTTTTAAATCAGATAAAAAAATTTTATCTTTTGGTTGTTTTTCATATTGTTCAAAAAACAATTCAAGCAAATTATTATATTTTTTAAAATTCATATCTTAATGGTGGGCAAAGAGAGACTCGAACTCTCACAGTATTGCTACCATTGGATTTTGAGTCCAACGCGTCTACCAGTTCCGCCATTCGCCCACGAAATCATTTATTAATTAATAATAGTATAAAAATTATTAATATATTAAAAGGAAATATGCTTCGAAAACTTTATAATAAAACTATTAATCTTGCGGGTAGCAAAAACTCAAAATTCTTTTTAGGCTTCGTTTCTTTTATTGAAAGCTTTATATTTCCAATACCACCGGATGTAATTATTATTCCAATGACAATCGCAAAACCAAAAAATTGGTTAAGGATTGCATTAATAGCTACTATAGGCTCTGTGCTTGGTGCTATTTTGGGATATTTTATTGGATATGTTTTTTTTAATGAAATTGGAATTAAAATATTTGAACTTTACGGAGTAGATAATACCTCTTTTTTAAAAGATAAAGTTTCCTCTGATGGAGGTGTTATAGCTTGGATGACTCTTCTCGCGATAGCTGGTTTTACTCCTGTTCCTTTTAAGCTTTTAACAATTACAAGTGGTTTTGTACATTTTAATATTATTTACTTTGTTATTGTTTCAATATTAACAAGGGGTTTAAGATTTTTTATTATAGCTTTTTTAATTGGCAATTTTGGTCCAGCAATGAAAAAAATAATTGAAAAAAAACTGATTACTCTTTCAATAATTTTTGCAATAGTTGCTATAATTGTGGCTTATTTAGTTTATAATTTTTTAGTAAATTTTATTGCTTAAAATGTTTGATAGAATTAAAAAATTTTTTTTCCCTATTGTATTATTAATTTGTTTATTTGTAATTTTATCAGCTTTATATATAGAACATATATTATCTATACCGGCGTGCAAACTATGTTTATATCAGAGGATTCCTTACATCTTATCTATAATTATATGTTTTTTTGGATATTTTTTTTACAGCAATAAAATATTTATCTACCTTCTAATTTTTGCTTTTTTAAGTAGTTTGTTTATTTCTGGATATCATTTAGGAATTGAAAACAATATTTTTACTGAGTTTTCGGGTTGCACAAATGAAAATCTTAATACTACTAACAAAACTGAATTATTAGAAAGTCTAAATAACTATATGCCTAATTGTAAAAGTGTAAGTTTTAGAATTTTAGGTTTATCACTTGCGACTATAAATTTTATATTATCAATTGCTTTAACTTTAATAACCATTACATACTTATATTATGAAAAAAACAGATAAAAAAAAATTAGAGGAATTTATTCGTGTTGATCATGCGGGTGAGAGAGGTGCAATTAAAATATATGAAGGGCAACTCTTAGCTTTAAATACATTTAACAAAGATGAAAAACTTAAGAAATTGATTGAAGATATGAAAGTTCATGAAGAAGAGCATTCTGAATATTTTGAAAAAGAAATTAATAAGAGAAACATTAAGCCAACTCGTTTTTTGAAAGTTTGGGATTTATTAGGTATTGGACTTGGATTTGGATCAACTATTTTGGGTAAAAAGGCTGCTATGCTTTGTACAGCGTCTGTTGAAGAAGTTATTGATAAACATTATCAAAACCAAATTGACCAACTAGGTGATGATGAAATAGAGCTTAAAAAAAATATCATCAAATTTAGAGAGGATGAATTACACCATAAAGATATTGCGTTTGAGGAAGGTGCTTCAAAAGAAGGTGTTTATAAGTTCCTTGACGGTATAATTAAAACTGGATCTAAAATTGCGATTAAAATTTCAGAAAAATACTAATTTAATTTTCTAACTCTACATCCCAATACAAGTAGTCCATCCAACTCTCATGTAAAAAATTTGGAGGAAAGTTTTTTCCATTTTTATGTAAATCTTCAGTTGTTGGTGCAAAAGGTACTATAGATAATTTCATTCCAGATTTTTCCAGTAGTCTTCCCCCTTTTTGTACATTACAACTTGAGCAAGCTGTTACAACGTTTTCCCAGTTTGTCTTTCCACCTTTAGATCTTGGAAGCAAATGATCAAAAGTTAATTCATTTTTGCTGCCACAATACTGGCATGAAAATTTATCTCTTAGAAAGACATTAAATCTAGTAAAATTAGGATTTCTTAGTGGTTTAATATAATCTTTAAGTGCTATTACACTCGGCAACTTCATGCTAAATGAAGGACTTCTTACTACTCTATCGTAATAACTTACAATTGAAACTCTATTTAAAAAAACTGATTTAATAGAATCTTGCCAACTCCATAATGACAAAGGATAATAACTCAATGGTCGATAATCTGCATTCAATACTAGTGCAGGGCATTTTTCTAATGAGATATTATTTAACATGGAAATAATTTTAGCCCATATATTTTTTAAAATCAATATAACAAATTAAATATAAATTTTTATTTAATTTCTAAATTTTTTTTTATGAAATTTAAAGCTAGGCTTGATGCTTCAATTGGTATATTATGTCCACAATTCTTAATTAAATTAGTTTGAATATTAATCTTTTTTCTTTCGAAAAAATCTTTTGCCTCTAATAGATAATTTGAACTGACTATTTCATCTTTTTCTCCATGTATTAATAGTATTTTGCTATTATTTTTTATTCTAGTTTGAAGATTATTTACATTAATAATTTTACCTGAAAATCCCACTATACAATTAAAGTTTTCTTCTGTTGTAACACCGATACTTATTGACATCATGCAGCCCTGACTAAAACCACATAAAACAACATTACTATTTAATAATTGATACTTATCCTTTACCTCCTCTATGAATTTTTTTAATACATTTTCAGCTTTAATAGATTGACTCAAAATATAATCTTCATCTTGTTTTGATAGATCAAACCATTGAAATCCCATTGGATTAATTTCACATTTTTCATGACCATTGGGGCATATAAAAACTGTATTTTTAAAAAATCTTTTCCAATTAAGTGTTAACATACTAATATCCTTGCCATCTCCTCCATATCCATGAAGTAGAATAACTGCATTTTTAATTTGCTCATTATTTTCTGGTGGAATAATTACTGTGTCTAGGCAAAATGTCATAATATTATTTATTTATAATTTATTCTTTTAATGTATATATCAAATTATGTTATCTGGAACTTTAATCAAAATAGTCTCTATTGCATTGCTGCTTTTAGTTGCAATAGTTTTAATCCTCGGTATAGCTAATTTATTTAGAGGTGGTTCAAAAAAAGCATCGAATAAATTGATGCAACTAAGAGTTATTTTACAATTTATAGCAATAATTGCACTTGTTGGTTTTGCTTATTTTTTTAAGAATTAAAACTTAATCAATTGACAAAAATAAGTTAAATCAACTGAATATAATTATTTTATATGAAAAAGAAAATTAAACCTATTTGGGGAATAAGAATTAAAGGAGATACAACTTCTACTTTTCAAAAAGTTTCTAGTTCTATTCACGTTGATAAAAGACTTTTTAAAGAGGATATACTTGCATCAATTATACATGTAGAAATGTTAAACAAACAAAAAATAATTAATTTCAAAATTAAAAATAAGATTATCTGGGGATTAAAAAAAATACAGAATCAAATTATCAAAAAAAATTATATATTTGATTATAAAGATGAAGACATCCATATGAGTATTGAAAAAAAACTTTTTGAACTCATTGGTGAAGATGCGGGCTTCATTCATACAGCAAGATCAAGAAATGATCAGGTTTTAGTGGATTTAAAAATTTGGATGATAAATTCAAATAAAAAATTAATTAAAATGTTGGAGCAAACTATTAATAACATTTTAAAAATAGCAGAAAAAAATATTTATACTATTATGCCTGGATTTACACATTTAAAAAATGCACAACCAATTTCATTCGCACATTATATCTTGGCTTATGTAGAAATGTTTATTAGGGACAGAAATAGATTTAATAATAATTTTAGTAACTTAAAAGAAAACCCTTTGGGTTCATGTGCATTATCTGGAACATCTTTTAATATCGACCGAAATTATACAACTAAAAAACTAGGTTTTAATAATCCTACTGGTAATTCAATAGATACAGTTTCAGATAGAGATTTTGTATTGGATTTTTTATTTGCTTCTTCAACATGTGCAATGCATATATCAAGACTTGCTGAAGAATTTATAATCTGGAATTCAGATGCATTTAAATTAATTTCAATGAATGACAACATCGTAACTGGATCATCAATAATGCCCCAAAAAAAAAATCCTGATTCGTTAGAATTTTTAAGAGGTAAAGTTAGCAATTCATATGGAAATTTATTTTCTATGCTTACTATACTAAAAGGATTGCCACTATCTTATTTTAAAGATCTTCAAGATGATAAAAAAATTGTATTTGATACTTTTGATAATCTATCTGACTCAATTAAAGTTTTGAATGAAGTATTAAAGAATTTTTCAGTTAACAAGAATGAAATGTTAAAGCTTGCAAAAAAAGGTTATATAACTGCAACTGATTTGGCTGACTACTTTGTAGAAAATCTCAATTTTCCCTTTAGAAAATCGTATCAAATAACTGCAAAGATAGTTAACTACTGCGAGAAAAATAAAAAACTTCTATCTGATTTATCAATTGATGAACTAAAAAAAATAGAACCAAATATAAAAGATGATGTAATTAAAGTTTTTGAACTAAAAAATTCAGTAAATTCAAAAAAATCTTACGGTGGAACCTCTTTTGAAAACATAAAGAAAATGATAAAAAAATATAAAAATGCTTAAAAAAATAATTATAGTTATCTTTGTTTTAATACCAATTCTTTCGTGTGGAAAAAAAAGTGATCCAATTTATGAGAAAAAATCGGGGTTGATTAAAATGAAAGTCTATGGAACAAGTAATAGTTAATATTTAACTATTAAAACTTAAAACTCTTAATGCACTACACTAAAAATAAATTACTAATTGATAGAATTAATGTTGATAGGATTATAAGAAAATTTGGGTCTCCTACTTATTGCTATTCATATAATAAATTAAGAGAAAATATTTTGAAATTTAAAAAAAATTTTATTAAGATTAATCCACTAATATGTTTTGCTGTCAAATCTAATAATAACAAAACGATTTTAAATGAAATTGCTAGATTAGGAGTTGGTGCCGATGTTGTGTCAAAAGGCGAATTAATGGCAGCGCTTAAATCCAAAATTAATCCCAAAAAAATTGTTTTTTCTGGAGTTGGTAAGACTTATGATGAAATAAACTTTGCGGTAAAAAAAAAAATACTGTTGATAAATGCAGAGTCAAAAAGCGAAATTGAAACAATTTTGAAAGTTGCAAAAAAGATTAATAAAACTATTGATATTGGAATTCGTCTCAACCCAAATGTTGATGCTAATACCATTAAAGAGATTACAACTGGAAAAAATTCCAATAAATTTGGTTTATCAGAAAAAGAAGTTATTAATTTAATAAATTATTACAAAACATCTAAATATCTTAATATTAGATGTTTAAGTGTTCATATTGGAAGTCAAATTACTAGTCATATTCCGTACCTCAAAATGCTTAAGACTGTTCAAAAAATAATAGATAAATCTAACTTCAATTTTAAATATATAGATTTAGGAGGTGGAATGGGTATAAATTATGGTCAAAACTCCAAAGAACTTAATTATAAAAAATACTCCGATAAAATTAATAAATTTGTAAAAAAAAATAAAGTTAATATTATTTTTGAACCAGGCAGATCTATAGTCGGAAATGTTGGCTACTTATTAACGAAAATTATTTATATAAAAAAAACAAGTAAAATTAATTTTATTATAGTTGATGCGGGAATGAACGATTTAATGAGGCCAGCTTTATATAAAGCTTATCATAGAATTATACCTACCAAAAAAAATAAGAGGAAAGTTTCCAAAAGACATGATTTTGTAGGTCCCATATGTGAGACAACAGATAAATTTTTATCGCTTAATTCTTATCAGAAACTTGATGAGGGAGATAATATTGTAATTTGTGATGTGGGTGCGTATGGCAAAGTATTAAGCTCAAATTATAATTTAAGAGTTGGTGCTAACGAGGTATTAATTAAAAATTCAAAAGTTTTTAGGATTAGAAAAAAAGAACGTCTTGAAAGCATTATTTAATTGATGATTAGAGAATTCATTTTTAAATTTTTTTTTTACATTGGTACAATTTTTGTTTGTATAATCTTCTTGCCTGCATTGCTTTTACCAAGAAAAATTGACTTAATTGGCGGAAAAATTTTAGGATACTGGATACATTTTTGCCTAAATGTTTTTCTATCAGTAAAGATTGTAGTAAAGGGTATTGAAAATATTCCAAAAAATTCACCTTTTTTTATTGCATCACTTCACCAATCTTTATTTGAGACTTTTTTTTTACAAGCAATTTTTAATTCTCCAATTTTTATTTTAAAAAAAGAATTATTAAAAATACCTATATTTGGTTGGCATTTAAAAAAAATTGGGTCTATATCAATTGATAGAGACAAAATAACTAAAGAGAATATAGGTTTTTATGATAGAATTATCACGGAAACAACATCTTCTAAAAGGCCTTTAATAATTTTTCCTCAAGCTACAAGAACACTAATTGAAGATAAAATTCCTTTTAAAAAAGGTGTTTCAAAAATATATGAAAAACTGAATTTTATATGTCTTCCTGTCGCTCTAAATTCTGGTGATGTATGGCCAAAATCGGGAAGGTTAAATTCAAATAAAACTATTACTATAAGTATTTTAAACCAGATTCCCGCTGGAATGACAACACAGGATTTTCAAAAAAAAATTGAAGAAGATCTATATAATGAGTTAGACAGAATACGTTAACCTTTCATAGGCATAATAACAAAAATACTATCAAAATCTGAAGGATCTTTAATTAGAGCTGGAGCCGCAGAATCTTTAAGGTAAATTTCAATTTTATTACCATCCATATTTGATGCAACATCAATTAAATATCTTGGATTAAAACTTATATCTAATTCGTGTTCAAAATTAACAGGCAAACTTTCTTTACCTTCACCACTATTACTATTATTGACCGATAAATTTAAATTATTTTTTTCTAAACTCATTCTTAAACCATCTTTTTTATCTAGAGAAACTGAAGCAACTCTATCAACTGAAGTTAGGAAAGTTTTTAAATCAATTTCTAATCTTTTTTGATTTTCTTTAGGAATGACTTGATAATAATTTGGAAACTTTCCATCAATTAATTTTGACATTAATATTGTATTATTAAATTCAAACTTGATCTTTGATTTTAAATTAGAAATTTTTACACCACCATCATAATCTTCTAGCAATGAACATAACTGGAAAATTGTTTTTTTTGGAAGAATTACAGGCTCAAATTTTATTTCCTCTTGTAATAAAGTTTTCGATATAGACATTCTATGACTATCAGTGGCAACAGCTGTTAGAAATTTTTTTTCATCTTTATCTGTCAAATGAAGAAATATTCCACTCAAATAATGTCTTGTTTCATCATTAGAAACAGAAAACTTGCATTTATTTAATAACTTAAGTAAACTTTTTGAATTAATCTCAAATTCATTTTCCTTAAAGTTTTCCTCTGTAATTGGAAACTCTGATGCTTTAAGACAATTTAAATTAAATGTAGATTTATCTGATTCTAAATTAATTTTATTCTCATTAACTAAATTAAAATTTATTTTTTTTTCGTTAGTGAATTTTCTAACAATATCATACAATGTTGAACATGATGTTGTTGTTTCACCTTCATCTAATATTTCAATATTAGATATATTTTGTATAAAGATTAAATCCAAATCCGTTGCAATAATTTTCAGCTTTGAATCTTTGGCCTGAAGTAATACATTGGACAAAATTGGCAAAGTACTTCTCTTTTCAATCACTCCCTGACAATAATTTAGAGAATTTTGCAAATCTTTTTGATTTACATTAAATTTCATCTTCTTTGTTATATAATATTTTATTTTTAAGCGTATCTATTTTTAGATTCAGTTCACTATCTTCTTTTCTCAGTTTTTCTATCGTCTTAACAGAATGTATTACTGTTGTATGATCTCTATTCGCAAAACATCTTCCAATTTCTGGTAAGGATTTTGATGTTAGCATTTTTGCAAGATATATAGCTGTTTGTCTTGGTCTAACAAGGTATCTAGATCTTCTAGAAGAAAGCATTTCATTTTTGCTTATTTTAAAATATTTGCAAACTATTGTCTGAATAATATCAATTGTTACTTTGTTCTCATGGATGTCCAGTAAATCTTTTAAAATTATCCTTGTCTCTGACAAATTGGGAACCCTATTGTATATTCTTGAAAAGGATACGATTCTATTTAATGCACCAACAAGTTCTCGTATACTTGATTTTATTTCTAAACATATAAATTTTTGAATTTCTTTTGAAATATTAACATTATTCTTATTTAAAAAACTAAGCTCAGACAATTTTTTGTTCACTATCTCCTCACGTAAAGTTAAGTCTGGGTTTTGTATATCAACTACTAATCCACCTGAAAATCTAGATTTTATTCTCTCCTGTATTCTAATTAACTTACTAGGAGGTCTATCAGATGTAAGTACAATTTGTGATCCTTTATCTAAAAGTGCGCTAAAAGTATGAAAAAACTCCTCTTGCAATGCTTCTTTTCCATTCATAAATTGAATATCATCGATTAATAAAACAT
>CETU01072962.1_pt1 | contig 10188 bp, 10 predicted proteins | sample 356531 | NCBI WGS metagenome assembly CETU01 (sample SAMEA2623488, study PRJEB7988) | marine metagenome | isolation source: saline water (ENVO:00002010), including
AGGAAGTTGTTGTAGTCACCGAATTCGTCGAAGGGGTGGAAGAATGATTCCAGTTCTAATCGGTGGACTCGCTATAGCCTCGTTGACTTTCAATGCAATAGCTGCTGGTTCAGCAGCCGGAGCAGGATATGGAATCGGCCGAAAATACGGGCGAAAGATCTGTGAAGCCCTCGACGGTATTGACACGAGCATGAAGAACATGCTCAAAAAGGAATGAATACTGCGATTTATTCATGAATCGGAGCGGGATGGACGATTGTGTCTGACCCACTGCAAATCCCGTCTTTCCCTCCTGAAGGGCCATGGGAATTGTATGTACTTGTGTTGATTTGGCTACCGTTTCTGTTCAGAACGTTGTTGTTGACCAGGCCTCTGTATCGAGTTATCAAAAAATTTGCACCCCATGGAGGCTGGGCAATTCGGCAACTCCGGGAGTTACCGATCAAAGGACTCTCTGTACTGGTTCTAAATGAATCCTTAGCATTCACATTACCGCCGTTAATTGTAATTCTTTTCAGAATCAGATTCGATCCCATAGGATGGGATTCCTGGGGGGAAGCAGGTTTTCTGGGCTTCTTGATTTTACTCGTATTCTTTTCATTATGGATTGTTTTTGATGCGTTCAGAATTTTGAGAGTTCGTCGGATGTTAGTGTCTGTGGACCGTTACGATGTTGATAAATTAAAGAAAATTGCAGACGTTGGAATCAAAACTAGGAGATTTTTTAGACGCTTTTCAAAAAAGGAAACAGTCGAAGGGGATGAAACAACCACTCTCGATGCAGCCTCGAGGGTCGGCAAACGAAGTGCAAGGGTGTGGGGACTACGAGCACTGAGAATGAGAAAGTTGAGCCCCGCCGGTCTCCTTGCTTCTGTTGCTGTAGGCGCAGCAATCGAAGCTGCAAGGGCAGGAGCAGGGAAAGTATCTGACATCATCGATGAAAAGATGCAGGAAGAATTCGACAAAGTTGCAAAGACGAGTACGAAATCGCTTCTCCTTCTTTTCTTGAGAGATGTTGGAATGGCGGCATCACCATTGGTATTGTTTGCAATTTTACCAATTATTCTGTGAGGCTTAGGTTGGAAGAGTTTATTCATCTCACGTCACTAGGAGATTCATGGCTCAATTGTCAAGTGGGGATGAAGCCCCACAGTTTACGTTACCAGCAATCGATGGCTCGACCTTCAACATGGCGGACATGAAGGGTAAGCGTGTGATATTGACGTTCTTCAGGTTCTCAACATGCCCATTGTGCAACATGCGAATTAGGAGAATCATCCAACGATGGAATGAATTTTCCAAGGATGCTGTGATGGTTGCAGTCTTTGATGCAAAGGTAGGGGAACTCCAGAAACGAATGAAGAAGCACGATGCTCCATTCGTCGTGGTTGCCGATGAAACCTATGAGCAATTCAACAAGAACGGTGTGAAGAAGTCGTTCTTCAAATTCATGTGGGGTGCCTTGCGTTCACCACTTACACTGTTACAAGCCACACTCAGGGGATATGTTCCTCTTACTTTGTCAATATCAAAACTATCAACAATACCAGTTGATATTTTGATCGATGAGGAAGGCAAAGTCGTTGAGGCACATTATTGCAAGGACACAGCCGATCATCTTCCTCTTGAGAGAATGATTGCATTCTCAAATGGAGCTTAAGGCGTTCATTCTCTCTACAACGTTGGGTTCAAACATCAGGACCATCGTTTGTTCCATATGCTTGCATCAATAAACAAGTCATAGAATGAATCAAGGCTGTGTTCTATCGGTTTTGAATAGCCTCCTCCCATGAAGATGACCGTCGGAATTCTGTTTTTCAACATCTTCTCAAACACATACTGATTCCGTTCTTGCATGCCTTTTCTTGAAACACAGAGTTTCCCCAAATGATCCTGTTCCAGTCCATCAACCCCTGCTTGGTACAGTACGAGCTCTGGTTGAAAATCAACACACAGTTCGACTGCCTCTCGAACTTTTTCCATGAACAATTCGTCACCAGCTTTGGGTTCAACAGGTAAATCAAAATCACTTACAGATTTCCGGAACGGAAAGTTCGTTGAACAATGGACGGAAATCGTACGCGTACGCGCTTCATTCGACAGAATTGTTGCTGTTCCATCCCCTTGATGCACATCAAGGTCGAGAATTGCAACTCGTTTTACTCCCAATTCCTCGATTGCATACATCGCACAGATTGCGAGATCGTTGAAGATGCAATATCCGGAACCAAAATCTCGATGCGCATGATGGGTTCCACCCGCCATATTTCCTGTGATTCCGCCATGGTTAACCGCATGAATGGTTGCTTCGAGCGCACCGCCTGTCAAACAAAGTGTCCGTTCAATCATTTTCGGGGTCCATGGGGTAAGGCCAATCCTTCGCATCTCTTTCTCGCTCAATTTTTGCTCAAGAAATTCTTCGACGTATGTTGCGTCATGAGCGAGGAGAAGAGAATCTTTCGAGATTTGACGAGGTTCTCGAATTGCAAACATGTGAAACTGCTCTGAATCCTTTAGCCTGTTGAGAAGAATTTGATACCGCTCCCTCGGGAAGCGAGCCTCTACATGAATTCCGTCAGTGTACAATGGATGGTACCAAAGATTGAACGATTGATTTGCTGATGCATTACCCAACTCATTCGATATCATCTGAATAACCAATCCAAGGGTGCTATTGGATTCTCAAATAAATCACAATTAAATGCGTGTTTGAAAAACTCGTTTTATTCCTCTTCTGTTGCTTCGATGCCTGAATTGTAATCTTGTTCCAATTCCTGTACGCGTTGATCGGATATGCCCAATGCTTTTGCTTGAATTTTTAGCATTTTTCGCTCGTCTTCGGTAATAATGAAGTCTTCCATCGCAACTTTGTAGGCTTCCATATAGATCTCTTCTCTGTTGATAGCCAAGACCTCTGATTCCGTAATCTGTGCTTGGAGTTTGAACTCCTCGTATTGAATAACTCCGTCGTCGTTCAAATCAATTGTATCAAACAATTCTTCTTGCGACTCTTGAGGTAACTTCGAAACCTCCGGGGCACTCGAAAATTCGTCCCTTGAAAGGACATCGTCCTTGTTTTGGTCCATCTGATTGAACGCTTGCAAAATTTCACGTTCATCGATGGGTGCCTCCCCAGTCGTGCTGAAGATGCTCATCATATTGATGCCGCTTTTGCCGTACTTTCGAGCCAAATCGTTGTTGTCGCCGCTCTTTTCCAGCATTTCATCGTACCATTGTTCGAGATAGGCTTTCCTATCCGCAGTAATTCCGTATGACTTGGCTTGTAAATCAAGCATCATTCGTTCATTTTCTGTAATCGTTTGATCTTTCTTTGCCAAGAAATACATTTCGAGGTATCCCAATTCCTCCTTTGTGTGTGATTCGGGAATAAGTCGTGTTGAGACACCACCCAATGTTGCGATGATGGGTTTTCGAAGCAACAGGAACGTCATACCGATGAAGACGCCTCCAATCCAGCCCTGATTAAAAACGGACTCCATAAGCTCGGTACTGACCAAAAACAGGATGGCTCCAGACCCGGCAAAGATAGTGGTTGTGAATGTCTTTCTCAGTTGCTCGTCGATGCCAAACATATCATTTTTCACCACTGCGTAGGTGAAAATAACTCCTTCAAACAATGCAGCGAGCACGACTGCTGTAGGCATTAGTGGGGGTAAGAACATGAGCGTGCTTGACAATGGAAACTCTGGATTAAATGGACTTACATTCAAGTTCGGGGCTGAACCGATGAGCAATATCATCCAAAAGAGAATCAGTGTCGTTGTGACTTGCATGACTGTTTTACCAAGGAAACCCAATCGAACTGCTCGGACTTCTCCTTTCAGATTTGTATCCTCAGCTTCATCGATTCGATCTCGTGAACGTGTTAATGCAATCGTTGCGATAATGGCGCCAATGAGAGGGATGAACAGCAGGATTCTACTCAATGGGCCGAGCACGACGTTCGTGAATGTCATGGGATAGATCGACTCGTACTCCTGAACGCATACGACCTCGAACGGCAGTGGTTCACCGGAGACGGTGGAACCTGTGCCAGGACCTACACTTTCACAATAAATCCAGCTGATGTCTCCAATCGATGTGTTTGTACCTCCCATGAAGTAGCTCACTGTTAAGATAAATGTCAAGCAGAACACTGGCAAAATGTACAGTCCATGGAAGTTGAAGAATCCAGATATTCTTTTTGCCCACTGCTTTTCACTGTAAAACGTAGCAGCGGCCATATAGAGAAAGAACAACTGTAGGGACATTGTGTAGTAGACAACCCGTCCAGGCCTCAATACACTCAACATCTCTTCAGGCCAAGCATAAACCCAGAACAACATCGAAGTGAAACAACGCAATGCTTCTGTGACCAGCATCAAGGCCATAAATCGGTTTTTTGCTTTCCCAGAATTCGCTTTCAGAATAAGGTAGGCGAGGAACAACAAAAAGATCCCTGATAAGATACTGAAAATAGCGAGCATGTGCCAATATCCGATGAAATGCCCGAGTGTGCGAGAATAATATTCGAGAGGTGCGCCAACATCTCCCATGATTAATTCTCAATCTAAGGATATATTATTTTAGCGATTTTGAGCACAAAAATTCCTAGGCGTCAAGCATGGCAGTGTTATGGTCATAGATAGGCTCAATTACATTAGGGCAATCTAGCAAATCATGCGAGACTTGCGTTTTTCACTTGGTTTGTTCTTAATCGTCCTTTCAATACCATTCTTCTCATTTTCTGGAGATTTACGTCTCGAATGCATTCTGAACGACACCGGCAGCTGCGACGTTTACAAAAACATCCAAATCGGTTCCTTGGCAACAATGACAATTGGAATGCTTCTAGCTATCTTATCACGTCCTGGTGGAACCGGAATTAAAGCCATTGACGATTTTGATGAGGGCAAGGTGTTCGATACTTTTGATGACGCATTTGATGATGAGCCACCGAGCGATGCGAGGGGTGTACTGAAAGAGGGTTACGAGTGGTTGGAATATCCCGCCGGATCAGAAGCATGGTATACACGACCTGAAACAGGTGGGCCCTGGACGAAATACCACGGCTGATAATCCGTCAGACTAACCATTGCAACGCTTGTTTATCCTTATTGCATAAGAACAACTCTATTTAGGCTATGGATTTGAACTTGAATTGTGAATTCGCAACGGATACACGAGTTTTTCCTCGGTCAGAACACTGACGCGTTCTTGAGACGTATTGCGATTAACTTCGCAATTTTGGGCTTCCTTTTGCACCTGTTGTTCTGCGTATTGTATGATCTAAGTTTTATTGAATCCTCAGATTTGGATTCTTTCATAGATTCTTATCTCGATGCACTATACACACCATTTTCCATTATCCTAGCCTACGAAGTTTACGAACTAATACGGGCAATCCCTGAATCTTTTTCCAATTCGATTGGAAAACAATTCGAGGTTGTAACACTCCTTGTCGTTCGTGATATTTTCAAGAATCTTGCCGATATCGGTGACGCAGACAATGTATCCATTGATGCAGACGTTGCGTTCATTGCGATGGAAGCCGTTGCATTTGTTGTTTTATTCGGGACTGCGTTGTATTTTCGACACCAAACCTCTGTAGCAAAGAAACCCAGTCAACAAGATGAATCGGTTCGGGTATTCGTGCAACAAAAGAAGCACCTTGCCTGTGGTTTGGCAGTGGTCTACATATTCGTGGCATTGTATTCTTTCACCACTTGGCTCATGGGTGTTGTTGACGGCGATACTGGATTGAGTCGAACTGTCTTCTTCTCCGATTTCTTCACTTGGTTAATCGTCTCTGACATTGTTATACTGCTCGCATCCTATCGCCACATCACAGATTTCCCTCAACTAGCACGAAACACCGGATTTATTCTCTCCACAGTCATTATTCGTGTCGGAATTGGAATCCCTGGATATACAGGAGCGGCACTCTTTATCCTATCAGCAGCACTTGCTGCATGCGTTCTCCGGCTAAGTCTCCACGACAATCCAACAGATGAATCTGAATGAAGGTCGGAGCGGACGAAGGTCAAACAGTGCTGCACCGCTTTGGCAAGATATGATATGTGTGAAAATTCAGGTTGATTCATGCTGAGGAGACAGGTCATTGTCCTAACCATTTTGCTGCTTCTGTTTTCGATTCCGTCGTATGCTTCGGAAGCAAAAGAAACAGAGATTGTGGAGCAATTCGGTGTTGGCTTTGATGAAGTTACCATTGCTGACTCATCGGATTACCTCAACGATCCTCGAGACTTGGAATTTCATCCAGGTCGTGCAAATGAGTTGTGGATAGCAAATCGAGCAACAGACACCATAACCATTGTTGAGAACACTGGGCTAGAAAACCAAACTTCGCAGAACCGAGCCGATTCACACAGGAATCACTTCTTGGAAGAGGTGAGTGCAATTTCATTCGGCGCCTATCACCCTGAATTCGACTATCAATGGGGTTCAGCACAGGAATCAAGGAATACCTACAACGGCCAAGCAAATCCAAATAATTTCATGGGGCCGGCGTTGTGGCCTTCGTCCTTGAGCCATTTTGCCATCGAAAATCAAAACACCGGCAACGGCTTGCTCGGTAGTCACATCGATATGCTCCACGAGTCACCGTACGGTGTTGGAATCGCTCATGACTATGACAACGTTTACTGGTACAACGATGGGTATTACGGTGAACTTGTTCGTTATGACTTCCAAGAAGATCATGATACTGGTGAGCACGATCACTCAGACGGTGTCGTTCGTAGATACTCCGACGTTCAACTTACGCATTCCTATGGAACACCGAGCCACATGGTCATGGACAAATCAAACGGAATGCTCTACATCGCAGATGCTGGCGCAAATCGCGTCGTTTGGGTCAATACAGACGACCCAACGACCACATCAACCAACATTATGGACGACGCTTCACGACTTGAGCCGTTGGCTGAATATTCTCGAATTGGTGGTGTAGAATGGGGAATCTTAGCAACCGGCCTAAACCTACCCTCCGGTATTGCGCTTGCTGATGGACAACTCTTTGTCTCGGAAAATGGTAATGGAAAGATTGTCGCTTATGACTTGGCCTCCGATGGAAAAAGCGCTGTCCAACTCGACAAAATTCAAACAACTGCTACCTCAATTATGGGGTTAGAAGTCGGACCAAACGGGCACCTTTACTACGTTGATAACGGTCAAGACAAGGCTGTACGAATCGACCCATACACCGATGAAGACGGCGATGGTGTTGGGGATGAAGTCGACAATTGTCCGAGCATCGCAAACCCACTTCAAGCCAACTATGACAACGATTCGATGGGCGATGTCTGTGATGCTGATGATGACAATGACTTGGTCGTCGATGTGAACGATCAATGCGCTCAAGGGCAGCTTGAATGGACATCATCACTCTCAAATGACCATGATGGAGACGGGTGTTTCGATGCTACGGAAGATTTGGATGATGATAACGACGGTATCAGCGATGGCTCAGATTTTTGCCCAATTGGTGACTTAGGGTGGACGTCCTCAGTCTCAACCGACTATGATGGTGACGGCTGTCAAGACTCAATGGAAGATGTTGATGATGACAATGACCGTATTTGCGATGCAAATGAGGTGAGCAGTTCCTGGGCTTGTGCCCCATCGACAGCGAGTGTGGATTTGTGTCCACAAAGCTCTCTTGGCTTCTTCTCAAACAATCAAAACGACGTCGATGGAGATGGCTGTGAGGATGCGACTGAGGACATGGACGATGACAACGATGGATTCACCGATGATGTTGATGATTGTCCAATGAGTTCTGGGTCGAGTTCCATGGGATCTCAACTTGGGTGCAGTGATTACGATTCGGATGGGTACAGTGATTCCATCGATGTGTTCCCGGCAGAGTCAACACAATGGATTGATTCAGATAACGATGGTTTTGGAGACAATCTTGACGGATTCGAAGGAGATGCTTGCATGGATGTTGCAGGCGATTCAACCGAAGACTCGTTCGGTTGCCCAGATGCGGATGGAGATGGTTGGTCAGACCTCAACGACGCCTTCCCGAATGAAGCCTCGCAACATTCCGATGAGGATGGCGACGGGTTTGGAGATGCGGTTGATGGATATCAAGGGGACGACTGCCTCGGTGTTCCAGGTACATCAACAGAGGACTTTTTTGGGTGTGAGGATTTAGACAGTGATGGATGGTCGGATCTCAACGACGATTTACCCCAAGAACCAACGCAGCACAGTGATGCAGATGGTGATGGCTATGGTGATAATCCGCAAGGAGTAACACCAGACAGTTGCCCAGAAATTTACGGTCTTTCCTCAATCGATCGATATGGCTGTCCTGATACGGATGGAGACGGCTGGGAAGATCGTTCCGACGCATACGTCAACGATGCTCGATTCTGGTCGGATATGGATGGCGATGGATACGCTGACCAACAGGGGACAAACCTCTCTGATGATTGTCCAGAAACGTTTGGTACATCTGTAGAGGACTTCGTTGGATGTTTGGATTCCGATGGTGATGGATGGTCGGACCAAACCGATGCTTATCCAAACGATTCTTCCAAGCATCTTGCTTCAAATCAGTCTCCTGAGAGTGACAACTTCACACTCATTGGTCTTGGAATTGGACTCCTTGTTCTTGTACTGCTTATGGTAGGGATTTTGCGAAAGAAGACGGCAGTGGAGCAGGAGTTTGACTTCATAGCACCACCAATACCTCAACCTCTTCCTAGCGCTCCGCCTCTTCCTCCTGAGGGATTGCCAGCCGGATGGACCATGGAGCAGTGGGCGTATTACGGCGAAGATTACCTGAACCGAAACAAGTAGAAATACCACAATGACTCAAATATCACAACCTCGAGGTTTGGGCATGAGCAAGAAGTTCTTCATCAAAATTGTAACAGACCCAGACGTTGATCTTAGAAAGTGCATTGTTGGCATAGCCTGCGCAGCACAAGCCATCAACGATGGCTACGATGTAGACGTTTTCTTTGCAGCAGATGGAGTTAAAATGATTCATGCTGCATACATTGAATCTGTAAATGAGAAAGGTTCGATTCCGGATGGTATGATTTACGACATGATGAATACCATCACCTCAGGAGCCTCCAAGGTTTACTGTTCAACAGGTTCGCAAGCAGCGAACGGTGTCACGAAAGAGAACGCTGATGAAATGCTCCTCGATGGTTACTCGGACTGGATGACATGGAGTGGCCCCCCTGGCGTCATCGAATTAAGTGCTGCTTCGGATGTTCAATTGGTCTATTGATGCTAAGATTGTCTGAGTGAAAGCAATTCACTTGGAATTCTGTACGTGTAATTAAACCCCTCTCCAATGAGGGTTAATTCTTCAAGCAGTTCATCGAATTCAACACGTTGAAAAGTTGAATCAAGGTCATGCAATGGCATGTTTGCTGCCATTTTGCCATCTCTCGACAATTTGATTCCAGTGGGTACATGCGGTTCAATTGACGAATACGAGAGGATTTCTTCAGAAGTCTCTGTGGTTCCTAACCCATCAAACATTTTTCCGAAATGCGTCCGAATTTCGTCCCATTGGTTAACATCGAACTTCATGGATGTTCTCTGTTTCTTTTTGCATAAAGTTGTTGCTTTGTGTCGTAGCCTTGATGCACCACCAGCGTATCGGGTAAACATGGCGTCACTGATCCTGATGCGGCATGGGCAGTCAATGTGGAATGCTGCGAACCTGTTTACGGGTTGGGTTGATGTCCCGTTGACGCAGGTGGGGATCGATGAAGCACTTGCCGGTGGTCAGAAACTTGCTGATGTACAAATCGATGAAGTTCACACTTCCACACTCATTCGAGCGCAAATGACAGCAATGCTCGCGTTGAGCCAACACAACAGCGGAAAGACGCCTGTTTTCCAATACTCAGATTCTGGCGAAGTGATGAGTGACAATGAGCGGAAAATGGTTGAATGGTCGCAAATGAACGCAGGTTCGGATGTCTCAAACATTCTCCCTGTGTATGTTTCGTGGAAGTTGAATGAACGCATGTACGGTGACCTTCAAGGCATGAACAAACAAGCGACGCGGGACAAGTTCGGCGATGAGCAGGTCAAAATTTGGCGTCGTTCCTACGACACGCCTCCTCCAAATGGAGAGAGCCTTGAATTAACTGCTGCTCGAACGATTCCTTACCTTCAGTCAACCTTACT
>CETU01048164.1_pt1 | contig 10147 bp, 10 predicted proteins | sample 356531 | NCBI WGS metagenome assembly CETU01 (sample SAMEA2623488, study PRJEB7988) | marine metagenome | isolation source: saline water (ENVO:00002010), including
AGCAAATATATTTAAAAATAACGCATTAAACAAAATTAAAATTTAAACTGACAACCACTTTTCAGGCCACAAATCTTTATTGTTAATTGTAAAATTTTTAAAATGAGAAGGTCTAATTATGATTTTATTTTGATTTGTGCTTAGCCATGCGCCCCACCAATTAAATGAAGAGCTAGTTACCACAAAATGTTTACAATTAGTTAACAAATATAAGCCAAGAATTCTTTTATCGACGCTATCATTTAGTTCATCTAAATTAATATTTTGATAATCAAAATTGAAAAAATTAGAATCAAGATTTTTAAAATCATTTGACCAAAGATAAAATTTAGCATTACTAATTTTAGATTTTATTACTTCAACTGATTTATTGATATAATCGATTTGTTCTAAAGTAAAATCCCAGGATTTTTTTCTATTTAGTTCATTGTTATTATTTCTTCCTTCAATAAATCTATTTTGCCTTATGCATAAAGCAACAGAATTTGAATGTCTTATACTATTAAAAAAAGAATTATTTTGATAGAAGTAAGGATTTTTAAATTTGAATTCACTTAAAATTGAACTTTTATAATTTGCAAAATATTTTTCACTTTCAAAATAACCTTCAACGTACATATTGTAATTGAAAAGTTTATTTTTAAAATCATCAGTATAATAAGTAATTTTATCTTGGTTTTTTTTTTCAAGGTAAAAAAATTTATTTTTTCTAAAAAAATCAGTCTTCAAAAGTAGCTTTCTTTTCAAATAGCCACATGTAGAATTAAACTTATTTTCATCAGGAGCAATTTCAGAAGTAATTTCAAAATTATTTAATAAATAATCAGATATATTTTTTGATGATTTAAAACCTGATTCATTATCAATTAAAAGATTCCTAGTTAGATTTTTTGAAATTCCATAAGCTGAAGCATACATAAAAAGTTGATTACCCAATCCATTAGAAATTCTAATTATTAAATTTTTAGACATTTATTTTTTTAATGAAAACCTCATTTTATTTAAGGTTTTTGCTAAATTTTTACTTGGCACAATGAAATCATAATCTTTATAATTTGGTTTAAATTCATACATCGCATTTTTATATTTCCTAAAATCTTCTAAAGATCTTATTTCACAATGAAAAAGATCAAGCACAGGTCTTTTTTCAATAGTTGCTAAATTTGTCATCATTCCATGAAAAGCTACAACTTTATCAGCATTTCTAATAAGGTTATATAAATCAGATCCCTCAATGTTATCAATTAATGTTATCGATAAATCGTCATTAAATGTTTCATTTTTTTTGAAATTTACTACATTGAAATTATTGGTTAAATTACCAATTTTATACTTGGGGTTAATGTCTCTTGTGAAAATAACTTTGCTTTTATATTTTAAAAATTCATTAAATATGATTTTTAGATCATTTAACCCCCACCCTAGCTTTTTAAAATTTTCTAATTTCAAATGAAAATAAATATAATTATTTATATTATTAAATGATTTATTAGTGTATTTAGGAATAAAATTGATTATATATTTTTTGCTAAAGTTTAAATCGCTAGTTAAATCAACCTGTAATTTCGTAGTTGATTGTCTTTTACTAATTAGACTTCTATCGTTTACTACGTAATTATAAAGATATTTGCGTAAAAACTCAGTAGGTCTTTTATAATTATTAACTCCATTTAAACAAATTGCATAAAATTTAATTCTTCTAAATATTAAAGGTAGATAAAAATAAAACTTTTTAGGAGTTAATATATATGCAGAGTAAAAATTATCTTTCAATATAAATTTAATTATTTTAACTTTATCTAGAAAAGATAAATCATAATTTACTATTTTGATTTTAACATTTTCGTAATTTAATAAAAAATCAAAGTTACTACTTCTTTCAGATAAATAAATAGTAACATAATCGTCTTTATTATATTTTATTATATTATTAATCGCATCTAAACTTTGAGTTAGGTCACCGACTGCATCATTTTTAAATATTATAATGTTTTTTTTTTTCAAAATTATACTCAAAATCTATTTAATACTTTAACAATTTTTTTTAAATTTGAAATACTCAGATTAGGATCTACTGGTAAACTAATACATTCTTTTCCGAGTCTTTCGGAGTTAGGATAATTTTCATTTTTGAACATTTTTCTTAATGAGTGAAGTTTGTTAATCGGGTATGGATAATGAAAACCATAAGGTATTTTATTTTTATTTAATAATCTTAATAATTTTTTCCTATTTTTAACCAAAATTACATATTGATGATACACACAGCTTTTAGAGTACAATAATTTATTAATTTTTTTATTATTTATATTTTTTTGGTAAAATTGAGCAATTTTTCTTCTTTTTTTATTATTAATATTTAGATCTGAAAGTTTAGTACTAAGTATAGATGCTTGAATATTGTCTAGTCTGCTATTCATACCTACATAATCATGAATAAACTTTTTGTTTGAACCTAAATTTCTAATTTTTTTTATAATATTATAAAATTTTTTATTATTAGTAGTAATAATTCCTGCATCTCCATAAGCTCCAAGATTTTTTCCAGGATAAAAACTAAAACACGAAATATCTGAAGTAGAACCAATTTTTTTTTTAATTTTTATGGAATCATCAAATGCTCCGTGTGCTTGAGCACAATCATCAATTATAATAATTTTCTTATTCTTAATTAATTTTTTAATGTTCAGTAAATCGCATGATGAGCCATATAAATGAACAGGAATAATAACTCTTGTTTTAGCATTAATTTTTTTTTTAATATTAGCTAAAGAAATAGTCGGTTTTAAATTATCTATATCTACTAAGATAGGTTTAAGGTTAGCATTTATTACAGCAAAAGCTGTTGAACAATATGTCATAGCAGGAATTATAACTTCCGAATTCTTTGGTAAATTTAATGATTTTAAAGCTATAGTTATAGCATCAGTGCCATTGGCGCATCCCACGGCATATTTTACTCCGCAGAAAGAAGCAAATTTATTTTCAAAATTTTCAACTTCCTTACCAAGAATAAAATCACCTTTTACAATATTTTTTTTAAAATTTTGTACTATTTTGTTCCTTATTTTTTTATCTTGATTACAGATGTCAAAAAATTTCATTTTATTTAAGATATTTACTCCAAACCGGATTATATTTTTCACCGCCTAGAGATTCATTTACAATATACTTGGCTACTTCAATTTCGTTAAATAATTCAAAGTATTTTTTTTGGCCATTATATGCAATTTTTTTTCTTAAATTTGAATTATTTTTATAATATTTAATCTTTTCTGATAAATCATATTTATTATGGTAAAAAATAATTTCATTATTTGTAAAAAAATGATTAAATTTTTTTTTATAATCAATAAAAGTAAGTAAACCATTTCCTATCAGAGACCCTATTCTATTACTTGATGAATATTTTTTAGGTTTACCTCTATTAAGGTTAACAGCCATAGGAGATTTTGATATAGCTGAATAAAAGCTTTCAGACCAGACTGGATTTCTGTCATTATATCCATATATATCAAATTTTATATCTTTATTTAATTTTATTAATTGTTTTACAAAAATTTCTCTTTCATCTTTCTTTCCAGACTTTATTGTTCCTCTATTTACCCCATGACTCATCGCAAAAAAAACATCATGTGTATAATTATTTTGATTGTAAATATTTAATTTTTCAATATTTCTATCAACTGGAGTAGGTAAAAAATGATAATTGATTGAATTTGATTTTTTGCTTACATCGTCAGGATGTGTTGATATAAAAAAATTATCTAAATATTTGAAATTTGTTTTTAAATTTGAGTAATTTTTTTCAAAATCAGGTCCATTTACAGTTAAATTATCTTCATACCATTGAGAAAAAATAGTATTTTTATTAACATTTTTAATTGTTGAAAAAGACTCATCGTCAATTGTATTAACATGTCCAAGTAAAATTATATCAGGTCTATAGTATAAAGATTTTTCCAAAAAAATTCTATTTAAAGTTTGTCTTGCATTAATTTTAGAATTGTAACTTAGTATATCCCTATCACTAATTCCCTCCACATCATGACCTAATCTAATTAATCCATTTTCAATTTTTTTTCCTGTAGATATGAAATATATACGTCCACCAATTTTTTCTGCACGATTAAATACATGTAAGATTTTTAATTTAGATTTTTTACTAATATTAATTTTCTTATTTATAAATAGAGCATTTTTTCTATGTTTATCTATTATTTGTATATTTTTACTAATTAAATGTAGAGGATTTTTAAAAGACTCTAATTGTATTCTTCGTAATAAATTCTTATTCTTAATTAAATTGTCTAATTCAGAAAAAATTGATTTTGGTGTAACATTTTGTAAAAAAATAGGATTAGAAATTGTTTCTGGTAATCCTCCTTTTTTAGACAAAATTACTGCATTACCACGAGATCCTGCTTCTAAAGATGATCTTCCAAAAGGTTCTTCCCATAAAGATGGGACTACGGTTATTGATGAATTATTATAATGCGATAAAACTTGTTCCTGAGGAATCCATCCGGTGAAAATTAGTCTTGGATGTTTAAAAGTATATTTTTCTCTGGGTTCATCACCAATAACTATAGATTTCCAATTTTTGTATTTTTTTAAAATTTTAGTTATAGCAGACGCAAATTTATCAAATCCTTTTGCGGCATTTAATTTCCCAGAAAAAATTATAGTTTTTTGCTTTTTAGGAAAATTATTTATTTTATCAATACTTGGATAAATGGTTTTGAAATTTGTATAAAAATTTTTATCAATACCAGTAAAAAATTTTTCTTCAACCCATGAACTTACAAAATATATTTTATAACAGGATTTCAATAATTTTGTTCGTTCTTCAACTGATGTGGAACCTCTTAGATTTAGCGGATCATTATGTATAACTAAAATAAAATTAGTTTCGTTAAAAAATTTTGATATTTTTAATAAATAAGATGGTCTGTTATGTATTTCAATAACTGATGGCTTATAATCAAAGCAATATTTTATCAATTTTTCAGTATAGTAATTTGATTTACTTGACAATTTCATTGCTGGTATCTTTATATTTATATAATTTTTTTTAATAAAAACATTTTTAGGATTATTGGTTGATCCAAATATTTTAATATTTTTTTTAAACCTTGACCAATTAAAAAAATCCTTTACCCAAATAGAAGCAGAGCCAGCATAGTTTTTTATAAATTGATCTTTATGTGGTAATATAATAAAAATTTTTTTACTCATCTATAATATAATTTTGTTGTATCAAATAAATAGAATTATAAAACAATTTTGTTTTTTTAATGACAAATATTATAAATAATATAATTTAAAATCATGAAATTTCATCACATAGGTTATTTGACAACAAATTTTAAATCTTCTGTTAAAGAATTCGGATTAATAAATTATCTTAAAAAAGGCCGATTGATTAACGATAAGTTACTTAAAGTTAAAATTCAATTTATTCAAAATTCAAACAGTATAATCGAATTGGTAAAACCTTATAAAAACAATTATGGCCTAAATAAAATTGCTAAAAGAAAAAATTATGCATATCATTTTGCTTATAAAGTTAATAATTTAAATAAATCTATAAAAAAATTAAAGGGTAATAAATTTATAGTACTAGTAAATCCAGTTCCTGCTAAAGCTTTCAATAATAAAAAAGTTGCTTTTTTAAAAATGAAAAACGATTTTATTATCGAATTGATTGAGTCATAAAATAAAAACTTTTTTTAAAATTAAAAAAATCTTTTTTGTAAAAAGAATATTTTACAGCACTTGTTTTTTTATTTTTAATAATGAATAATGATGAAATTACACCATCATATTTTGCTGGTGTATTTTTGTGATAATTTATAATCTTTTTGTTATTTATATTGGTCAGAGAATAAATTTTTTTAAATTTAAGCTTTTGAAAACCATAATTGATAAGCAAAATTGATGCTTCAACGTTTTCAATGCTAGTTCCGACTGATATCCATCTACCCCATTCTGCTTGATTTGAATTGATGTTATTCAAAGCTATAGTTCCTATTTTTTTATTCTTTTTTTTACTTATAATTATAAAATCCTTTGTTTTGTTATCTTTGATATTCTTTTCAGACCAAAGCTTTTGATCTTTTAGAGTTTTTGGTGGTTGATGAAGATAATAACTAATACTTTTAATCTTTCTAAGATTAAAAATGAATTTACTATCCTTGATACTTAAACTTCTAAGATATACAAACTTACCTTTAATTTTCATTTATAATTTTAATTAAATCTTTACCACCAGAAATTTTACTTAATTTGTTAATTGAAATTTTTTTTGTCGAATTTTTTTCAATTAAAAATATAATTTGAAGGTGTATTAATGAATCCCATTTATCAAAATTTTTTCTTCTAATTTTTAATAATTCTTTTTCATTTTTAATTTTTAATATTTTTATAATATCTTTAATTAAATTTTGTTTTGATAAATTTTTCATATTTTTTTACTATGTTTTTAATTTTTTTAATATTAAACCAATAAATCTTATTATCCTTTTTGTACGAAATTTCTTCCGCAAATTTAATAAAAGGCTCATTCCTATCTGTTTTAACATAGTTAATATTCAATTCTTTAATATTAAATTTTTTAATTAATTCATTTAAAAAATAATATTCCAAACCTCTTCCTAATGCTCTACAAGACATTGTAAACTCTATTATTTGATTATGTAATTTATTTTTTTCTAAAATGATATTGGCAATTATTCCTGAGTTAGAATATTTATCTGATACTGAAAAAGTTACAATTTGAATATTTTTATCTTTTAGATAAGATTTTAATTTTTTAAGATTTAGCCTTAGATAACTTGAATTAAATTGGTTTGTTTTATTTGACATTTCTTCACATCTTTTTAAATCAAGATTTTTAGTTTTAAATATAACTTTTACATCCGAGCTTTTAATATAGTTTAAAATGCCTTTTGATTCTGCGATACTACTTCTAATAATATTACTCTTTATATCCTTAAAACGCTTATTATTTTTTGCTTTATTGATATTTGATATGTAAAAACTTTTAGAATACAGGTAAAAAATGTAGGAATTTTTAATCCAAAAACAGTTATTTTTTAATAAAAATTTATTAATTTGTTTTATTTCAGAAATATTATCATCTAAATAAATAATATTTTTTTTCGAAAAGTTTACAATACTGGTAATTTTTTTTATTGATTTAATTTTAGGTTCCCAATTAATATATTTAAATGTTTTTTTACGGATATTTGTGTACTTTGACAATTTCTTACTTATTCCTTCATTTGCAATTTTTTGATTATTTTTAGAATGAATTGAAACTATTAAACCAGTTTTATGAATTAATTTATTTATTAAATTCAAAGATTTTTTCTGATAAATATCTAAAAATATTTTTTTTAAACCATCTTCGCCAATTATACCAGACCAGCAAGTATTATCTAAATCAATTGATACTAACCTAACATCATTATTTAATAACAACGTTAAGATATTTTGAATTATTTTTGCTAAAGTTAACTGAATGCTTACTGAAAGATATGATTTAAATAATTTATTCCTTTTAATGTCAATTACTTTATTTATACCTAGCTTGAAAATATTAATGACAATCAATTTATCACAATTTAATTTGTCAATATGATTAATCAGTATTTCAATTTTTTTTTTTTCTTTTGATACAGGTACGAAAATTACAAAATTTTTATTTTGCTTTAAAGATTTTATATCATGCTTTAGGGAATTAGAGTTTTTTAGTCTATCAACATCTATGAAAATCAAAGATAAATTATTACTCAAATGGCTTATACTATCTTTATAGGGTATTTGGCTTATATCTTGTTCTTCATTGATTTTTGCCTCTAATAAAATATTTTCAACAAAAAAGTTTCTTTGAATATTTATCATCTTAGATATTGTAATAATAATAATTTATAATAAATAGATTAGCATTATCTATCATATAAATAATGAAAAAAGAAATAATAGCAATAATTGGTTTGGGATATTGGGGAACGATTGTCACTAAAGCATTGTTAGGATTAAAATTATTTAAAAAAGTATATATACATGATGATGATATTAAAAAAACCAACATTATTAAGAAAAAATTCAAAAGTAAAGTTACTACTATAAAATTTAATGAAATTGTCAAAAACAAAAATATTAAAAATATTTTTTTAGCAACTCCACCAAAAAATAATTTTACATTATTAAACAAATTAATTGATGCAAACAAAAATATTTTAATCGAAAAACCAGGGTTAATCAAAAATGCCCATTATAAAATTATAAAAAAAAAAATAAAAAAGAATAAAAACAATTTAACTTTTGGTTATATATACATTTATAATAATTACATACAATATATTAGAAAAATCATAAATTCAAAAAAACTAGGTAAAATTAAATATGTTAATATGCAAAGACAAAATTTTGGCCCAATTAGAAATAAAATTTCTGCTGCATTTGATCTGGCTACACATGATTTAAGTATTCTTCATTATTTTTTTAATAAAAAAATAAAACTAAAAAAATCAATAAATCATGATATTTTAAATAAAAAAAATTTTGATATCTCTTATTTAAATTTTTCAAGTGGTGAAATTAAAATTGATATAAATGTCAGTTGGCTTAATCCAGAAAAAATAAGAAAAATTATTATTATTGGTTCAAAAAAAATGCTGCTTTATGATGAAATGAATATTGATCAACCTATAAAAATTTATAATAACTATGTTAATTTTCCAAAGATCGATAAATTTACTAAATACTTCTTTAATCAGTCAAAATATATCTTTAAAGGATCGTCAAGATTTATTAAGTTGGAAGATAAAAAACCCTTAGATGAGGAAATAAAACATTTTATTAAAGGTAAAGAAATAATAACTGATATAAATTTTTCTGAAAAAGTAATTAATGCACTTAGCGGATTTTAGTATTAATTTTCATTTTTACTATTTTTTTTCTTAACAAGTAATTTTTCTTAAGATAATATTCGAAGGACATTGCTTTAGACTTGTTTGAGAATTTTTTTTTATAAATAATTTTCCATTTATAACCCTTTGTAGATTTTGCACCTTTGTTGGTATTATGTAATTTCAGTCTATTTTGTAAATTATTAGTGTAGCCAACATAAGTCTTATTTTTGCATGTACCGATTGTTTTAATTAAATAGACATAAAAACTCATTAATTTTTAGAATAAGTTAATTTTAATTTAATGCTATTATTATTGTTTGGCGGTCCCTAGGGGAATCGAACCCCTCTTTCATGGATGAAAACCATGTGTCCTAACCGATAGACGAAGGGACCAAAGCAAGTTCTTTTATTGTATATATATAAATTAATCAAGTAATTGAGACCTTTTTTTTAATAATATCTATTGTAGAATTTTTATGTGTAACAAGAGTTTCGGTGTGGTAAATGTTATTTTTTAATTCAACTCCATTAACAAGATCACCCGTGGTAATGCCAGTAGCGCAAAAAATTGAATCTCCACGAACAATTTCAGCTAAATCATATTTTTTATTTAAATCAGTTATGCCCATTTTTTTTGCTCTATTTTTATCTTCGTCAGTAGAAAATAAAAATCTTCCTTGAAATTTACATCCAAAAGCATCTAAAGCTGATGCGGCCAAAACTCCTTCAGGACCTCCTCCAATTCCAATAAATATATCTACATTATATTTTGGATTGGTTACAAGAAGAGCTCCCGATACATCTCCATCAGTAATAAGTTTTAAATTAACTTTAAGATTTTTTAATTTTTCAATTATTTCCTTATGTCTAGGTCTATTAAGTAAACAAGCCGTTAGTTCAGTTAAATCCATATTTTTTGAGTCTGCTATATTTTTAATATTTTTTTCTATGTTAAAATCTAAGTCAGTAGCATCTTTTGGAATTTCTTTACCTACAGCTAATTTATCCATATAAGTTTCAGGAGCATTAAATAAATTGCCTTTTGAACTGACTGCCATCACTGAAAGTGCTCCTGGTAAATTTTTTGCTGCAAAATTAGTACCTTCGAGTGGATCAACTGCAATATCAATTTCAGGACCTTTTCCTGTCCCAAGTTTCTCACCAATATACAACATTGGGGCTTTATCTATCTCCCCCTCTCCTATAACAACTTTTCCATTAATGTT
>CETU01170781.1_pt1 | contig 10138 bp, 7 predicted proteins | sample 356531 | NCBI WGS metagenome assembly CETU01 (sample SAMEA2623488, study PRJEB7988) | marine metagenome | isolation source: saline water (ENVO:00002010), including
TGCTGGTAAAAGTTTGTTGCACTTTGCTCAAGATTTTTAATTTGAATTTGAGCTTCTTTTGCATAAGAATTTTCAGTTAAGGCAAAATACGTTGGGATGGCGATTGAGGCCAAGATTCCGATGATAACTACAACTACAAGAATCTCAACAAGTGTAAAACCTTCGTTTATTTTTTTTATAATTTTTTTCACTTCACATACTCCTTATTAGTAATATTAATTCTAGATTTAAATATAACATTCCAATCCAATTATTAGTTATTAAGTTTTGTAACTAAATGTAATCAAAAGTAAATCGTTTTTAAAAGATATAAATTCTCATTTTTTGTCACAAATAGTTACAAACAAAAACAATGTAATATTTTATTGTTTGTTAAATTATTAAATTAGAGGCTAAACTTATTTAAATGAAAGTTGCTAACTATTATCTATTAGCTAATTACGACTTTTTTTCACATGATATTGACAGTTTTTAGATATGTAATTAAGTTTGTTTTTAATTAAACAGACAAGGATTTGTAATGAAGAAAAATTTAATAATATTATTGTTTTTAGTCTCCTTTAGTTTTGGGAGTTTTAATGTTGATCTGAATTCGATTTTAGATTGGAGAGACGGCAAGATTATTGATAAAGAGTTAAATGACCTCGAAGCTCCATTTCCTGTTAGAAACTTTATTATAAACATTGAGGAAAATGAATCCTTAGCCATCCAGGCTACAATAGGTTCTAAATCAATTTTTTTAAATCGAGAAATAGAAGGTTTAGACCTTATTTTAAATCAGTCGTTTGAAGGATATCGAAAGAAAAACATTGAAACAGATGGTGGTGAGATTTTAACCTATTTTATATCAAGACCAATGTTTATGAGGGGGGTAAGATTGGTGCAGGTATCAGTGTTGCCATTTCAATATGATAATTCAATAAAGGAATATGTTTTTTATGATAAAATAAACATTAGCGTAGATATTTTGCAAAATGGAGAGCATCGCGATCTAAGCAACGTCCCTCTATCAGAAGAATTTAACACGCTTATATCCTCTTTTGTAGATAATTATGAGCCTAGAGAAAGAAATGAAGATGTCCCACCAAGTATTTTATTTATATGTGGAGGAAACTCTGCAAATGAATCGAGCATGCAAAATCTGATTAGCTGGAGAAGGCAGATGGGGTATGAAGTTCACGTTGTAGAGGTTAATGATATCGGAAATACAACAACTTCAATAAGAAATTATATTCAAAGTAGTTATGAGAATTGGAGTAATCCTCCAGAATATGTGGTTTTGGTAGGTGATACTGATGGGTCCTATTCGATTCCTTATTTTAGCACAACTTGGGGTTCAAGCGATTATGACTATACTCTTCTTGAGGGGGATGATTTATTCCCTGAAATGTTTATTGGAAGAATATCTGCAAACGGCTCATCAGATCTAGATAATATTATAAACAAGACCATTGCTTATGAGAAAGCAACATATTTAAGCTTCACAGGCTCCGATTGGTATGAACGAGCAGCCTTAAATGCAGATCCTTCATCTTCAGGGAACTCTACAATTATAACAAATGAGTATATTGAGGAAATACTAGAGACTAATGGATTTGAACAGATAAATACAAATTATGGTGAAGGAAATTATGCTAATTGGATGCAGAATGAGCTATCAGAAGGTATATTGTATATGAACTATAGGGGTTACATAGGCACTAGTGGATTTGGTTCGGGGCAAATAAATAGCGCAAACAATGGCTATATGAACCCATTTGCTACATTTATTACCTGCTCTACAGGTGATTTTAACTACACTTGCCTATCTGAAGATTTTATTAGAGCGGGTTCTGCTACAAATCCAAAAGGAGCTGTAGCAGCTGTTGGAACTGCCACATCTTCAACCCATACTGCTCCTAACAATATCTTACAGATGGGTATATATGATGGAATTTTTTCAAAAGGCTTGACTACAGCTGGCTCCGCATTAGTTAGTGGAAAGGTAACTCTTTTTGATAACTATATAGCTAATTCGGTAGGAACTGTGGATAATTTTACGCATTGGAATAATCTGATGGGTGACCCTGTGCTTAATTTATGGACAGATAGTCCTAGTCAAATACAGGTTTCTCATCCTCAATATATATATATGGGCTCTACTTATCTAGAAGCTTATGTTCAAAGTGAGTCTGGTGAAGCAATCGAAAATGCATGGGTTTCTTTAACAAAAGAAGAGTGGGGAGATACTTCAATTAGTGCTTATACCAATGATAATGGCTTAGCCTTGTTTGATATTGGTGTATCGGACGATTCAGAGATTTTACTTACTGTTACAGGAAAAAATATAGTTCCATATCAAGAAAATATATCAATCTCTGATAATAGTCATACAACTTTAAGTAGTTATTATATTGAAGATTTTAATTCAAATTTACAGGATGGATACATTAACTCCTCTGAACAGGTAGAAATATATTTTAATTTAGAATCAAGTATTCAATTAAGTGAAGGTAATTATGTTGCTACGCTAAACTTGTTATCAAATAATGGAATTTTAGAAAATTCTGAAATAAATTTTAACATGCTACCAACGAATACTATCGGTCCTTTTATTTTTACATCAGATCATTTAGTTGAAAATGAAGATATTAAATTTCACTTAAATATATCAGATGAATGGTCGAGTTGGGATTATTCAATTTTATTTAACGCTAAGTCTGCGGATATATCTTTTAATGAGATGTTGTGGCAAGGGGAAGGTGTTTATCCTGGCTCAAGTGCTAATTTGAATATGAGTCTAATTAATTTAGGAAGTAAACAATTTGAATCTGGAAATATTATCTTATCAAGTTCAAGTAGTTTGGTTGAGATTGAAAATCCAATATTTAATGTTGACCAAATATCACCCCAAGAAATTGTTGAAATGCCATCATTTGATATTGAGTTTAACAATGATATAATCAATGGCAGCTCTATTGATTTTCTTCTTGTCATATCAAATGAGCTTTTTTATCAAGAATTAAATTTCAGTGTAATAGTTGGCACTGCAAATGTTCATGACCCTCTAGGTCCAGACGCCTATGGATACTATATTTATGACTCACAAGATTATGGATATGGGCTTATGCCTACTTATGATTGGATTGAGATTGCCCCATCAGAAGGCGGAAGTGGTTATGATTTACAGATTTCTGATAATGGTAATGGCAATAATATTAATAATAGTACTAAGTATGTGCAGTTGCCTTTTGATTTTATCTTTTACGGTATCTCTTATGATGAGATTTCTGTAAGTTCTAATGGGTGGATATCTTTTGGTCATACAAATATGGAATCATTTAGGAACTATACTATTCCGGGTGCAGGTGGACCATCTCCAATGGTTGCAGCTTTTTGGGATGATTTGGTGACATCTCAAGGAGAGGTATATGCTTTAGTTGAAGATGAGTATGTTATTATTCAATGGCATCAAATGCGTACATATGATCAGAATTCAGAGGAAACATTTCAAGTTATTTTATACGATAGTACTACCCCTACAGGTGATGATGAAATTAAAATTCAGTACAAAGAAGTAAATAATACTTCCTATACCAACTACTATCACCCTGTTTATTCAACGGTTGGTATTGAAAACCATTTGGGTAGTATTGGCTTAGAGTATACTTATGATAATACATATCCGATTACTGCTATGGCTTTGTCTGATGAGCTGGCATTATTTATTACCACTCAGAATACTAATGTGTATAATTTAGGAGATGTTAATCAAGATGACTCTGAAGATGTTTTAGATATTATTATAATTGTGAACCATATCTTAAATATTCAAAATTTATCAAATCTAGGCGAGTATCTTGCAGATACAAATCAAAATTCAATTATTAATATACTTGATGTAATTATATTGATTAATATTATACTAGATAACTAAATGTTAATATTATGGTCGTTATATCTTTAATTGTACTTATTTCTATTTTACTAGTAATTGGCTTTATTGAATATTATTACCATATTTATTATCTTAACTCTATTCCAATCAGAATCCATGTAAATGGGGCAAGAGGCAAGTCTAGTGTGACTCGTTTAATTGCTTCTGGTATAAGAGAGAGTGGAAAAAAAGTTATTGGAAAAACAACCGGTTCATCACCAAGAATCATTAGTCCTAATGGAAAGGATATTAAAATTCATAGACTAAGATCTGCCTCAATTGGAGAGCAAGTTCGTTTAATAAGAAGTTTTGCTAAGCAAAACATAGACATACTGGTTATAGAATGTATGGCTGTTCAGCCACAATATCAGTGGATTTCAGAGCAGAGAATGATACAGTCTTCAATTGGCGTTGTTACAAATGTTCGCCCTGATCATTTGGATGAAATGGGATACACGATGAATGATATTGCAATGTCTTTGAGTAATAGTATTCCTCGAAATGGTATATTAGTTGTACATAAAGATAGATTTAATGATATGTTTAACGTAATTGCAAAATCAAGGAATACTAGTTTAAAAATAGTTAAAAGTAATAATGTAGATGATGATTATATGCAGAAATTCAATTATTTTGAGCATAAGGAAAACGTGGAGTTGGCTTTATCTGTTTGCATTGAATTAGGAATAGATAAAAAAACAGCTTTAAAAGGTATTTTGAAAAACACTCCTGACCCTGGAGCGTTGGTTATATGGAATGTAAAAATCAAAGATACTATTAATTATTTTGTAAGCGCATTTGCTGCAAATGACCCACAGTCAACACTAGATATATGCAATAAACTTTCTAGTAGATACTTAAAATCTAAAAAATGTATTTTTCTAAATACACGATCTGATCGTCAGTATAGAACGATTCAATTACTAGGTCTCATTTACGATCAAATTATTCCTGATAAGTTAATCATAAAAGGTGATAAATTAGATTCATTGATTTCTAAATATGACTTTGAATCAAAGGGAATTGAAGTTGTTAGGTTTGGTGAAAACAGCAGGGCTGAGTCAATTATAGATTTTATTGGAGGTTTGAATAATTATCTGGTTATTGGAGTTGGAAACATTGTTGGATGGGGCGATAGATTTGTCCAAGAAATGAAGAGGTATAGAGTTAATGATTGAAATAGCAATAGGTCTAGGTATGGTATTAAGTTTAGTTTTCACTGAAACGCTTGGTGTGACTGCTGGTGGGATTATCGTTCCTGGCTACATTGCATTGTATTTTACAGATCCAATAAAAATAGTCTCTACATTCCTAATAAGTTTGATGACATTATATATAGTTAAGCTATTTTCTCAATTTATGTTGATATATGGCAAAAGAAGATTGGTTTTTTGTCTGTTAGTTGGATTTTTACTTGGATATTTGTCTAAGATTTATCTAGTAGAATTAGATAGCTATTATTCAGACGTTTCTGTTATTGGTAATATTATTCCAGGCTTGATAGCAAGTTGGATGGATAGGCAGGGGATTTTACGTACAATTAGCGTTATTTTAATTACCTCATCAATAGTTGCAATGATAATGATTGTAATTTACGGAGGTAAGATAAATGTTTAGGCCATCTATACAAAAGCTCAGCACTTTAATGTTAATGTCAGTGTTTTGTGTCGTAATGGCATTCATCTCCATGTATTTCAAGACTACAGAATATAAAAAAGGTTATAGCTATAAAGTAGAAGCAAGAGAAGTTATGTCTGATGCTTTATCAGAGCTTAAAGTTGAGGCTGAAAAAATATACAATGAAGAATCATCATCAGCGTTAGTTAATGATGAAACTCTTGATCCGCTTAATTCGGGATTAATTTTTTATTGCGATGATTCAGATGGTAGATTGTCATCAAAGCTTTCAACTTTAAATCCAAATTTTTCAGCTTTAATCGTAGACCTTTTCATTCAATCTGGCTTGAAAGAGGGCGATAATATTGCCGTTGCTTTTACAGGCTCAATGCCAGGGGCTAATATAGCAGTATTGAGCGCTTGCAAAGCTATGGGTATCAAGCCTACTATTATCTCATCCTTAAGCGCATCTAACTGGGGAGCTTGTGATTATGAAAGATTTTCCTGGTTCGATATGGAGGAGGAATTAAGGCTGTTTTTCCAAAGTAAAGATTATAAGAGTATAGCATATTCAATTGGTAAGGGTGGAGATATTGGTAGCTCTCTTCCAAAAAAGACGATAGATATAATCAATGAGAAAATTCATCCACCAACCTCTAATTTATCTAATTTAGCTAAAGATTTAACATACCATGTTGAAAAGAGAATTAATAAGTATTTAGGCTATGATAATAGTGATTTTAAGCTATATGTGAATGTTGGAGGAGGTGTTGCTAGCTTGGGTACATATCCAGGGATTAAAGAAAGAGTTGGCTATTTAACCGTAGACTCTTTAAAGTCCCTAAAGCAATCAAGGCAACTTAACGGAAATAGCGTTATGGCTAAAATGGCATTAGAACACGGTGTCCCAGCTGTTAATATTATTGATATTGAGCAGTTAATTGATGGTAAATTGAATCTTATTGATATAGGAGTAAATGATGAGTCGTCTATAGATTCTAGTCTTGGATATATTGATGAGGGGCGATTATTTTCACAGAGAAAATATAATCTTCTAATTGTTGTCCCTTGCTTATTATTATCATTATTGCTTGTTCTCAGTATTGGTCTTTATAGTCATTTTCAAATCAAAAGAAGGATGAGTTCATATGAACCTGATTCAATATCCTAAATATTTTATATATTTAATTCTATCATGTAGTATTTTAATGTCAAAATATATCCAGCCTTTAAACCATGCTGAAACTAAAGAAATATTGAATATTTATAAAAAAGATAGAGAATATTCTAGATTAATTGATCAAAAACTGGTTTACTTTGTGGAAGGTCCAGTAGTTTTAAACATCTACTCTCGAAAAGCATTTCCATCTCAAACCAAAAAAGATAAATCCTATCAATTTGCAGTTGTTATTGATGAAGGTCAATCTTTAATTGCCAAGCATAGCTCGAGAAAAGATGAAAAAGTCTACAATAAAAATCATCCGGGGCACTCATATACTCTTGCAGGAAAAGATGTTATAAATATACCTAAGGGGCAACATCGTGTTGAGCTCACAAACTTAAATAAGAAAAATAATATTTTAGTTAGGCTTACCACGTCACCTTTTAAGGCTAAAAATGAAATTTCTGATATTAAATCTATTGATCATCAATACATGAAAGAAGCAATTGCTATTCTGAAAAAAAATAATGAGTCATACTACATGCTATCAAATAATATCTCACAATCTGATAAAATTGAATTTGACCGAATAAGGTTCAAACAAATAGGGCCAACTTTAGTTCGAATTATATCTAGAACCACGTTTTTGGATGATGATAACACATATTACCAATTTAAAATTAGAAAAAATGATCAATTGTTATCCACGCATCATATGTTTGCAGAAAAGTCAATTAATACAAAAATTATAAATGACCCCACTATTGGAATCTCTAAGTGGAGGACGACACTTATAAATGTGCCAAAAGGGAAGCATGAATATGAAATTGAGCTAGTATCTCCAAGTGATAAGCATGTTTTATTTAAAATTCAAGAGGATTCAAAATAAGTAAACTATTAGTCATATTAATTTTGTTTTCTATAGGTTCTTCAGTGCCCCTGAAGAACAAGTTACTAGTTCCTATTTACTTAAGGTTGGGAACGTCTATAGGTTACAATGATAATATTTTCAAATTCTCATCATCGGAAAAAAATAATATTGATTCGTACAATTACATGGGTTCAAGTTCCAATTATGATAGCTCAATTATCAAACCTGAATTTCGTTTATCATATTCTCCTAAATTGTTTGAAAATAATATTAGTAATTTTATTTTGTTTGCATCATCGTCAACTTACCCTAGCGTAGTTGATAAAAATGGATTATATATGTCTATTCGTTTCGAGTATAAAATTAGGCCATATAATTGGATCAAGTTTGGATATAAAAACAGCGCAAATAATTTCTTAAGATTTTATTCAGATGATGATATTCCTGGGAATGAATACCTTAAGTGTACCTATGACTCGGAGTCTATTTTTTTTTCATATTCAATGAACTTGAAGCAATATGGCTGGGTAAAACTTGGACTTTCAAAAGGGTCGCAATTATTTAATCCAAACTTTACTGAATTTGATTTAGAAATTAACAGAGTAGATTTAAAATATTATTTTCATATTAAAGATTTTAATGCAAGCCTATCCTTAATAAGTGATAATGCTGATAACTTAACATATGTTAATGGGTTAAATTCTACGGCTTTTGATAGATCTTACAATAGCTCTTCTATTTCATTTAAAGTTGGTAAAATGATGGATAGGTATTTTAAGAAAATAAATTTTAGTTACGGGCTTATTAATCGTAGTTACATATCTGAGGCTTTATCGGACCCATTGCATTCTGGAAGATCTCACTACGAGCAATTTATATCAATTTCTTTATTAAAAGAGCTTAGAAATGATCTATCGATTGAGTTAAAATATAGGGTTCGTAACAGGCAAACAAGCTCAGCATTTGATTGGGTTGAAAATTTAAAAACTTTTTCGGAGAATCAAATTATGGTAAAAATGACATATTATACTGAAATGGATTTATTTTATTAATGAGTTTTTTGAAATACATATTATTTCCCTTTGTGACATTATTGTTTTTTTCATGCAACAGTCCTTCTGAACCTGAAGGCACCATTATTAAGAATTCATCAATTTATGAAATTGATACTTATTGTTATGATGTTGATGTTAACGATAATACTATTGTTGTTGCAGCGTCAGATGGAGGCTACTATAAATTTTCATATACTCTAGATGGCAATGGATTTCCTATCGTTCAAGAAATGATCAGCGAAGACAATCATATTCCAGATCATGAAAATGATAGCATAGATAGAGTGATAATGTCTGATGGTTATTATGATATAATTTACATGTTAGATAAATTTACTGGTGGTTATTCAGATGTATGGTTTGACAATGCTGAAAGCTTATCTATGGATCCCCCATTTTTCAATGATAATTGCTACCAATCAAAATATTTAGATATTGCTCTGGATGAATCTAGTTCAAATGGAACTGAATTTGATACTCATAGAATTTATTCATTGATGAAACATACTTCACTAAATGAAAATAATGATGATGATGAATTTGAAGCATATTCTACCTCATTGGTTAAAAGAGAAATAAATATAGTGCCTGGAATCAATACTGATATTATGTTAGTTAATGGGCAGTGCGAGTACCTTCACAACTTAAGCTATTCATCTACAGAAATCCATTTAGGAGATGGAAAACTAGCTGTTGCTAGTGAGTCTGATGGCATTACCTTGTTTAGCAGACAAAATAATGGCGATTTAGATAGTTTGTTTAGCTATAATGTTTCTGGAGGCCAAGCTCAGTCTGTATATGCATTTGAAAATGCTGTTGTTGGAGGGTTTTCTAATGATAAAGGTTGTTACATGGCGTTACTTGAGTCTGATAGCGATTCAGTATCAAATTACATAGCGTTTGCGGAAGGATATTCTATAAATGGAATAGATTTTAGCGATAACATTATCGGTCTTGCAACAGGTAATGATGGGGTTCAGCTTTACGAGTGGTCAGGAGGTAGTAATGTTACTCCTTATGGTTCTATTAATACGGATGAATATGCCTATGACCTTAAAATAAAGGGTGATTTAATTTTTGTTGCAACCAGAACTGGTTTAGAAATATTTAAAATAGGAATTTAAAAATATGAAAATCTTGAAATATGTATTTTTACTTGGAATGTTATTTTCCCATTTTGATTGGGTAGACGATGGTTTGGCTATTAGGCAAGGAGTTCATATTGAGTGGCAAAGAACTGCAGATATTGATCAGATAGGAAACTTTATCTTTGGATGGTCTGATACACGTCAAGGTGGTAGAGATGTCTATGTTCAAAAAACCAATTCATCTGGAGATAAATTATGGGGAGAAAATGGGATAGTTGCTGTTCAAAGCTTAGGTCGTCAGGAGGACCCTATTTTAATGGCAGATGGTTTGGGTGGCGCATATGTAATTTGGGTTGATTACAAAGATGAGCCCGAAGATGGAGATATTTATGCTCAATATATTTCATCTGATGGAACACTTCAATGGCC
>CETU01016937.1_pt1 | contig 10126 bp, 10 predicted proteins | sample 356531 | NCBI WGS metagenome assembly CETU01 (sample SAMEA2623488, study PRJEB7988) | marine metagenome | isolation source: saline water (ENVO:00002010), including
TTATCCTTTTGTGGAGCCATCATTTCTCTAGTGCCAATTAAGGCAATTGGGATTACTATGGCATTTGGGAATGAAGCAGCAAGTCTAGCAATGCCTGTTTTACCTGGTAATAAAAATGGGTGTTCAGTTTTCTTAGATCTTGTTCCTTCAGGAAAAATCCCTAATGCTGAATTGTCAGCTAATACATCTGCTGCACTAGCTAATGCTTCTTCTCCACCAGCTTCACGATGTGTTTCAATTTGACCAGTTAGATTCATGATAAGTCGTAAAAAGAAATTCTTAAAGTGACCATCTTTTGCTAGATAATGAACCTTTCTTCTAGAAGAAGCGATAACTAAAATCGGATCTACATGTGAAAGATGATTTGCAGCAAAGATAGTTGCACCCTTTCCAGGTATATTTTCGGAACCAGTAGCCCTAATCCTCGCCCAACTCCTGATTATAGGGGAGAAAATAAACCGTATTATTGAGTATCCTGGTGTATAAGAAATGCCGCCATTATGCGGCTCAATTTTCCAATGATTTTCTAATAACTGCCAAGCATCTTCGATACTGGCCAGTGGCTTGTTCATACATTCTGCATGAGGTATACTCTTTGATAGTTACTTTGATGATTTTAAAAAAAGTTAGTTTTTGCGACAGATTTTTTTTGTTTCAAATACGAAGTATGAAAAACATGTTATTTGAGCAGTTTATGTCCGGGTAGTGGTAAGTTGAGGAGAGCAATGAATTCATTTTGTGTTCTTCTTCTCGTTTTAGGATTGGTTTTTTCTCCTGCTGTCATTGCAGATGTTGAGTGGGAAGAAGATGGTTGGCTAAACACTAATCTTGTCAAAGAGCGATTGAACAATGGCGATGAATTTGGGTGTTATGATATCCCTGGCTTGTCTTGGGAGAACGATCCAGGCGCAGTTGCCGGAGAATGCCGACAATATATAGAACAGCGCACTGAAGCGAGTATTTGGGGAGAAAATCCTATTTCTACCTACACTCCAAATGACTTGTCAATGTCTCAACATCAAATAATTTCTAAGCAAGGATTTGTTGTCCATGGAGACTTAAATGGCTTAGATTATACTGCTTGGCATAATAGTTCAGATGTCCCCGAGGATCTTTGGGATTGGTATAATTTAGGTCGCAGGGGTGGAAGTCTCGAGCAAATTATTGGTTCAGTAGATGATGTGAAAGAGGCTGTAGAAGAGGGTGGCTTGGTTAATCTTTACTGGATAGGTAGGGTTCATGAGGCTACGATTAGACATGATTCCGATATTGAAGATTATATCTCTAATGATGCAGATGCTTGGTTGACTACATGGGGTCAATCATGGTCCTATTGGGCTAAGAGTAAATGCTATGAGTTTGATCATTCAATTATTAGCCAAGGTGAAAATTATATTCTTAATTTTGAATCATTGATTAAAGAACAATGTACAAACTTATTGCCAGAGAGATGGAATGTACCAATCACATGGATGTTAGATATTGGTAGTTCGGATATAATCAATATTTCAGCAGACGGTGAACCACTTGAAAATATCACTCAGCAACGCCATACTCGCGAGGGATATAGTAAACTTCCCAACCAGTATTTACACCTTAGCATTACAGATGGTAAATCTGTAAACATCACAATTGAATCTGATGAATATGATATCATGGGAATTAGCGAGTTTTGGAATAACCATACTTCTGCAATAACTATAGCTGCACATGAAACATCAGATTTGTTCAAGTGGTCTAAGAGATTTGTTGGACAAGAAGATTTAGTTTTTACTTGGCTACTTGAACCAAGAACTATGGATGGAGATGCGGATTGGCTGCCCTATGCGGCAATAGTAGTAGGTGCTACAGCAATTTTGACTATGCTAGTAGTTTTGAAGCGCGAAGGATTAGGACCTCTAGCTAATCGAGAATCTGAAGAATAACGCATTTATTGTTCGATATTCATCGAAGGCTTGATGAAATAAGTCTAATGAGTTTCATTTAAGGGGGATACTTCTATGGGTGATGGAGAATTAAACATCGATCCTTGGAGTAGTACTCAATCAACAGATTATTCTAGGATAATTGAACAATTTGGCCTTTCAAACCTGAATAATCTAACTTTACCAGATCCGTCTCACTTGCATAGAAGAGGGATTGTTTTCGCTCATAGAGATTTAGATCTTGTATTGGATGCTCAAAAAATGGGCAACTCATTTGGAGTATTAACGGGACTAATGCCCAGTGGCAGGATGCATTTGGGTCATTCAATGGTTATTGAGCAAGTTAAATGGTTCCAAAAGTTGGGTGGCGATGTAACTATTGCTGTTGCCGATTTAGAAAGTCAAGCAACACGTGGTGTAAATCTCGCCAAAGGAAGAGAAATTGCCCTCAATGAATATGTAGCAAATTATGCTGCTTTAGGACTTGATCCTAATTTAACAAATGTCTATTTTCAATCAACACGTTCAGAAGTTCAGCGACTTGGTTTTCAGTTAGGAAAACGTACAAATTTAAGTGAGTTTGAATCGATATACGGTTTCAAAGGAGATACCAACCTTGCTCATGTCCAAGCACCAATGGTTCAAGTTGGAGATATACTACATCCTCAGACGGATGAATTCGGTGGATTAAGACCAATAGTGGTGCCAGTAGGTGTTGACCAAGACCCTCACCTAAGACTAACAAGGGGTATTGCATCTAAGTCGAACTGGTTTAATATTAAAGACAATAATGGCCCAGGAATTTTGATTGGATTATCGGTACAGGATGAAAACGCTGAACTATTAGGTCAGATGCCTAATGGCAGAATAGATAAGAACAAAGTGTCCAATATTTTTGGCATGATTGTTGAGGAACTAGTTCAACTTGGTTTTTCAGATATCAATTCAAATCCGAAGCAAGGTACAATAGTTGTCCCTAGTGCCACAAAGAAAGATATGAATGCGATCAGAATGAAATTACTTCAATTAGAGAGGAGACTAGGAGGTATGGGTCTACTAGCGCCATCTTCAACATACCATCATTTTGCAGTTGGTTTGACCGGGGAAAAGATGAGCAGTAGCAAGCCAAAAACAACAATTTTCCTCGATGATGATATTGGTTCAATTACTAAGAAAATCAAGAAGGCTTATTCTGGCGGACAATCGACAATTGAAGAGCATCGAAGGTTGGGTGGCGATCCAGATATTGATGTTGCTTATCAGTATATGATGTACTTTTTTGAGCAAGATGACAATTATCTTGCAGAGATAAATTCGGATTATCGAAACGGAAAAATTTTAGCTGGTGAAATGAAACAATTATGCATTGATAAAGCTACAGAGTGGATGAGTAATCATTTAGAGTTGCGCAATCAAACCGAACACTTGGTTGAAGAATTTCTTGCCTTAGATTCACGCTGATTAAGCAGAAAAAACAGCAGGGTCAGGGCCAGTAGGCAAAGTTGCAATTTCTTCATCGGTCAAGCTTCTTTCTGTTGCAGACTCATCAATAATCATCGAATGTCCATGGGGATCTAATAACTCAAGTGTGAATGGTTCTTGTTCTTCACTCCCTATGTTGGACAATGTTTCTATAATCTCTTCAAGTTGATTAATTTCTTTAATTGTTTGACCTAATTCAGTACTTTCATTTTCGATTAGTTTTGATGAAACATCATTTTGTAAATCTCTCAAAACCATATTTATTACTTCCAAGAATCTATTTATGACGCCCTCTATATTAGAGACATATCCGGTTGAATTGCTTCCAGGATTTACTTGTAAGTCTAATTCAGAAATTCTTATTGTACAAGATGATGATCTAACAACTCGTGATTTTAATTGTTCAGCATTGTTCAAAACCAGTGACCAACACCCAGCTTTCTTTCCTTCTGCTGGAATGAAATCAGTTTGTTTCCAACCGCACGAATGGCACATTACCGTGACTTGAGTATGCTCGCCAAAATATGGTATTTCATCAACATGAGCAATCATGTATAAACTGCCTTCTAAGTTGCAAATTGGACACGGAATGTCGACTGGCGACTCTTGCATTACAACCGTCTCCGACCTAATTCTTCAGCACCTGCTGCAAATGCTTCCATCTCCACTCCTTTAAGACCACGACATCCTGGAGGTAGTAACATTAGTCTAGTGTCTGTTATTTGGATAATTTGGCCACCTAAATCGCCTTCGATAAATGTGTGCAGAGCATCTAAAGCAGCACTGAATTCAGTATCTCTTTTTATCAACCGTCCCATTTCAACAATAGATGCATGCCCGTCTGAAGACCAGTCAAGTAAAGTAGAAGTTCCAGTAATATCATTCAAAATAGCACGATGAACAACTAATCCAGTATCACCTGAAGTAATCGGAGGATCGGAATATTTGTTCCCTAGGTTGTGGAAAATCAATTTTGAAGGTACATCATTTTTCTTTTTTGTATTTGACATACTTGGCATGTCAAAGGTATTCAATGATTTATTTTGCTTTGCAGACTCATTTGTTTGATTTTCTTTGAGGATTTTATCAGCCTTTGCAAGTTTGTCTAAATCAGGCATACTTGGCAATTCTATATTGGCAAAAGAATCTAAAGAAGACTGATGGGGATCATCGTCTTTCTTTCGCTTCATATCTTAGTCTAAATACTTCTATCTCAATAATACTACGATTAATTTGAGCCAAAACATGCGTTTGTTAAAATAATCTCTGATGGCGAGTATCAATATTCAAATAGATTGGAATCTAGGCGTTTATGTACCAATGTTCAAAAGGTGCCGACTTTAGGGATAAGTGATGATGATGGACAACAACACTAATGTGCTTAAAACAGGAACAAGTACTCTTGGTATCACTTTCAATGGGGGAGTGGTTGTCGGAGCAGACCACAGAGCGACAATGGGCCACTTCATTGCCAACAAATCTGTTCAAAAATTATTCCAAATTGGTGACCAACTGGCATTAACAACTGCCGGTTTAGTTGGGCACGCTCAATCTCTTTCTAGAACGCTATCAGCAGAAGTTGCATTGTTTGAACTACGCCGACAGCAACCAATGACTGTCAAAGGAGCTGCTACATTAACGGCAAATATTCTTTCAGGTAGACCTCATTGGGTGCAATTATTGATTGTCGGAGTTGATGATGACGGTGGCCATGTATACTCTATTGACTCTGCAGGTGGCTCAATTCCAGACGTTTACTGCGCAACAGGTTCGGGTTCTCCATACATGTACGGTGTTCTTGAAGATGGCTTTAGGGAAGATATGTCTGAAGCCGAAGCATTGAAACTTGCAGCCCGCGCCCTCCATGCATCGGGACAGCGTGACGCTGCATCAGGCAACGGCATGGATCTCGCAGTAATTACTAAGAAAGACGGCTTTGTATTGCAAACTCAAGACCAAATCAACAAGTTGCTTTCTTAACTTTTTATTCCCGCAGTTTTCTGCAGTGTGCTAGACACATTTGTCATGAATCTGTGGTAAACTAAAGGTGGTAAAATGCGCCTAACATTTAAAGAATTGAAAGATGAAATTGCCAAAATAGTTCCTAAGTCAATCAATTATAAAGTTGATTTAGAGGCAGGAGATATTGCTATTGTAACTGATGTTCCAAAAGAGTTTGGTGGTGGAGACGGCTTAGTTGGTAAGATTGCTAAGAAGATTAAGCGAAGAATCAAGATTAGACCAGACCCAAGTATTATCAAACCTGATCAGGAAGCAAAGACAATTATTGAATCTATTATTCCTGAAGAAGCAGAGATTACTCAAATATATTTTGATGGATGTTTTAGTGAAGTAATTATTCAATGTCAGAATCCAGGTGAAGCAGTAGGTCGTAAAGGTGCTAATGTAAACGAAATTAGAGACAAAACAGGTTGGATCCCAATTGTAGAAAGAACTCCGCCACTTTTGTCCAAGACAGTTCATGATATCAGAGGCTATCGACAAGCAAATGTCGAAGAGAGAAGGAAATTGTTGAAGGACTTTGGACTAAATATGCACCGCCCAAAGCGTCCAGGTTCGACTTGGGCCAGAGTTACTGCTCTTGGTTCTTATAGAGAAGTTGGTAGAGCATGTCATCTTGTCACTACTAATGAGTCTCGAATAATGATTGATGTAGGGGTAAACGTTGCTAATGATTTAGATCCGATGCCATTTTTCAACGCTCCAGAGGCGTTACCCATTGACAAACTTGATGCAGTAATTCTAACACATGCTCATCTAGATCATGCAGGAATGCTGCCAGTTTTATTCAAATATGGATATCGCGGACCAGTTTTCTGCACACCACCAACAAGGGATTTAATGTTATTACTCCAATCGGACTATCTAAAAATAAGTGGCTCGGAGGGTAAGATGGCTCCATACAGTATGGAAGATATTCGAACCTGTCAAAGACATGTAATTGATGTTGCTTGGGATCAGACAACAGATATTGCACCAGATGTTAAGATGACTTTTTCCAATTCTGGTCACATTCTTGGCTCATCAGCAGTGCATTTACATATTGGCGATGGTAAGCATAATCTCTTGTTTAGCGGCGATCAAAAGTATGAAAAATCATGGTTATTTGATGCTGCCAATACAAGGTTCCCAAAAGTTGAATCTCTCGTTCTTGAATCTACTTATGGTTCAGAAGGAGATTATCAGCCATCTCGACAGGAAGCTAATCAAGAATTAGTTGACATCGTTTCAAGAACCATCAGTAGAGGTGGAAAAATGATATTCCCGGTTTTTGCCGTTGGTAGGAGTCAAGAGGTCATGATTGCAATTGATGAATTGTTTAGGTCTGGAAATGTTAAACCTGTGCCTGTTTGGTTAGATGGCATGATTGAAGAAGCAACTGCAATTCATGCTGCTCATCCAAATTATCTAACTAATAGTCTTCGTAAATCATTGCTTAAAGACGATGGAGGGAATCCATTTAGCAATGAATGGTTCCGTCCCGTGAAGGGTCGTGATTTGCGCGAGAGAATATTAATGGATTCATCTCCATGTATTGTATTAGCGACTTCTGGAATGATGAATGCAGGACCTGTTGTGGAATATTTCAAGAATTGGGCACATAGTGAGCGTAATTCATTATGTTTTGTTGGTTATCAAGCAGAGGGGACACTTGGTAGAAGATTGCAAAAAGGCTTCAGTGAGGTTCCGATGATTATCAACGGACAAACTGAAATTATCAAAGTAGGTTGTGAAATGGCGACTATTGACGGATTTTCTGGTCATTCAGATAGAAGACAATTGCTAGAGTTTGTTGAACAGCTTCATCCAAAGCCTAGAAATATTATTTGTCATCATGGAGATTATCACAAATGCAATGAACTTGGTCATGCTTTAAGAGAACGTTACAAATGTAGGACTTACGCACCAAAAAATCTTGAAACAATTAGATTACTTTGATTACATCAATGGGATTTCTATATCTGAATCCAATGGATTAGGTATGCTTTCATTTGAATCATAACAAATATTATTTCCTTGTTCCAAAATATTGTTTTGCGATATAACTCCTGGATTTGCATTGTTTGTTGTTTGTTTTTGGGTATTCGACTCAAACAAGTTCCAAAACATTGTCAATATAACTAACAATATAAAAGTGAAAAATATTGTTGAAAAAGACACACTGGAGCCATCTTCAGCTATGGATAGTCCAACTAAAACCAAAGTAGAAGCATAAATATAAATCAAGAATTTATAACTCCGAGCCACATACTGCGATAACCATTTCATTCAAGAACCTCTTGTGACTGTCCATCAATATGAAGCCCGGTAGAGTACCCAGATCTTGTCACGGATGGTTGATGACTGCAGTAGCACCTTGGGGTGAAAATTCAGAGGATGCTTATGATCAAGGGCTTGTGGAATTAGGCTTAGGAGACACCCGTCTTATTGAAGCAAAAGGGGCAATGCTACCATTGAATTTTGAGGCTACACCCCCTAGGGCACTGCCTATGGGCACTCTAGTTGAATGTCATATGGCTACTTCTTATGCTTTCAATGGATCAAGTGCTTGTGCAGGTGTTGCATGGGCATCTTGCGTAACTCCAGAAGGAGATGAATGTGCAATTGTTGCGACTATTAGTACTGATTTAGATTATGAAGAAACCTCATTAATGCTTCGAAGAAATTTACAGAGAAGGTTAGCAACTAGAGATTTGGAAGTAGTCAGTTTTGATGTTGCAGTTGATGAAGTAACTGCTGGTGCAGACCACCATGGCGTGGCTATGGCTGCTTTGATAATGCCAAACTCGTTATCTATGGGTGGAAGGCAATCAACCGGACCAATTAGAGGTGGTTTATCAGTTCCTGAAGAAAAGCAACAAAAGCGTGTTGATGTTAAAGCACCAGCAGCTCCTGCATTAAGGCCGGGTAGCCGGCGCGGCGGTGGAAGTAATACTGATTTCTCATTGTGACGACAAATAAAAGAACCTTCGACATGATTTACAATCATGCCAGAGCCATGGAAAGTATTCAAGTGTTCTGCATGCAAAATGTGCCATGGTAGAAAATCATTAGGACATAATTGCCCACATTGTGGTCAAAGGACCAATAAAGCAACGTTAGTAATTGATAGTGCGGATAATCCAACGGATCTACGGATGAAAGTCATCATCGCCAATACACCTCCGGAGTTAAGGGAATCATTAGAAAAACAACTCAAAAAAGATGAACAATTAATTGACACTAGTTCGAATTTTTCCTCAACAAAAGGACTCAATATATTGCGAAAATCCGCAGATAGTGAGGGAAAATTAACGTTAGATATAGTAAAAGCAAATTTTGCTGAAAGAGGTTTTAATGAGGATGTTGTGGCATTTTTGGAAATGGCTGAGGCACAAGGAATTATACTTAGAGCAGGTGAAGGAGTTTGGCAATTTCTTGAGTGAAGTTGATAATAGGGAAGTCGTGGCCAAACACAACGGGCGTATGGGTTAGTTTGGCCTATACTCGGGCGTTTGGGACGCTTGGACCCAAGTTCAAATCTTGGTACGCCCACCATTTTACATTACTCAGTCTTTGAGTGTACCCATATAATGTGATAACCAAATTGAGTTTTAACAAATTTACTTGGTACTTCATCAATATCAGTTTGCCAAACAGCATCCTCGAATTGTTTTACCATTTGACCTTCAACAAATTCGCCTAAATCACCTTTTTTGGAACCGCTTGGACAGGTTGAAAATTTCTTTGCGGACTTTTTGAAAACTTTCAATGGATTTTTAGCTTTAGATATCTCTTCAATTATTCCTCTTGCAGATGGTTTATCTGGCACTAAAATATGTCTAACATGTGCTTTTCTAGGATTATTTCTCTTGTCATGTCTGCGCATTTATTCTCAACTCCGTTCTCGATTTTACTGCTAATCTATCAAAAATATGAGCGCATATCCAACAAAATAACGCTAACACTATTTTTGAAAAGAAACTATTTGTTAACTCTCTTTCCAAATCAGTACTAATTTCAGGAAGTATTGCTATCCAACCAATTGCATAAGCAGTAAATGACAAAATCGTATGTGGAGCTACAGATTTACTGAAAAGCATTGAAAAACATCTTTTGTGATGCATAATTAGCATCATTAATCCAACACTAATAAAAAATGAAAACATCTTTAGTCCCGATTTCTCATTACCATAAATACATTTTACTGGTATTTCTTTAACTCGAAGTGATTTCCTAGATAATTCGATTAACCAATAATTAGGATATCCATAATTTTTCCATGACTTTGACCAATTCCATTCTTCAAGCACATTATGACTTGTAGCAGTATAACCGCATTGAGGATCAGTGAAATGTCTTCCAGCAGCTAATGTGGTAAGGAATCCTAACAATATACTTGCTAATTTTCGCAATGTAGGCATTTCTGTAACGCCATCTTTGTGATGGAATCTATTTCCTTTTACGTAATCAGATTGATTATTGATAATCGGTTCAATGAGACTGGGTAAATCTTCTGGATCCATTTGACCATCCCCTGCCATAACCACGCTAACGAATGGTTTTTCCAATAATTTAAGCATCTCTTTATGTCCAGTATCTATGGCAAATCCAACACCTTTTCCAGTTAGGTTAACTAATGTAATCTTGTTATTTGTTGAGATATTGTTCTCAACAATCGCTTGAGTTTCATCATTTGACCCATCGTTTATTACAAC
>CETU01061984.1_pt1 | contig 10117 bp, 12 predicted proteins | sample 356531 | NCBI WGS metagenome assembly CETU01 (sample SAMEA2623488, study PRJEB7988) | marine metagenome | isolation source: saline water (ENVO:00002010), including
CCGAAGGGCAGCATGTCTTAGTCGGTAGCTGTGCCCCCTGATTTAAGCGCTTCAATGGACCCGGACTGTTCTGAGTATCCCGAACTTAAATCTGATTACCGGTTTCTTTGACGCACAGCGCTTGGACCGTTAGTCGTCTTTCCCTTCATGTTCGTAATCCCTTATTGGTTGGTTCTTTAGAGATTGTTCTCTTTTAACCAGATAGGAGCGAGGTGCTCTGGGTTTGTTTGGTAGAAGTAGAGACAGATTCAGTTCGCTGGGAAGTTAAGAGGAGTTTGAGTGGGGATTTGGTTAGCCGGTGCAAGACCGAGAACTTGGCCGGCTGCCATTGTGCCGGTGCTAGTGGGAACTGCTGCTGCTCAGGCCCAGCCAAATATGCTTCGCGCAACGTTGGCTTTAGTGGTAGCAATCGGCCTGCAGATCGGCGTCAATTACGCAAACGATTACAGCGATGGAGTAAGAGGAACCGATGATGAGCGGGTAGGTCCGATGCGGCTTGTTGCTTCTGGAAATGCCAGTCCGGGGAGTGTGAGGAATGCAGCGTTTGCTGCATTTGGTATCTCCGCTCTATCGGGCTTGTATCTAGCTTCTGTGACCACATGGTGGCTTGTATTGCTAGGGGGTTTAGCAATTCTTTCTGCATGGTGTTACACGGGTGGCCCCAAGCCCTACGGCTACACCGGTTTTGGGGAGTTATTCGTCTTCATCTTCTTTGGTGTTGTTGCTACCGCAGGAAGCACATTCGTCCAAGACGAGCAGATAACTACTCTCGCAGTGGGTGCATCTGTCCCTGTGGGGTTGCTAGCAGTTGCTCTACTGATTACTAACAATTTGCGAGATATCCCCGGCGACAGTGTGACGGGTAAGCGCACTCTGGCGGTTCGCATGGGGGATAGACCCACGAGAGCCTTATATGTAGTGGTGATGCTGCTGGCGATCCTCTTTCTTCCTTATTTGAGCCTCTTACGCCCGGCGGCGCTTTTGGCGCTGGTAGCTACACCATTCGCGATTAGGCCAATTCGGCTGGTGGTCAAAGGGGCTGTCGGACTCGATCTCATCCCTGTTTTAAGCGCGACCGGAAAGTTTCAGATGATTTACGGGCTGCTTTTGTGTTGTGGACTTGGAATAGGAATCTGACTCACTGGTCGAGGGTTCCGACAAACAATTGAGTGATGCCCCCGCTTAACAGGGTTCTGCTTGCGTCCGAAAAACCGACTGCTTTGAGGCCAGATAAAAGCTCTTGTGGTGGGGGCAGGTACTCGACTGACTTCGGCAAATACTTGTAAGCATTGCGGTCCGAAATTAAGCCACCGATCTTTGGGACGACCTTCCCAAAGTAAAATTGGTGTCCAATTCTTAAGAGTGGATTAGAAGGTTGAGCGACATCTAAAAGAGCGATCCGGCCACCCGGTCTCAAAGCCCTTGAGAGTTCCTCGAAGAACGGGGTGAGGTCAGTCAAGTTACGTAAAGCAAAGCCACAAGTCGCGCCGTCGGCACTTCCTGTTAGGACAGGCAGTCGCAGCGCATCGGCTCGCACTAGCGGCGCATCCGTGCCGGCGGCTTCGAGCATTCCAGCGCTGAAGTCCACGCCAACGGGGTCTAGACCGAAGCGCAGAAGGTCGTTGCAAAAATCACCGGTGCCACAAGCTAGGTCTAAGACTTTTGAATCTTTTGGGAGATGCAAGGCACGAACGGCACGCCGTCGCCAACCGACGTCCATGCGAAAAGTCATGAGTCGATTCACGAAATCGTATCGCGGAGCGATCTGATCGAACATCTGCTCGACAGCAACCGCTTTCTCTTCTCCTTGGGGTAATTCCTCGTTGTTGGGCACGGGTTCCAAATCGGGTTCTGCAAGCGCTCAGCTGTAGACGCGGTATATGCATTCAGCAATACACGCCGGCTTTTCTGAACCTTCGATTTCGAATTGAAGCTCGGCGGTGTACTGAGCCCCGCCATCAAACCGTGATACATCCTTCAAGGTTGCTCCCATCCGAACATTTGATCCGACAGGGACAGGGGCTGTGAAGCGAATTTTGTTGGCTCCGTAGTTCACCCCCATTTGCACATCGCCGCCAATTACAAATGCCTCAGACATGCACATTGGGGCTAAGGAAAGAGTTAGGTACCCGTGCGCGATCGTGGTACCGAATGGCCCTGCCTTTGCCTTTTCCTCGTCAAGGTGAATCCACTGGAAGTCACCTGTTGCTTCAGCGAATTTTTGTACTTGCTCGGGGGTGATGGTGTGCCAGTCGCTGTAGCCGATATGTTGCCCTACTCGGCTCTCGAGGTCGTCAATTCCGTCAATTTGGGTAGTCATACTTGGCAGTTTAGGGCGGTCGGCTAGCTGAACCAGATCCTTCTGTATTCCTTGCTTTGAGGGTGGAGTAACAGAACTACAAGAACTATGTCGAACATCAGCCTTAGTAGGAAGCCAAGGAGCTCTACGTCATATCGGATACCTATCCAGAGTGTGGCAACCACCGAGTAAATGGCTGCACCCAGAGCGAAACGAAAACCCAGCTTCTTCTCGTTCGCGATGCCTAGACCGCCGCCGATAAGAGCAACAAGGAGGAGTAGGGGGAACACGCGGGAAGCAAATAGTCCCAGTAGGTCGTAGGCCAATTGACGGTAATAAACACTGCCGAATAAGACAATGCTTGCGCCTCGGAAATAGGCCAGCATCACGGCGCTGTACAGAGTCTGAGGTTGTGTGGGGTTAAGCCAACGCAAGTTGTTCACCTTGTCAGTGTGGCAGAGGTCGCCACAAATCCCTCAGTGTTTGGGTCGCTTTGACAACGTAACCGCTTGTTCGGCGCGTAACTGCCCACAAGCGGCATCGATATCGGTTCCGCGGTTCGATCGAATTGTTGTATTGACACCCAATGAATCGAGAAGGTCGCGAAAATGAGCGATTGCCTCTGGCCCAGAGGGAGAGGTGGAATACCCAGGGGTTGGATTTAGTGGTATGAGGTTTACGTGGGCGTTCAGGGGTCGAGCGAACGCTGCGAGTTCATGTGCGGCTTCGTTGGTGTCGTTTATCTCCGACATCATTGCCCATTCGAAACTGATTCGCCGGTTTCGCACTCGTTTGTATTTTTGGAGGGACTCGGCGAGTTTGCGAAGAGGGTAGGTCCGGTTGATCGGAGCCAGGTGATTACGCATCCGATCGTTCGCAGCATGAAGTGACACGGCCAGGCTTACGGGAAGTTTTTGTTGGGCTAGGCGCTCTATTCCGGGAATTATGCCAACTGTGGAGACAGTTATTTTTCTAGCCCCGATGCCTAAGTCTGCGTTAATACGTTCAATGGCGGACCATACGTTGTCGAAGTTAGCTAATGGCTCACCCATCCCCATAAACACAACGTTGCTTACGCGTTTGTCGGGGGATTGCTGAGAGGCGCGTATCACTTGTTCAACGATTTCGCCAGTGGTGAGATGTCGATCAAATCCAACTTGTCCGGTAGCGCAAAAGCTGCATGCCATCGCGCAGCCCGCTTGAGAAGAAACACACACAGTCGATCGTTCGCGATAGTGCATAAGAACTGATTCGATGAGATGGCCGTCACTTAGTTGCCAGAGACTCTTTATCGTGGACCCGTTGTCGGCATTGACTTCTCTAAGCGGCGTGAGGGCTGCAGGCAGAAGTGATTCGATGGCGGAACGTAGTTTCTTAGGAATGTTGGTTAGGTCTGCAGGGTCTCTGTGTTGACTGTGGAGACCCTCCCATACTTGGTCGACCCTGTATTTGGGCTCACCTTCAAGAAGGTCGGCCAGCTCGGATCGCGACAAGTCGTAACGAGTAATCACCACTCTTATAGGGTAGGGCGGATAGCGTCATTTGCATGGCTACGCACCGTTACGACGAGCATCATCGGGACCTACAGGGTGGGGGAGTTCGAGCCGCAGTTTTTGGTGCCTCTGATGGACTGGTATCGAGCGTTTTGCTGATAGTGGGTCTGGCTGGCGCTGATGTTTCCTCCGGAGTGGTTCGAACGGCTGGAGTTGCGGGCCTACTAGCTGGCGCTATTTCTATGGCAGCGGGCGAATACGTATCGGTTCGAGCGCAAAATGATCTCGTCGCCCGAGAGCTAGAGAAGGAAAGACAGGCGCTGGCTGAAGACCCTGAGGAAGAGACCGAAGAATTAGCTCAGGTCTATGTGGAAAGAGGCATGAGTATCGAACAGGCCAGAGAGATGGCTCAGTTAGTGATGCAAAACCCTGAAATGGCGCTTGAGATTCATGCAAGAGAAGAACTTGGAGTCGCTCCGAACGCGCTTGCCTCACCATATATTGCAGCGGGTTCGTCATTCTCGGCGTTCGCCATTGGGGCCTTAGTGCCCCTAATCCCTTGGTTTTTCTTTTCTGCGAACTTCGTGATTTGGTTGTCAGTAGCTGCTGGTGTTACTGGAGCGGCAGCCATTGGCGTTACGTTAGCAATAGCAACAGGTCACTCGATTTGGCGTGGTGTCTGTAGGCACGTTGGAATAGCGATTGCGGCAGCGACCTGTATTCACTTCGTGGGTCTCGTGCTTGGATCGGTTGTGGAGCTTTAACGCGGTTTCGTTTGTCTCTGGTACAACCGTCGAACTGTCGCGACTTTAAGGCCAATGTCGCGGTACAGGTGTACGGCAGGAGTGTTGTCAGCGTCGACGTACAGCATGGCTCTCGTGATCCCCTGGGCTTCGAGGTGCTGGTAACCGGCTAAAGTTAGGGCTCGGCCGAGTCCCAGACCATGAAAATCGGGATCGACGGCGATGACGAAAACTTCTCCAACCGGAGGCTGTTCCAAGTCATGAACTTTGGTCCAGCAAAACGCCGCAATTCGACCCTCGCGCTCGTGGATCAAGAATCCTTCAGGGTCAAACCATGGTTCGGCTTGATGTTCTGCTAACAGAGAGGGCGTCCATCCACTCTGTTCGCGGTGCCAAGAGAAAGCCCGATTGTTTACTATGCACCACTCTTCTTCGTCTTGATTTGGGCGAAAGGCCCGAGTGTCAATATCAGTCCTTTGCTCGAGAGGAATTGATCGCTCCATCCGAAAGAGGTCTCGTTGAGGTTCCATCCCTAGTCTTGCGAATGTTTCGTCAGTGTCGTCCGCTGGGTTGTCTAGCCACAGGGATACAGCATCCTCTGCTCCTGTTAGGACGTCTCGCAAAGCCATTGACAGTGCGTCAGAGGTCCACTCGTTCGCATCTAGCTCTATGACATCGCCTTCTCTGTCTCGGGTAATCCGTATGGTGGGTTCTGGTGCGCCAGGAGAATTCACAGTCTCGAAGCTATCGCTAGATGCCGGTTGATGAGGTAAACAAAGAACATGGGTAAGCCGCGATCCCCTAAGGGCCGAGCGAAATTAGTGCATCAGCGACTTAAGGAGGAGTATGAGGCAGTGTGCGAGTTGAATCATCGCAGCCCCTTTGAACTCTTGGTTGCGACAATCTTGTCGGCTCAGTGCACTGATGCTCGCGTAAATAAGACAACCCCCGCCTTATTCGAACGATATCCCGATCCTGTCGATCTTGCCGGCGCTGACCAGCGGGAGTTAGAGGAGTTGGTGCACCCCACGGGCTTCTACAAAAGCAAGGCGAAGAATCTTTTGAAAATGTCGAACCAGTTGCTCGACGATCATGAGGGGGAAGTGCCAAACGATTTGAGTGATCTCGTCAAATTGGGGGGTGTCGGACGTAAAACGGCCAATGTAATAAGGTCTGTTGCGTTTGGGCTTCCCGGCTTGCCGGTGGATACCCACGTAGGTCGCTTGGCGCGCCGTCTTGGGTTAACCGAAGAAGAGGATCCTGTAAAGGTAGAAATGGAATTGAATCCGATGGTGCCCCAATATGAGCGCGGGGAGTTCAGCCTTCGGGTGATACTTCACGGGCGGCAAGTTTGCTTCGCTAGAAACCCGCAGTGTGAGGACTGTGTTCTCAACGACTTTTGCCCAGCTGCATTCGACTTTTAACCCTTAAAGGACAATCAAAATGACTATTCGGCGAGCGGCTCACTTTGTTCCAGGAGCCAACGAAAAGATGTTGAACAAATCCTTGGAGACAGCAGCAGACGCATTGATCCTGGATCTCGAAGACGCAGTGACTCCGGAAAATAAGGACTCTGCGAGAGTTACGGTAAGTGATTGGCTAGAACACGTAGATTTCGGTCGACAGGAACGAGTGGTTCGAGTTAACCCATTGGGGAGCCCCTGGTTCGAACGCGACGTTGAAGAAACTATGGGGCATCCTCCTGACTCCTACCTCATACCCAAAGTGAACAACGCAAATGAGGTAGCGGAAATCGATGCAACTATCCGCGAACACGAGCGCTCATTTGGTCACACAGAAGGCGCAGTAAAGCTCCTGATACTGGGAACGGAAACTCCGCAGGGCTTCTTGAATATTGGTGACCTAGCAGCCAACCCCAGGGTTGATGCCCTTACCTGGGGGGCCGAGGATTTATCGGCGGCGATTGGTTCTCGAGCGAATAGAAATCCCGATGGGAGTTATTTGCCTATCTTTGAACATGCGCGAGTGATGTGTTTGCTTGCTGCTACGGCGTGGGATAAGCAGCCGCTTGACACTGTCTTTGTCGACTTCAATGATCCGAGTGGGCTCAGAAGCGAATGTTTGGAATCGGCGAATATGGGGTACACAGGGAAGATCACCATCCACCCCAACCAGATCGAGATCGTTAACGAATGCTTCACACCATCTCCTGCTGAGGTGAGTGAAGCGAAAGAACTACTTGACTTGTTCGCGGCAAAAGAAGCTGAGGGAGTGATGGCTTTCAGCTTCAAGGGTCAGATGGTGGATGTGCCCCATCTGACGCGCGCCAAGAAGATTGTCGAGATGTCTGAAGCCTTAGCTGGGCTGGGGTAATTACGATTTCCTAAGAGTCCGCAAGACCCTGAGCGGCTCGAGCTATGCGACGTTGAGCGGTCTTCAAGCTGCGTTCAACGTCGTAAAGATCGAGAGCCACATCTTCCTGCTTGGTTCCTACCAGTTCATCAGCGGCGACTGTGATTCGTTCGCTCAACTCTCTAATGGCTGTTTCGAGAGATGAGAGCTCTGCTTGGGAGACCATGGAAGAACGATACATTCCGAGTCAGGTAGAGGTGATATCCGCTTCTGTGTAGCCCTCTGTCAGCGGTACCCTCAATAGCGTGTTGCAACGCATCGATCTTCGAGGCGCTAATAAGCCCTTTGCATCTCTACTACCGCGCTTCGATGTAAGCGCGGGCATGCCGACCGCTGCCGTGAGAGAGATTCTCTCAAAGGTTCGCGATGGAGGCGACGAAGCCGTTAGGTCCCTAACTTCTCAGTTTGATGGCGTCGATATTGCCGACTTTCGCGTTGCCCCAGATAGCTTGAGCGAAGCATGGGAAGCACTGGACAAGGGTCTAGCTAGCGCTCTCCAGGTGGCGCACGACCGAATCCTAGAATTCCATCAAGGGGAAAGGGCCCAATCGCACGAGGTGACTCAGGACGCGATCACGGTCTTGAGTGTCCCTCAGCCGGTCGAACGCGCTGGGTTGTACATTCCCGGCGGCCTTGCTTCTTATCCGTCGACTGTTTTAATGACTGCGTTACCGGCGAGAGCAGCAGGCGTAAACGAGATTGTTATCTGCACGCCCCCGAACCCCAGAGGCGAGACCGATCAAGCGGTTTTGGCCGCTGCGTACCTTTGTGGCGTTGATGAGCTCTACAAAATAGGCGGTGTCCAAGCAATAGGGGCTATGGCTTACGGCACTGAAAGTATGCGCGCTGTAGACGTCATAGCCGGCCCGGGTAACGCATGGGTAGCAACTGCGAAACAGGAGGTGGCGGGTACCGTTGGAATCGCGGCGGCATTTGCAGGGCCTTCGGAGATAGTGGTCGTAGGGGACGAAAGCTGTCCCACCAGCTCAGCTGCAGTTGACCTTGTTCTCCAAGCTGAACATGGCCCAGGAGGCAGAGCATGGTTGGTTACATGGAATGAAAAGTACGCGCACGAGGTCGAATCGGCGATCGAAGACATTGTCTCGTTGTCTCCGCGTCGTAATGAAACATTAGAAACTCTGACTGACGGCGGGTATCTGTGTCTAGTAGATGGACCTGCAGACGCTGTAGAAGTGGTTAATGTCATTGCACCGGAGCACCTGCAGCTCATGTGCGATAACGCTAAAGAGTTGGCCGGGTCCATCCGAAATGCAGGAGCTGTTTTCATAGGTAATTGGGCACCAGCGTCAATAGGTGATTATGTGGCGGGCCCCTCACATGTATTGCCGACAGCTGGCACAGCGCGATTTAGCGGAGCGCTAACTGTCGATGACTTCCAAAAACGTATGCACGTTATTGAGGTTTCAAAAGAAGGATTCGACACGGTTGGCTCGGCGGTCTCGGAAATAGCTGAGGCGGAGGGTCTTTGGGCGCACGCAGCGTCAGTGCGAGAACGCGAAAGATGGGCTAATGAGGGGATAAAGCCGTGAAACGGCCGCTTGTACGAGACGACCTGCGATCGATGGACGGTTATCACTCTCCTCAGGTTGAAGTTAAGGTCCGCCTCAACACCAATGAAGCGCCGTTAGCGCCCCCCGAAGAATTTCAGGCAGCGTTTCTGGCGGAAGCCACCAAGGTCGATTGGCATCGTTACCCCGATCGAGTAGCGCAGTCCCTTAGGGAAGAATTGGCAGACCTTCATGAGGTCGAAGCAGGACAGATATTCGTTGCCAATGGGTCTAACGAAGTTCTACAAACCCTTTGTCTCACATTTGGAGGGCATGGACGAACTGCCGTGACATTTGAGCCCACTTACGCCATGTACGGCCAAATAGCTCGGACTACTCAATGCCGAGTAGTTGAGGCTGGGCGAGATGAGGATTTTAGAATTTCGGAGTCAGAATTAGAGGCGATAATCGATTCGGAGAGGCCTGACCTTCTGTTTCTTTGCTCGCCAAACAATCCAACTGGTACCCCCGAAAGTCTGGAGATCGTTGAGCTAGCGGTGTCAAAGTCGCCGGGAGTGGTTGTTGTCGATGAGGCCTATGGTCAGTTTGCCGACTTCACTGCAATCGAAACCTTGAAGCAGACTGAAGCGCCTGAATCGCTAGTGGTAACGCGAACTTTTTCCAAGACTTGGTCTATGGCTGGAGTTCGCCTCGGCTATTGCGTCGCCCCTCCTTGGATGTTGCCTGAGTTTGAGAAAGTGATACTTCCGTACCATTTAGACTCTTTGAAGCAAATCGCAGGGCGGATAGCTCTTAGGTTCCGCGACGAGATGGAACAACGCGTCGCGCAAATATCAGCGGAAAGGCAAAGAATTGCAGAAGCTCTTTCAGCTCTGGGCTTAGAGGTTTTCCCCTCACAAGCTAATTTTCTTATGTTTAGAACAACTGAGTGCGGCGTTGATGGGGATGAGCTTTGGCATCGACTGCTAGCACAATCGATTTTGGTAAGAAACTGCTCCAATTGGCCAGGTTTAGCGGATTGTTTACGGGTGACTGTGGGTACTGCAAACGAAAACGACAGTTTTATTGAGGCTCTCGAAGGGGCGATCAAATGACACGAACAGCTGAACGACAGCGACAAACTAAAGAAACAAGCATCGACTTATTTGTAAACGTGGACGGCTCGGGCAAGGTAGATGTAAGCACCGGGCTCCCGTTTTTCGATCACATGCTTAGCCAGCTTGGTAAACATTCGCGCTTCGACTTACGGGTTGCCTGCCAAGGTGATATCGATATCGACTCACATCACACTGTTGAAGACGTCGGAATAGCTCTAGGAGAGGCCTTTGGGGACGCACTTGGCGACAAACAGGGTGTTCGTCGTTTCGCGTCGATTTCGGTTCCCCTTGACGAGGCGGCGGTAGAGGTGATTTTGGACCTTTCAGGTCGACCGTTTCTGCATTACGAAATCGACCCCCCAGGGGAAAAGATTCTTGGGGACCCTCCTTTTGATCCGCAGCTCTGCGAAGAGTTTTGGCGAGCTTTTGTTATGGCCTCCGGTATAACGCTGCACTTGGTGTTGCTGCGGGGCAAAAACACCCACCACATCATCGAAGCCAGCTTTAAAGCAGTTGCGAGAGCGCTCTATGACGCGGTTCGAATAGCCGATGACGTTCTGCCTTCGACAAAAGGTGTTTTGTG
>CETU01001768.1_pt1 | contig 10108 bp, 7 predicted proteins | sample 356531 | NCBI WGS metagenome assembly CETU01 (sample SAMEA2623488, study PRJEB7988) | marine metagenome | isolation source: saline water (ENVO:00002010), including
GGAATCGGACCACTGCGTGGAATCTTGAGGGAATCTATCTCCATTCTCTGAGCCCATGTTGTCGCCGTATCCATCGCCGTCGGAATCCATCCATTGTCCTGCATCATTAGGGAATGCATCAGAATCATTTCCGTCAGGGTTATCTCCATACCCATCTCCATCAGTATCTACCCATTGTGAAACATCATTAGGGAATTCGTCGGAGTTGTTTCCGTTTGGATTATCTCCATATCCATCTCCATCAGTGTCTTCTGTTTGAGAAGAGTCTTGCGGGAAATGATCTTGACTATCTGTAACTCCATCTCCGTCAGTATCTAAATCGAACAACCTGATTTTAGAAGATGATGAAAATGTCGAGATTATGTATAATTCTCCTGAATCTCCGTATACTCCCATCATCACCCTACCTGCGGAGGAAAATTCGTCACTTTCGGTAAATGTGGTATCATCAATTACGTGCAATTTACCATTTTGAGTTCCTACTAGAATTTCTCCATTTGCAGCGACGGTGATCGAAATGATACTTTGTCCGCTAGAAATCGAAGTTTCTTCTTTAGACCAATCCGTGAAATCATATCGGAATAAATCACCGTTCGAACAACCAACAATGATGTTTCCATTTCCATCATTGATTATCTTGGTTGGATAAGATGTGAAATCTGAAAGACTGTTTTGCAATACTCCTTCTTGCGTGAATACTTTGACTAAATTATCTCTTCCACCAGTAACTATTCTGTCTTCAGAAATAATGGTCATAGCAGTCATTGCTGTGTTATGCGCTTCTGTATTTTCTCCAGTTTCTTCGATTGAATCGTATTCTTTAGCACGCCTTTCTCCTCCAAAGAAACCAAACCACAAATCTCCTTCTGAATCCCATTCGACCGCATCTACGGAATTGGAAGTATTGTACTGTGATGTAACGATTTTGAGTTCTGTATTAACGATGTATACTCCACCGGTATGTGCGACTGCAACCTGTAGTCCAGTAGCATCAGGAGTTGCTGAATGAGCTGTTGTGTTTAACTCGAGTGACCATTGGGTAATCAACTCACCACTGCCCCAGAAATGCTCGGAAACATTACCCGCAGTGGTTACGGTTAGCAGGGTTGAGGAAGAGGAAAACGATGTGTGTATGAATCGACCATCTACAGTATCGATAATCCCGACTTCTAGTAAGTTAGATTCAGCATCTACTGCAGGTATTGCAGGCAGTAGTAACAGAGCAAGAAGAACAGCGAGTGCTTTCCTCATACCTACCCCCAAGTACGACGGCCCTATGAATGGCACGGAGTGAAGTGTTTGAGCATTCAGGCTTCATCTTCATCTGATTCGATGTTCAAATCAGTGTTTGGAGACTCGACTGGAGTGAGTTTACTAATCGGCTTCAATGACGCAGTTGCCTCTTTTTCTTTCTCTTCGCCTGGTTTTTGTCCTGGTGCAGATGATGGAGGAGGTCCTCTTCTCTTGACTGGAGTTAGAACTTTCATTGTAACTGGCTTTAATACGGCTGTTTTTACTTCCTCTACAGTTTCTACAACTTCGAGTTTCTTAATTGGAACCAGTGTGGAAATCTTTTGAATCTCTTCGACTAAATCTTCGGAGGCCTCTTCCAATACATCTTCGATAGATTCAATTTCAGTTTCTTCTACTTCCGACTCAATAACAGATTCAATCTGTGTTTCGATCTCAGGTTCTAGATTCTCTACTACTGGAGCAACGGCTTCAATATCTGCTACTTCAGGTTCTACAGGCGCTGTTTCAATTTCCAGTTTAGGTGCGGTTACCACCTGTTCTGGAACTGATTCTATTACTGGCGCTTTGATTTCTGGAACTTTTACAACAGAAGGTGCAATTACAGGACTTGCTGTAATCGGCTTTCGGACAACCTTTGGTTGAATCGGCTGAGGGAGGTTGGCTGCCATACCTGGTAGATTCGCTCCACCTATTGGTGTCTTCACAGGTCTAGCTATCGGTTGAGCGCCGCTTAGAGCCTTGGCTGCTGAGCGAGGCGCTCGCATTCCTGCTAATCCCATTGAAGGAGTATGTTGTGCTGCTGCTTGAGCTAATGCACCGCGTGGCTGTCTACCGGCTGTAGCGCCCAAAGAGCCAGGTCTTGCACCTAATGCGCTTGGGTCAATACCCATCTGTGGTTGTTGTGCTTGGGTTCCTTGTCCGGAAATTGCTTGTAACCAAGATTGGCGCTTTTCTGCTCTTGCATCTTGAGATTTGAGAGTGTCAAACTCTTGTTGCTGTTCCGCAAGTCTTGCTTCATCAGCATCGATATCGCTCTGTACTTTAGCTTCAATAGATTCACGCATCTTGACTTCCGCCATAGTACGGAAGTCATCCATTTGCTGAGTCAGCGATGAGAGACGGTCACGGATTTCGGAGCGCTTGACGCCCAGTTGTGCCTCAATTTCTGCACGGATGTTAGCCTCACGCTTTCGCACTTCGATAAGTGCCTTGTTTCGCATGATTTCCTCGCGCTTGTCGAGTTGTCTCTCTAGTTGGGTTGCAACCTCATCTTCCTTACGTGTTCTGAATTCTGATAAGCGCTGCTCCATCTCTGCTTCGAGTTCGAGTACAGTTTCTTCCTTTAGCAAGTCTAGATCGGTTTCGTGAGTAATTCTTTCATTACGTAGTCTACCATCAATCTCTGACATGATGGCCTTTCGAGCCGCTGTCTCTCTTGCCTTGAATTCTAATTCTAAACGCTCAGACCAATCGGTCTTCTTTGCATCATACCTTTCGGATAATTGGTCATGTAACTCTGCTTCTCGCTCGTATCGGAAACGTGCAAGGCGATTTTGGATTTCTGATTCTCTTGCATTGCGATATGCAGCAAATTCTTGGTCCATCCTAGCTTCGAGTTCTGTTTCAATTTCTGATTCTAATGAGCGAGAAATATCGTCAACAGCCTTGGAGAATGTCAAATCATATTTCTCTCTAATTCGGCTCTTTCTTTCAGACAATTTTTCGGAATACTTAGCCTCTAACTGCCTTTCTACTTCTCCTCTGAGTCCTTCTCTTCTTCGAGCGACTGCTAGTTCGATATCTTGTCGCATCCTCTCTTCTAATTCCTTAGTTTCTGAAGATAATTTAGATTCTAATTCTTCTTGGATAGATGCGGCTATATCTTCCTCCAATCTTAGGCTGCGTCTCTCATATTCCGCACGCATAGTCGCTTCTCTTTGCTTCAATCTCAACTTGAGTTGCTGCTCCAATCTTGTTCGAATTCCTCTGCGTAGAGATTCTTCTCTCTCGGCTAGTTTCTGGTTTTGAACTTCCTCTAATTTCTCAACTTCCTTGGATTCCAATTCTTCGAATCGGCCTTCCATTTCTTTCTGGATTGTAGCTTCCAAATCACGGATTTTTCTCTGCAGAGACTGGTTAAATTCTATCTCTAACCTTTCTCTTTGGAATGATAGGCGTCTGCGATGCTCGTCGGATAGTTGACTTTCCAATTGAGAAATTATGGTAGTGCGGTGTTCCTCTACCTTACGGTTTTGCTCAACTTCTAAAGATTCTTTCAAACTTTGAATTTCTCTTTCGAGGCGCATTTCATGCATTTCTCTCAATCGAATTTCTTCACGAGTCAGAGTCTCGGATTCTAATTGCGATAATTCCTCTTCCATCTGACCTCTTAGTTCGCCTTCAAAGGCGCTGAGTGTCATTTCATGCTGGCGGGAAATATCGGTAGCCATATTGTCTTGCATCAAAGAAATTCTTTCTGCTAAAGCCTCACGGCGTAATTTGCTCTCGCGCCTTAATTTGGCACGGAGTTTTTCTTCCTCTCGGAAACGCGAGTTTTGCATTAACGTCTGATCCAAAGATGGGGACGGAGTAGACGTGAATTGGGCTCGTAATGCTGAGAGGTCGACTTGGCCTGGAGAACTACCTCTCCTCAAACCACTTTTTGCTCCTGACTTGCTATCGCTAGCACTCATAATATCCCATCCAGTAACGCATGGTCTTCTCATGATAGATAAGGAGCGCGATGCGGTCGATACATCGCGAGGCGATTTATACGACTATTCGCGTCTGCCATTACTCTTGTTCTTCAAACGCCTTTTCAATATCGACTAAACGGGGTCCTAAGACGATGTAAACCAAAACTAAAATTAAAGAAACACCGAACATAAACATGGTAAATGATGTTCCTGAAAGATCCTCTGCTGCATCGGTCTTGTGAGTTAGAGACATTGCATGAATCACAGCGAATAATACCGCAACAAATTGAGCAACAGATAGCCTCAATGGAATTCCCGATTTTAGTTTCGACATTTTCCTATCTGAAATCATCAATGCTCCGCTGATAAATAATATTGGAAGTATAATGAAGTCAAGATAGGGGTGCTCACCTTCTCCAAAACAAATATCACAATTCCAAGTAGACAAATCTGGACCATAGCCCGACGATGGTTGAAGCCAAATTAATCCGGCTGCAGAAAGAATCAGCATTGCATTAGCCGGAGATGATAGGCCGTAGAAATAAGGCACGTATCCACCTTCATCGTGTTGGAATCTCGCTAAACGCAACATTCCACAAGCAATCAACCAACAACAAGCCAGTGCTAAGCTAATTGTCCAAATTGGAGTTGCTTCTCCCCATCTTCCAAACATTGTGAAAACCATCAATGCAGGAGCGACACAAAATGAAATGGAATCTGACATAATGTCAAGAGAGCCACCTAATAATTGTCTTTTTGAATATCTTCGCGCAATTGGCCCATCGATAATATCTCCTAATGCGGAAAGAAGAATGCAGAGCATTGCCGCCCAGATATAATCGGTCAAAACGCCTCCTTCTGTGTATGGCTCTCCCATGTCATCAACGGCAAGAAGGAGTAAAAATATCGCAATTGTTCCCAATAGACCATTTACAATAGTGATGTAGTCTGCAATTCCCATCATCCTGTAAGTTGTCTTCACAAAATCCCCTCAAAATGATACCTTGAATTCAATATCGCAGGCTGGACAAGTTATTTCTCTCTCTCCGGGCCTTTTGTTCATCCTAAGTTTGCGGTCGCAGGCTGGACATGCAATTTCGACCTTCGGCCGGTTTGGTTTCAAAACAAAATGAGCATTGCATGATGCGCATTGTAAGTTTGCAGGCCTCTTATCGACGCCGCAGACAAGTACCTTCGAACATTCTGGGCAACTGATTTTTTCCTCTCGCCACTTTTTCCGAGTACCTTCGTGCTCGACCTTGACTTGAGCATTACACATAACACAAGTTATGATTCCTAAACCGTTAGGAAGAAGATTGTCACACTTGGGGCATGTGAGGTCAGGAGCAGGTATTCTGGATTCAATTCCAGGAGTCTCTTCTTCGTCCGACATTACCTGCCCCACCTAGTTATCATTCTTGAGCGATTTTGCGAATCAATTTCTACGACCAATGATTTGCAAGTTTTCAAGGGTTGCCGAATCTAAGTCTAAATCTGAACCAGATAATGATGCTAATTCTCTCAACATTGTTCTTGCAGCTGCCTGAACTCTTGGGTTTGATAGGTCGATTGACCCAAGGGAGTTTTCGCTAGATGTTGTACTGCCATCACTTGGAAGAGGTACTCGGTCAATAACACACCACCAGCGAGTTCGGCCCTGGTCTCTATGATTCATTACCAATCCGAGGGATTCTAATTTCCTCAAATGATGGTATAAGTTGTAGCGATCTACACCTACAATCTCCTGCAGTTGAACAGTTGTATATTCGTCAGCCTCGAGCAACGCCACGTACAATGCGCGGCGAGTTGGGTGCATCAAAGAAGTACTAACCGGGTCAGCATGAATTCTCGCCATCGGGGTTCACCGTTGTCACATGCTACCGTCCATGAGGCTTGAAGGTAGCGTTTGAATTGAATACTAAATTGAATCATATAATGACTTGAATGAATCTAAAGTTCCTTGCCAAATTGAATAGAATATATCCCTAATCAATTTCAGAGTCCCCCCGGTGCCTGAAAGACGTGCTCCGTTGATGATTACCCCGATAACACTCAATTCGTGAACCAATACTCCAATCGCTAGACTATCATTTATTCCTGTCAGTACAAGATACACTAGGAACAAAGTGATTGCTAATGAATAATATATGTTCCATATCAGTATTGAATGCGTCCTTTTTGATAGCGATAACAACTCTGCAATAAGTCTTGGATCATCGCCAGGAATCAATACATCGGCTGCTTCAAGATTTACCGATTCTCCGGTTCCAATCGCTATGCCGACATCAGCTGCTGCCATAGCAGCCGCATCATTGAACCCGTCCCCAACCATCATTGTAATGTGAGTTTCAGACCTTTGCTGCACCCACTTTACCTTGCCTTCTGGAGTCATTTCACCTCTGGCTGCGCTCTGTTCAACCCCGATGCTTTTTGCTAGTGCGTCGACCGCATCTTGATTGTCTCCTGAGAGGATTTCTATGTTCACTCCTTTCGCATATAGTGCACTAACCAATTCATCCGTACCTTCTCTCAAATCATCATGTACGAAAGTGAACAATGCTACTTGCTTCCCGCTTTTGTATAAAGCGCTGGCACCATGCCCTTGTTTCAAAGCAGCTTCTAATGACTTCAATAATGAACCAGAAACCATCGACTTATCTGCTCTAAGCAACGATACTTCGTCGCCATTTAATTTTGCAGAAATCCCATTTTCAATATCCGAAATTTCTGTTAACTCGAGTGGTTCGATTGATTCATCTTTTGCTAGAGCGATTACCGCTTGAGCGTAAGGGTGATTCGAAGATGCTTCGAGACCTGCTGCTAAAGCGATAGCAGAATCTCTGCGTCTACCTCTTGCTAGAGTCAAATTGCCAACCACTGGCTTCCCAGAGGTTAGTGTTCCTGTTTTGTCAAGCAATACCAGGTTGACCTTTGACAATGCTTCCATTACATCGCCACCTCTGGCTATTGCGCCTGATTTAGATGCCAATGAAAGGCTAGCAGCATGTGGAACTGGTGAAGCCAAAAGTAAGGCGCAAGGACAAGCCACAACCCATAGCAGTAGGATAATTTTCCAATCTGCACCAGGGATAACCAACCAAGCTAATACCGCTCCGATCAGTACAAACGGTACCCAAATTGATGTGAAATTTTGCAACGCACCCTGTAATCGAGTTGGTTTATCCTTGTAGATGTGAACCTTTTCGATTAAGCCTGAAAGTCGAGTGTCTTCTCCTACTGCAGTTACCTCGATTGTTACCGGACCGCGCGAAAGGGTTAGCCCGGCTTGTAATTCATCATCCATTGCAACATCTACTGGAACTGATTCGCCAGTTAGAGGTGCCCTGTTTACAGAACCGGTTCCAGCGACTATTATTCCATCTGCAGGAATTAGCTCACCGCTTCTAATCTCTATATGGTCTCCTCGCATGACTAGGCCAATTGGGATTTCTTCTACAGTAGGAGCATTCGTGGCAACTGGAGTCATCATACTAGCGGCTGAAACAACTTTCATCGATGAAATGGAAAAATTACCTATTGGTTTCTTTGGCACTCTTCTTGCAGTACGCGGTAGTCGGTCAAGTCCTCCTTGCATTGCTTCTCTTGCCTTCACAAGTGCTTCATTTTCCATATGCTCAGTCCATGATACCAAAATCAAAACCATCAATGCTTCTTCCCATGCCTGCAAGTAAGATGCACCAATGACCGCTAAAGATGTCAAAACTTGGAAACCGAATTGTCTATTTTGCACGGAAGCCCATGCTTTTGAGAACATCTTAACTCCACCTAAGGAGACTCCTGTCAAACCAATCGCCCCCAAAACCCATGGGTTTTCTGTGATCAATGATTCTGTAACAATCAATACTACTAACATCAAGAATGCAATTCCTGAACCAATCATTCTCCACTGACCGGGTGTAACGGTGTTTATTTTCTCTGGAATCAGTTTGAAATCTCTACCGATCACTTTTTTTAGAGATTCATCCAACGCAATCTGCATTTCCTTAACGAGATTTGGAACGGTTTGGAGTTTGATGTTCCCGTCTCTATCTACCTCACATTCCAAGACTCCAGGTTGGCGCCTAAAGATTCGAGGCAATGATTTGACAGGTACGGAATGCCTTGCTGCAATTTCGCTTGATTTTACTCCTGAAATTTGCATGAATGGTATATCCGGTGGATTACCAAGAGAACGTAATACAGCAGAGGCTTCGGAAAGGTTCCCTTTCTCAAAATTTACATCGACTGTTACTGTTCCATCAGTAGCACTAACCAGTGACGTGTCAACATGGCCTAGACGATTTAGAGCACTCATTGCTTCTGCAGCACAATGAGGGCAATCCATATCTTGAATTGGCCATGAAATACTATGACTGCCGCTATATTCAGCTAAAACCCGCATGTCCATCGAGTCTGTTTCTTCAGCGAGAACACTGTCGGTTAGCGGTTTCAAATTCTTTGATAGTGGTTTGCGAGACTTACGTGGCTTAACCTCTGGTAGAGGCGACGAGAAGTCCTCAAGGGACAGGAACTGTTCACTATCTTCCTGCACATTATACCCTGAGAATCCATCAGTCAATAAACCTCCCATCGCAAGCGTATTGAAGAAAACCTGCTAGCGGTAAATATGCAATGGGTTCCAAATGGATGGAGACCTAAGGCTGTAGCAGTCGACATTGACGGTACAATTACCGATTACAATAAGAAATTACATCTCGGTGCAATACAAGCACTGCGCCGTCTTGAAGATGCTGGGATTCCGATTATTCTAGCAACTGGAAATGTCAGAGCCATCACCTATGGATTGTGGAGATTTATCGGTGCAAGCGGGCCTATGGTTTGCGAAAATGGCGGTGTTGTTTGGCACCCTAAATGGGGTGAGCCCATCGTCCGTGCCGATGGAGAAAGAGCAAGAAATTGTGCGAATGAAATGGCCAAGGAAATTGACATCGACTCTCAAGGAATCACCACCAATGCATGGAGGGAATCGGAATGGTGTCTATTCGCAAATGAGGATTTAGATGCTGTAAATGAATGGGTTTCCAAATCAGAATTTTCAGACCTGTCGGTAGTAAAAACTGGTTTCGCCATCCACCTTATGGAACCGCACCTCTCCAAGGGAGAAGGGCTCAAAGTTGCTCTAGAAAAAATGGGATTGTCTCCTGAAGATGTCTTAGCGATAGGTGATGCACCCAACGACATTCCAATGTTCAATCTAGTAGGGCATTCTGTAGCAGTTGGAGGATGTTTTGAGTCCTTAGCAGCCGTTGCAAAGGTAATTTCGCCTCATCTACATGGTGATACATTTGCGCCGCTAGTCGATGCTATTCTAAGCACAGAATAAGCAAAGATGGTTTCTGAAAGTGCCAATCAATGGATAACGCTCTTATTGTTAGAAGCCCTTCAGTTCGAGATTTAGTTTTACAATAATTGAGCGGCAATACTAATTATGCCCTCTCAATCGAAAGAACAACTTCGATTATTTCCAATTATCAAAGCAGAGGTTTGATTAAAATGACTACGAAAATAAAATTCGTTATTGCAACTGATCAAACCAATAAGAAAAGGTCGGATTCTGTTGATTTGTTCAGTCAACAAATTTGGTGCTGGGGCCGAGATATTTTGCGCACAGAAGGAAATTGGTTAATTCACCAGGGGTTTGATGGGATCTATCCCCCTGCAGAAAAGGCCGGTTGTAAAAACATATATTCCCTCTCATTATCAAGTTCGAAGAACCTAATTTTACGAGGTTTTGGAGCTATATTCTCAGACCAAGATTTTGGAACAATTTTTGTTCCAAGAACTGATTTTCGACCAAAGTATACTAGATCGGGAGAACTGGAAACGCCCCCTTGGGAAGTTGGAGATTTGTCAGACCTAAAATTCCCAGTAGGACCAGAAATAGAGCATAGTTCTTCAATGCTCATCGAACTTGTTGATTGGATAATCAAATACGAAAATGAGGTTCAAAATCAATTAGGAATCAAGTACCGTGCTAACACATTATCTGAGTGGGATAATGGAAAAAGAAGAGTAATTCCTCCTGAGGAAATTATACCTATGTGGGTCAAAATAAAAAATGGCCTTCAAGAATCCATAGCTGTACCAATAATAACCAGTGATGAGCAATCGTATTGATCGATTTTACCGAGGTTGGA
>CETU01056382.1_pt1 | contig 10108 bp, 9 predicted proteins | sample 356531 | NCBI WGS metagenome assembly CETU01 (sample SAMEA2623488, study PRJEB7988) | marine metagenome | isolation source: saline water (ENVO:00002010), including
GGCATTGAACCAGAGCTGTCTACTAGTGGGGGAACATCTGATGCTAGGTTTATAAAAGATATATGTCCTGTAATAGAGTTTGGTTCTGTTGGCAAAACTATGCATAAAATTAATGAAAATGTTTCTGTTAAAGACTTGGAAGCTCTTACTAAAATATATTATGAAATTATTAGCAATTATAAAATTATAGCAAATAAGTAATGACGTGAATCATGCCTTTAGATAGCGAAAAATATGGAATTTTTGCTTATATAGTTACATTATTCTTTTTTGCAGCTATGGAGGCTTTAGCTAAGTATTTGTCTGAAAGTTTGACTGTAATTCAGATAGTTTGGGCTAGATATGCAGTTCAATTTATATTAGTTTTTTTAATAATTTTTGTTTTAGAAATCTTTGGCTTTAAAACAGGAATTAAAAAGCCTAGATTACTTAAGATTCAAATATTAAGATCTTTGTCTTTAGTTTTAATGACTTACTGTTTTTTTGCTTCATTATCTAAATTACCTTTGGTAGAAGCTACTATTATATCTTTTACATTTCCATTAATAACGGTATTATTATCTCCTATTTTATTAAATGAAAAATTTAAATTATCCTCATTATTTGCTGTTTGTATAGGTTTTATCGGTGTCTGTATTGCTTTAATGCCCAATGCTGAGTTGCAGAATAATATTGATTCTAATGAATGGTTGCTAGGAGTATTTTTAGCTTTTGCAAGTGCTATTTTCTTTTCTCTTTATCAAATAGGAACAAGAGCACTAGCTAATATTGATTCTCCTGTTACCAGTTTAGTTTTTTCTGGATTAGTTGGATTAATTTTGACAAGTATTTTTTTAATAATAAATATAGATCCGATGAGTTTTTCATATGCATGGAAAGCCCCAATTTATTCAGAATATTTTTGGCTTATTCTTGTTGGAACTTTAGGAGCAATTGGACAGTTTTTTATCTTAATAGCTTATTCTAAAGCTGAAGCCATCACATTGGCTTCTATTAGTTATATTCATTTAATATGGGCTTCAATATTTGCTTATTTTATATTTAACTATATTCCTAATACATATACATTTTTGGGAGCTGTGATTATAGTAATTTCTGGTATGTTAACTTATAATAAAATTAATAACTAATTTTTTCTAAAACTAAGCCATGCGCGGGAGCTGTAGGTCCAACATGTTTTTTATTATATTTTTTTAAAGCTAATTTAATATCTTCTTCAGTTTTTCTATTTAATCCTACTTCAACTAAAGTTCCTGTAATTATTCTTACTTGATTCATAAGGAATGATTTTGCTGTAACCTTTATAAAAATAAAATCTTTATTTTTAGTGATAGAAATATCATCTATTGTTTTTATAGGTGAATTAGACTGACACTCAGTTGATCTAAAAGATGAAAAATCATGTTTCCCTATTAGTAACTTAGAGGCTTTGATCATGGATTGTAGATTTAATGGCAGTGGAACCCTCCAAGAATTATTTCTATTTAAAGGTGAGCCTGTCCTTTTATTTAATATAGCATATTTGTATCTTCTATATTTTGCAGAAAACCTTGCATGAAATTCTTGATTAACTTTTTTTGAACTAATTATGGTTATTTCGTTATTAAAATTTCTTGATAGATAATAGTTTACACCCATTGTTAGTTTGCCTAGTTTATTTTTTTTGTCTTCGATAGATTCAATATCTAAATCTAAATGTGCCACTTGGCCTGAAGCATGTACGCCTGTATCAGTTCTTCCAGCTCCATAGATAGACACTTTTTCTCCGCAAAATAGTTGTACACTTTCTTCTAGTGCCCCTTGAATTGTATTAAGCCCTTTTTGAGCCTGCCAACCATTATAGTTTTTGCCGTCATATTCAATTGTTATTTTATACCTTGTCATTTTTTAGATTTCTTTTGCAATTTTTCTTAGTAAAAATTTTTGTATTTTTCCGGTAGAGGTTTTTGGTATTTCTCTAAATATTACAGATTTAGGGCATTTATAACTAGCCATATGGTTTTTACAAAAATTTATAATTTCAATTTCTGAGGCATTACTATTTTTTCTAAGTTCTACGAAAGCACATGGGGTTTCTCCCCATTTTTCATCTGGTTTCGCAACTACAGCTGCATGTAATATTTTATTATTTTTATACAATGTTTCTTCAATTTCTATAGAGGAAATATTTTCCCCCCCTGAAATTATAATATCTTTAGACCTGTCTTTTAGTTCTATATATCCATCTGAATGCATTACCCCTAAATCTCCAGTATGGAACCAATCCTGATCAAAAGCTTTTTGAGTTGCATCTTTATTTTTATAGTATCCTTTCATTATCATATTTCCCCGCATCATAACTTCGCCAATTGTTTTCCCATCTTTTGGGACGGGTTTCATGGTTTTAGGGTCTCTAATAGATAGTTCTTCTAATGAAGGGTATTGAACACCTTGTCTTGATTTTTTTTCAGACTTTGCTTCTGCATCTAATTTATTCCATTCTTCTTTCCATTCGCAAACAACAGCAGGGCCGTATACTTCAGTTAATCCATAGACATGTGTTACTTCAAAACCTTTTTTTTCTATTCCAGCCAATATTGAAGGAGGAGGTGCAGCTGCAGCGGTCATAATATTAACTCTATTATTTAATTCTTTTTCTTCTTTATCTGATGCATTTATTATTAATGAAAGAACTATTGGCGCACCACACATATGCGTTACATTATGATCATTTATAGCATTATAAATATCTTTAGCTTCTACTCTCCTTAGGCAAATGTGAGTTCCTGCTAATGCAGTTACTGTCCAAGGAAAACACCATCCATTACAATGAAACATAGGAAGGGTCCACAAATAAATAGGATGTTTTTTCATTGACCAAATCATTTGATTACTTATAGCTGTTAACCATGCTCCTCTGTGATGATACATAACTCCTTTGGGATTGCCAGTAGTTCCAGAGGTATAATTTAATGCGCATGAATCCCATTCATTTTCAGGCCAAAAAATAGGAATGTTCTCATCGCCTAATTTAATAATTTCTTCTATATTAATTTCATTTATAATTTTTTTGGGTTTTATAAACTCATCGTCATTACATTTGATTATTATTGGCCTATTATTGTGGTCTATTTCTTCTAATGATTTTTCGACAAGTGAATTATATTCTGGATCTACAAAAAGAAATTTTGCATTACCATGCCGTAATATAAAGGCAATTGAATTTGCATCTAATCTAGTATTTATAGTATTTAAAATTCCACCGGCCATCATTATAGCAAAGTGGCACTCTATCATAGCTGGAACATTAGGGAGCAAAACAGCAACAGTATCGTCTTTTTTAAGCCCTTTTTTTCTAAGACCACTTGCTATTTTTTTACACCTCGAGAGTAATTGTTTATAATTATTTTTTTTAGAGCCATGTATCCAAGCAGTTTTTTCAGGCCAAATATTTGCTGTTCTTAATAAAAATGAAATAGGTGTTAAAGCCCAATAATTAGACTTATTTTTATTTAATTCCTCGTTAATTTTCATTTAGAAGCTCTTTAATGTTTCAAAAAGGTTGATGCATTTCCACCTATAGTAGCACATGAAATACCATTTGTATCTGTTTCTAGTATGGTCCAAGTTTTTGTTTTTGTTGATTCGTAAAGTTCTGTTAATGTAGATCCATCATTAGCAATCCCAAACCATATGAGTTTTTCATATTGGTTCTCTTTTAAAAATTTTTTAAAAGTTGTTTTTTCTTTACATATAACATTTTTAACTATTTGTTGAGGGTTTGCAGTACTTATAGACGTATACATTATGCTTATAATAATTGTAAATATAATAATATAAATATTTTTAATCATAAAAAGGACCTCCGTAAATAATGGGATTCAAAATTTATTTGATTTATTATAGAATCATAAGTATCACATATATCTAACATATATTAATTATTAAATTAAAGGTTATTTATGACTCGTGATTATGGTGTTTTAAATACATTTCCAAAAATTTTACGAAATAATGCGGAAGTGTATTCGGATAGGCCTTGTATTAGAGAAAAGGAATACGGTATATGGCAGACTATGTCATGGAGCACATTTTATCAAAATGCGAAAATTTTAGCACTTAGTTTAAAAGAAAATGGATTAAAAAGAGGAGATAAAATCTCTATTATTGGAGATAATAGGCCTAATTTATATTTAACAATTGCTGCCGCACAGTTATTAGGAGCAATTCCTGTTCCTTGTTACCAAGATTCTGTTGCTGACGAATTGCAATACATATTGGAACATGCAGAAGTCAAAATTGCGGTTGTTGAAGACCAAGAGCAAGTTGATAAAGTTTTAGAAATTTTAGACAAACTACCAAAATTAAACACTATATTTTTTGATGACCCTAGAGGTCTTGAAAATTACAATAACACAGAAATTAAATCTTTGCGCGAAGTATTAAACAAGCGTGAAAATTTAGATTATTCTTGGTTAGAAAGTGAAATTAATAATACTGGTAAAGAAGAAATAGCCGTAATGCTTTATACGTCTGGCACTACTGGAAGACCTAAAGGGGTTTTATTATCTTATCATAATATTATATCTGTAACTAGTGATGCCTGTGAAATAGAAAAAACTGATGTAAAAGACGAAGTAGTAGCTTACTTGCCAATGGCATGGGTAGGAGATAATATTTTTTGTGTTGCTCAATCATATATATCAGGGTTTTGTCTTAACTGCCCAGAAAGTAGAGACACTTTGCCTATAGATTTAAGAGAAATTGGGCCTACTTATTATTTTGCACCTCCTAGGGTTTGGGAAGCCATGCTGACGCAGGTAATGGTCAGAATGCAAGATGCTGCGAAACTAAAACTTTGGGTTTTTAATTATTTTATGGATGTTGCAAAAAAATGGGGAAATAATATTTTAGATAAAAAGCCTGTTCCGTTTTATGGAAGAATTTTATATGCTCTTGGTTATTTAATGGTTTATGGGCCTTTAAAAAATAATTTAGGATTGACAAGAGTAAGGATGGCTTATACTGCAGGTGAAGCCATGGGCCCAGATACATTTTTATTTTATAGGTCTTTAGGTATAAATTTAAAAGTTTTATACGGACAAACTGAAGCAACGGTATTTGTTTCCTTACACCGTGATGGTGATGTGGATCCTAATACAGTAGGGCCTGCTTTTCCTGGAGTCGAAATAAAAATTGAAAATGGTGAAGTTATGTATAAAGGACCTGGGGTGTTTCAAGGTTATTATAAAAATGAAAAAGCTACAAAAGAGACTGTCAATTCTGAGGGTTGGGTAAAAACTGGAGATGCAGGTGTTATTGATAAAAAAGGACACCTTAAAATTATAGATAGAGCTAAAGATGTAGGAAAACTTAATTCAGGAAAAATGTTTGCACCCAAATATATAGAAAATAAATTAAAATTTTGTGGTATTATAAAAGAAGCTGTTGCCTTTGGGGATAATAAAGATTTTGTAACTTGTTTTATAAATATAGATTTAGAGGCAGTGGCTAGTTGGGCGGAAAGAAATAATGTTGCTTATTCCGGCTACATTGATTTGGCAGGACAAGAAAGAGTCTATGAATTAATATCTAAGGAAATTTTGAAGGTTAATAAAGATTTGTCTAAAGATGAAGAGTTGTTTGAATCCCAAATTAAAAGGTTTTTAATTTTGCATAAAGAATTGGATGCAGATGACGGCGAATTAACAAGAACGAATAAAGTGAGAAGAGGTTTGATATCAGACCGTTATGGTAAGTTAGTAGAAGCTTTGTATAGCGAAAATGAAAAATGTTTTATAGAAACTGAAGTTACTTTTGAAGATGGAAGAAAAGGTTCTATAAGCGCTGATTTAAAAATTATGGATCTAAATGTTTATGCTGCAGAAAGTATTACAACATGAATGAGAAAAACAAAAATTTGATGGATATAGAAAAGGTTAATTTGTCTTTTGGAGGCCTGAAAGCTCTTATAGATGTTGATTTAAAAATTATTACAGGGGAAATTTTGGCCATTATAGGTCCTAATGGCGCAGGCAAATCTTCCATGTTAAACGTTATATCTGGCATATATATTCCCCAAGATGGTTTGGTTAAATGGAAAGGAAAAATAAGAAAAAAAGTAGCCCCGCATGATATAGCGAGAATGGGTATAGCTAGAACGTTTCAAAATATTGCATTATTCAGAGGAATGTCAGCCTTGGATAATATTTTAACCGGTAGAAATATTTTGATGAAAAGAAATTTGTTATTGGAAATGCTTTATTTTGGTTCAGGAAAAAGTCAAGAAATTGAACATAGAAAAAAAGCAGAAGAAATAATAGACTTTTTGGAAATACAATCTATTCGCAAGACTCCTGTTTCAAGATTGCCATATGGTTTGCAAAAGAGAGTAGAATTAGGCAGAGCTTTAGCACTAGAGCCAGAATTATTATTATTAGATGAGCCAATGGCAGGAATGAATGTCGAAGAAAAAGAAGATATGTGCAGATTTATACTTGATGTAAATGAGCAGTTTGGGACTACTATAGTTCTTATAGAGCATGATATGGGCGTGGTAATGGATATTTCTGATAGAGTTGCAGTTTTAGATTATGGAATAAAAATAGCAGATGGTACTCCTGATGAGGTTAGATCCGAACAAAAAGTTATTGATGCTTATTTAGGAGCCGCGTGATGGATTTTTGGTTTTTTATTGAGGTTCTTATTGGCGGGCTTTTGTCTGGAGTTATGTATTCCTTAGTAGCGTTAGGTTTTGTTTTAATCTTTAAGGCTTCAGGAGTTTTTAATTTTGCACAAGGTGCAATGGTTTTATTTGCAGCTTTAACCTTTGTCCGTTTATTAGAAATGGATGTACCTATATTGATCACTACAGCTATTACTATGGGAGTAATGATATTGCTTGCCATTTTTATAGAAAGAGTGATTTTGAGACCACTAGTTAATCAAGACTTAATTATTCTGTTTATGGCCACAATAGGTTTAAACTATTTTATTGAGGGTTTTGCTCAATTAATATGGGGGTCACATGTTGGAGTATTAGATTTAGGTATTGACCAATATGCTGCTTTTGAGGTTGGGAATGCTTTAATAAATAAGTTTGATGTTTGGGCGGCTCTAATAGCAGGCGGTTTAGTTATAGTTTTATCATTATTTTTTAGGTATACAGTTATCGGAAGAGCTTTAAGAGCGGTAGCTGATGATCATCAAGCGGCATTATCAGTCGGGATACCATTGAGTACTATATGGATTTATGTGTGGACAACAGCAGGCTTGGTAGCTCTAGTGGCTGGTGTAGTTTGGGGCTCTAAGTTAGGTGTGCAATTTGCCATTTCTACGGTAGCATTGAAAGCAATTCCTGTACTCATTATAGGCGGGTTTACCTCTGTGCCGGGTGCAATTGTTGGAGGTCTGATAGTTGGATGTGGAGAAAAATTAGCTGAAGTTTACCTTGGTACTCATATAGGTTATGGAATAGAAAATTGGTTTCCTTACATGTTAGCGTTAATAGTATTAATGATTAGGCCAGAGGGATTATTTGGCGAAAAAATTATAGAGAGAGTTTAATATGATATATAGAGAATCAGGCCAATTTAAGACTACCTATAAAGCAGACCAAGCGATATTGCCTATATTTCAAGATAAAGTTGCAATGGTTTTGTTAATGATTTTTGCTTTTGTGTGCATTCCATTAATTGCTAATGATTATTGGCTAAGTTCTATATTGATTCCATTCTTAGCTTTGTCATTGGCTGCATTAGGTTTAAATGTGTTGACGGGTTATGCTGGACAGATTTCCTTAGGTACAGCAGCTTTTATGGCTGTAGGTGCTTTTGCTGCATTTAATTTGCAGGTAAGGGTGCCAGAGGTTCCTTTTTTAATAGCTTTCATATGGGGAGGTTTGTGTTCAGCAGGTGTAGGAATTTTATTTGGTTTGCCATCATTAAGAATTAAGGGGTTTTACCTTGCTGTTGCTACGTTAGCTGCACAATTTTTTATAGAATGGCTTTTAACTAATTTTGGATGGTTTACTAATTATGATTCGTCAGGAGTTATTACCGCTCCACCTATGGCTATATTTGGTTTTGCTATTGATAATCCGCTTAGTAAATATTTAGTAGTCTTAACTATAGTAGTTTTATGCGCATTCGGTGTTCGTAATTTAGCTAGGTCTGAAATAGGTCGAGCTTGGATGGCAGTTAGAGATATGGATATAGCAGCTGAAGCTATAGGAATCAACCTTATGAAAACTAAATTGTTAGCATTTGGTGTTTCTTCATTTTTGTGCGGTTTGGCGGGGGCATTGTGGGCATATATTGTTTTAGGAACAGTTGAACCCCAAGCTTTTGATATTTTGAGGTCTTTTGAAATATTGTTTATGGTAGTTATTGGTGGTTTAGGTTCAGTTTCAGGAGCCTTCTTGGGGGCGGGTTTTATGATATTGCTTCCTATTTTATTAAATAATTTAGGTTCTATAATTACTGGTTCTGCAATATCCACAGAGACTATTGCTCATATAGAGTTTATGATATTTGGTGCTTTTATAATATTTTTTCTTATAGTTGAACCAAATGGTTTAGCAAGGTTATGGCAGATAGCAAAAGAAAAGCTTAGGTTGTGGCCATTTCCATACTAGTATAAAATAATAATAAATATAGGGAGGTAAATTGTTATGGTTTATAAAAATATTTCGACTGTAATTTCTTTTTTTGTATTATTTCTAGTTTCGGCTTCTTTTGCTGGAGAACATTTTGTACCGATTACTTCATATAGAACTGGTCCGTATGGAGTTAATGGAGCTCCAGCGGCAAATGGTTTTGTAGATTATTTAAAAATGATTAATGCCCGAGATGGAGGTGTAGGAAATGTTAAGTTGGCTTGGGAAGAATGTGAAACTGCATATAAGCCTGACCGTTTTATTGAATGTTATGAAAGATTAAAAAATAAAGGGGAAGCGGGGGCTACAGTTTTTCAACCATTAAGTACTGGATCAACTTATGCTGTATTGGATAGATTAGCTGTTGATAAAATTCCTCTTATAACTATGGGTTATGGAAGGACTGATGCTACGGATGGTAGAGTTTTCCCTTGGGTTTTCCCATTGATGGTTAATTATTGGTCATTATCTACAGCAAAAATTAAATATATAGCGGAATTAGAGGGCGGTTTAGATAAATTAAAAGGTTTAAAAATTGCTAATGTATACCATGATTCTGCTTATGGAAAAGAGACGGGCCCAATTCTAGAAAAACAAGCGGAGCTTTATGGATTTGATTTGAAAGGTTTCCCTGTAGCACATCCTGGAATAGATCAAAAGGCTACATGGTTAAATGTAAGAAGATATAAACCGGATTATGTAGTTTTGAGGGGTTGGGGTGTAATGAGTCAGACATCTTTAAAAGAAGCGGCAAGGGCGAGAATAGCTCCAAATAAAATAGTTGGAGTTTTATGGTCTTGCTCTGAGCAAGATACTGTCCCACCTGGAAAAGCCGCTATAGGTTATTCATGTGCCTCTATGATAAATCCTGGCATACATTATAAGGTGTTTAAAGATATAGTAAAATATGTTCATGAGGCGGGTAATGCGACAGGACCATTAGAAGAAATGGAAAATCAACAAATGTATAGAGTAGGCGTGTTGATGGGAGTAATGACAGTGGAGGCTATAGCTAAAGCTACAGAAAAATTTGGAAATAAACCAATGTCTGGAGAGCAAGTTAGATGGGGTATTGAGAATCTAGACTTGACTGATGAAAGACTAGAAAAAATGGGAATTAAAGATTTTATTCCTAATTTTAAGGTAACATGTGCAGATCATGAAGGTGCAGCTCCAGTAAGGTTTCAAAGATGGAACGGAACTGCTTTTGAGCCTGCATCAGATTGGGTGGAAACAGATCAAAGTTTAGTGCGTCCTCTTATAGAAGCCTCTGCTGCAACGTATGCAAGCCAAAATAATATAACTTTAGGCTGTAATTAAATACTAGGGGAGTGAATATCTATTGAAAACTGAAAGTAAAAACGTAATGGATAGTAATACCTCAATGATGTTGGAGTTAAATAATATTGAGGTAATTTATGACCACGTGATTTTGGTTTTAAAAGGCGTATCTTTTCATGTTCCTGAGGGGTC
>CETU01040420.1_pt1 | contig 10104 bp, 9 predicted proteins | sample 356531 | NCBI WGS metagenome assembly CETU01 (sample SAMEA2623488, study PRJEB7988) | marine metagenome | isolation source: saline water (ENVO:00002010), including
TCCGAGAGCCGCGGGAGGGTCAGCACCGTCGTGGACAGGATGAGGGCCGCTGCCATCGTGGAGAGGGCCCCCATGGTGGACAGAATCTCCCAGGACGTCTTCGCTGGCTTGGTGAGGCAGTACGATGCTAGGGGGGAGGAGTGGCTGATGACCAGGGGAGGCTTAGGAAGGCTCGATGAGGGAGTCTCCAAGGCTTTGATCGAGGGAACCAGGAATGGCTCGCTAGAAATAGAAGGATTGAGGGTTTTGCTCACTCCAGTACCGCTGGAAGACCAGAGAGTACTGCTTAACACCCTAGGAGGGAGAATGCCCTACGGGTTCCGAATCGCCGGAGAGGATGGCAAATCCCTCTCAAACAGGGTCATGCGTAGGGCAGAGCGTACTCTGAGGAGGCTCAGGACCGTCGCGGATAGGCTCGATGCGACTATTTCCTAGGCGCATGCTTAGCTGATGAAGAAATTAGACATCTCATATTCTCTGCTTCTAATAATTATCTTGTCCGTCTTGTTTTTTTCCGCTTTCCGGTTTGTAATCCATGATTGGAGGGTTCCCGCATTGTGAAGCTTTACGAACTCATCTAGAATGACTTCTCTCATCATTTCGATGTCAGAGGGATGTGTTCCGAATGAGTCGTGTACAGACCAAATTGACGAGTGACAACCCTTCTCTGTAATTTTCTTATCGAATTCACGCACTATCGCCCTCATGTGGGCACCATCAAAAGAGTGAACGAAATTAGCCGCAGCGGCAATCTTCATCCTCCTCTTGTCCAGATCATCAGTGAACTCTGGGAAGACGCATTTTATCAAGATGCTACTATGTGTCAACCAATCCTTTTCCAGATCGTTAACCGAGTCGGCTAGCTCCTCGTGCACATACTGGTAGATTGCCCTCACGACATTGTTCGTCTTCCCTCTAGTGCTGACATGCCAGAATATCGCCTCCCAGTAATTTACTAGGTCAGCATTAATCATGCAATCAACCAACTCTCCCTTCTTAAGTCTCGAAAGGCGTTTAATGCCATTCTCTTTCAGCTCTAGTTTTAGATCGGCCACGGAGTATTTCTGCTTGATATATTCTCTACTCCAACTATGTACATTGCCCCATAGGGCCTTTTCTTTGTCAGCATCCTCATCACTGAATTTTTCGATCGCCGAACCTACCACATCATTGTCGATTAAAAAATCCGATTTGTCTGAATCATTGATGAACTTCAGAAAGTTGTGAAAACCGGATAGATCCACTTGCTCGATTAGTTTATGCAAGTGTAATCCCGAAGCCTTAATGTCTATTTCCTTTCTCTTGTTATATCGGTATTCTACTACGAAGCCATCTGGGAGATGCAATGATAGTGCCCCTTCATCCATGTGTTTCGTAAGTTCCTCCTTGAGTTCAGGGACCGCTTTACCAGTGGCCTCATTGATTGCTTCCTCGTAAGCCTCAACAAGATATTTTGCAAACTCCTCTTGCCTTGATCTCTTTCCGCATTCGGTGGTTTCCTTTGCGTACAAAACTCCTCCCTCAGATATCAGATCTTTAACTTCTGACTCCTTTTCAAACGAAATGTAAAGTGGAGATTTTTCATGCCAGCACCTCAATCTGTGCTTCGCTTTAAACAAATGATCACAATTCTCTTCCTCACAGGCGTTGCACAGAAATTTGGGCTTCCCCTTTCCATTCCTTCCGGAGAAACACCTATCCAGCCGTTTAGCACCATAAAAAACAGTCATCGTCGGCTGTTTGGAGATATTTCTTTTGAACACCAGATCCCTGATCATAATACTCCGATCTTCCAAACCTAGTCCGTCTAGGTATTTTTTGAGAGAACTCCCTTCCCACTTTCTCTTGCCTTCTTCACATACTTGCTCGTAGATGTCCTTCTTTTGATCTGAAGAAATTACGTTGACATTTTTTGCCAGTCGCTCATTTTGTATCAGTACTGATACATGCTGCAAACCATTTGCCGATGCATCAAAATGAACCGGATGACCGGACTTTACATCGGACCAATCACCATCTACGCACTGTGTCAGTAGTCTATCATACTCAATGATTGCAGAAATACGCTGGAAGGTTTCTGCTTTGGCTCTTGGTCTCTCCCCTGCATTTAGGATTCCAAGCAACTTCCTATTTTCTGGAACCACCCAATTGCCGATCATCCCCCTCAACAATGCCTCATGAGAATCTATCCAATCAATTCTTTCTCCGTGAGTGAGATTCTTCGACGGTTTGCATTTGAAACGGGAGTCACTTTTTCCTTCAAAAAATCCGAATAAAAATATCCTGAACCATCTCCATCCATTATCACCAATGGGCTTCCAATGCTTGAACCTAATCAAGGCCCTGTCAATATCTGAAGATTGTGGACTGAGCAATGGGGCCTTCGCATTGAGTCTGCCTCTCCAATCAAGGGCCCAGGAGTGCCAGAAAACATTAGCCACGTTGTCTATAATTTTCTTTATATGGTCCAGTCTAAGGTGGGCTTCTTTCATGCTACTTCCAGATTCCTGAGCGAAGTACGTGTCTTCGAATTCCTTTCGAATCAGTATTTTTTTTATCAATCGATCCTTGTCTTCGAAACTCCCATTTCCCGACTCTTCAGAATCTGACTCATAGGTCGCTATATTATTCAGAAGGTCTAGATTTATCTCCCACTGAGTACTTTGAAGAATATTCAATGGCTGAATTGACCTCTTACTGAGCTGAGATCTGCTGACCCTTTGCTGCCCGCCTAACCTCTCGCCCAATACGGATGCCCTCAATCTGGAGCCCGGACGGGAGGCCAAGTATCCTCCTTCATGATCGAACTCCTCGCCTGTTCCATCCACATGTGTTCTGATTACGTGTTCTTCTGGCAAGCAGTTCATCCATCTAATTCTATGGAGCTCCAGAACTCTGAATATGCCATTTTGGCTCTTGTTCTCGAAATGATCAATGTCACACCTCCCTATCTCCGAGCAGAGCTTTTCTGAGAATCGAATCATGTTTGGATGCATCCCATTTCCGTTTTTCCTCACTACCTCTTCTTCTCCCTCATGAACTAGGATCATGTCGTCGAATGTCCCTGTTCTCCTCAAAATCCACTTTTCAGAAGCCAATACTGACAACACGAACAACGAGAAAACGCGAGATGCCCTCTTCAAAGTAGTCAGACGTTTGGAATCATGCGGGTTTCGATCGTTACCTTGTAATTTAGAAAAAATATATTCAGAGAGCCCTACGTAGAAACTCCTCTCGAGAAGAGAAATCTCTATCCATCTGTGACCACTATCTCCCTTACAATTTGATTTATGCTTGTTTAATTTCGTTTCTGGGAAGTATCTGCCACAATTTTCACATTTTACGTCCGACTTCTTTGAATCGAACTCTTTACCTGCTATCCTCTCCCTGATGTTACTTTCTTGGAAAAGAATTAGTATGCTCTTATTGGCTATTGACTCGTAGAAGCCCCAGTCAGAATCAGAGGTTTTCTTTTGATTCAAATCTGTTTCAAACACCTCTTTCATTTCTGTAATTGTAAAGTCCAAAGTTTCAGATTTATTGCTCTTTTTGACTATTCTCTCTTCTGAACCAGTACCTTCGATTGACTGCTCTATTATATCCTCAGTTGCCACTTTTATCGTCGATGCGAAACGATTTCTCAGTCTGCTCATGGTTTCAGCGTATTCCTCCTGGTCCCCCTTTCGATGGGATTCGGCGAATATCCTCACAGATCTTTTTCCATTCATCATCCCCTCGAGCCTTCTTTGAAGATAAACCTTCCAAACATATTCGTCCTCATCTCTAATTGCTGTTCTCAGGTCTCCCTCAACATCCTCTGGCCTCTTATTTACGGGTATGTCAAGAGATTCGCCCTTCTCAGCCATCCATTCAATCCAAGGCTCAGGTTTTTCAGCTAACCTAGCGGGCAAATCTGGAACCTTGTACCTCTCTCCTTTTGCATATGACTCCTTGAAGTATTTTCCATGTCTCTCAAGATCTAACACGTCTAATTTCTTTGCAAAACTATCCGGATCCACTCTTATCGCAATAGAAGAATTACTATAAATTTTTCATTTCACTGTATAGGAGAGAAATATGATTTTACGATATATTGATGTAATTATAAGAATGTATTTTTTGATACATATTTTTTCATTTCACTGTATAGGAGAGAAATATGATTTTCAAACAGAATGAGAAAGATTTGAGGAAGATACAGGAGAGGTGCATGTACCGAACCAGACGGTATAGTCAGTTAGCCGAGAAATTGGGATGGAATATTGCCGGTTATTCATTGGCATACGGTGTTTTTGGAAATATTGGAATATTCGCTCTAGGGCTTGCAATGATATCTTCTGCGAGCATCTCAACCGGAATCTTGTACCATTTTAGAATAGAATTGCGGCCTCGCCTGATTAGATTGGCCCTGGCATTGAGGGGCGGTTCATTCACGATGATGCTACTCGGTGGACATCTAGGCAATTTGTGGATTTTCGTTCTGGGAGGGGCGGCATCGGGTGTTTTCGTCGGGTTATTTTGGCCGACTTACTACAGAATACAGAATATTTGGGAATTGGATTTTTCCGAGTGGAACGCGAGGGACAAGCTCGCTGGAGCGTTCATTGTCCTTATCGCTGGGTTCTCTGTAGACTTATTCGGTGTCCAAACTGTATTACTGATATCTTTGACATCAATACTGGTATCGGCGTTATTCTCCAGGGACTTGATCCTAAATCCGAACTATCTATGGGGTGGGAGCAACAAACTCGCTCCTAGATCACCACTTGGACTACTTCTCTCGAATCATTGCCTGATTGCTACGTCGGAGGGAGCGCTCAATGCGATGGCTAATTTGTCTAGGATATTCGTTGTTTTGGCCGGTTTGATCGAACTTTCAGGGCTATCCGGCAGCGCGAGCCTTGGAATCCTCCTCGCTATTACCGGAGCTTTTGGAGCCGGAACGACATGGGCTGTAGAGAGATTGGCTGGAGAAAGCAGGTCAGTCCGTCCCTGCCTAATGGCCTTCGGAATGACGATCACTTTCATCTCTAGCCTAATGATTGCAAGAGAGGACACCTGGATTATAGGCATGATTATTCTCTCCACAGGGACATCTGTAATATTCCCTGTTTTGAAGAAAGAGGTGGATGAAAAATTGCATAGTTCCGGTTCGGGAAATCACGGACTTAGGGAGTATTCAAGGAACATAGGAAGACTGCTTGGCTATCTGATCATAGCAGTAATTGGTTACAGTTATCCAGAGTTATCGATGCTAGCTGTTCCTGTTTCGGCTTCTATTCTATTCATAGCCCTACTATACGTTTTCTCCATGGGTAATGGATTCATTCGACTGCATGGAGAATCACACTCGATAATGAAAAGGGAGGTGAGAAAATAGGACTGATGAAGTGGATAGCCGTTGGTACTGCTGCAGTAGTAGCGGGACCAATAGTTCTGCCATTGCTGGCAGCAGGCAACTGTGACGGCATTGATGGCGGATGCGGCGGATGTGATGAGTGACATCACGTTGGAGAGAAAATTGCGCATAAGCGCTATTCCTGGTAGAAGACCAGGCCCTGCGGTCGGGGGGCTCGACCAATAATCACACAATGGAGGTGGTAGACATAGGCTTGTTGAAGGCTGTAGTCGGCGGGACCGTCGGTCTCGTCGTTGGTGCGGTTACTTGCCAACCGATCACAGGAATGGTCGGGGGGGCATTTGTCGCCCAAGACTGGGGTAAGTGATCCCAGATTAGCGTGTAGACGTTGGCGCTTGAAAGACGTCCGAGAGGTGCGAGGCCCTAGATATAGATTCAAAATTTTTCATTTCACTGTATAGGAAAAAAATGATTTTCAAAAAAATGAGTTGATAGTATGGAAGAAGTACAGACAGACAAAAAGAAGCAAAAGAACGAATGCGGGACGGAGAGAACCCTCTGCCCTGAGTGCGGAAACATCGGGCACTCCGATGGTTCGCGCATAGAATGTAGCAAGACCGAGTGCGGCTACGAGGGACCAGTTCCGTTAGGAGACCTACCATTGTCAGGATGGCCCTACTACAGGGAGCATGCAAAGGGTCACACTATCGTGATCTTCGACCACATCGGAGCGGCTTTCGACTTCGATGTCAGAGAGATGGTCGCCAGCTCAATGCCGATGCCGGGGTATAGGTGATTTCATTGACATACGCTGAATGGAAGGCTCTCAGGAGCCAAAGGTCACAAGACTTCCTCAGTCTTTTCGACGAGGCACTGGAGAAGAACAGGGTGGGCCTCGGATTCCTTAAGGGAATCATGGAGGAGAACCCTGACAGGGTTAGAATCGGTCACGAGAACCTACTAGTAATCGGGGACCTGGCATCTTACTGCGTACCCGTAAGCGAATTGATCGGGACTTTCACGAATCCCTACACGATTGTCGGAAGTGGGATGCCACAGGTCGAGATACATCCAAAATGGAAGTGGGTAAGAAATAACGAGTACGCATGCATTCAGAGCGGTGCTGACCGGGAGAAGCCAGCAACCGACTCCCTTGCATCACTGGTGCTCGCACTAATGGACGACAAATCCCTCTTCCAAGAAGAGAACAATTTGAGAACGGCATTGATACGAACCTACGGATTTGTGATCAGCCCAATATCGGAGGTATTGTTGGAGTTCATCGAATCCAAAGGAGGGTCCTTCGACCCCAATCTATCCCAGATCACAGTAGAAGGGACTCATGGATTCGTCTGGTACTTGGAAGGTAGTGACCCGGAGGCTAGGTCTTTCCAGCTCTCAAGCAGCTACAAGGGAGGCCCAAGACGAATCCATTCCGAGGACGTCATGGACGATCTCCACAGCAGGCACATAGAGGACTGGATAGAGATGCTATCATCCTCTCCGGCCAGCATGTTGGATGAGGATGATTACCACACCCTCATATCATCTAAGAGTACAACCATGTCGATCGCCAAGCACTTCGCTCCCTTACGAAGGGCCCTCTCCTACCCCGGATTCTTGGAGAGTATTAACGATCGTTACAATTGGACGGAGGAATACTAGATGGGTGCAGTTCGCTCAGACGACAGAGGAGAGGACCGGGAGAGAATGAGGGAGCACCTAGTCTCGGAACAACTGATCCGACAGATGAACGAGAACGAGGAGATAGGACTCGATTTCCTGATAGACTGCATCGAGAACACGAGCGCTTGCTCGATCACAGGGTTCGGGACAATCTGCGTCAAGATCGACGATGAAATCGAGATATTCCTGGACGTCGAGAGGACAGTCAGGAATGGAATCAGAAACAGGAAGATGAAGGAATCGCACCCATCCAACGGGCTTCGTTCCCCAATGATTGGGGTGCCTACTATGGAAAGGAGGCTCTACGTATACGCGAGGAGCAACAGGGGGGAAAGCAGGCTCTCACACCCCGCATGCGTTCTATCCATGGCCTCCCAAGACATACCCTGCACCGATGACTGCGCGTCATTCGTCCTATCCGCGGAGAACGGGGATCTCACGCAGATAGATACGATATCAAGATCCATTTCCTACGCCATGGAGTTCGCCAGGAGGGAGGAGAAGGACATCATCACCAGAGTGGTGATGCAGGAGCTCGAGAGGGTCATGTCACTCTCCTGGAACGAGATGATATGCGAGCACGAGGATTACGCGAATCCCTCGGACCTCAGAGCGGTCTGCGCTGAAGAGGCCAGAGAGGCCGTTCTGAACCAAGACCCAGAACTGGAGTGGACAGGGGATCCCCCGGATCCAGAGAAAATTGCCCAGAAGGTCCTTCCAAGGACCAATGAGAAGATGTTCGAGGGCCGGATCTAGAACAGTCCGGCCCCAAAGGTTGCGCCCGACCGTAAGAGGGCAGCTAGAGAATGAAGTAACGGAGGTGAAAACAATGATTACAACAACAGTGATGATAGTAAGCAACGATGGACACACCCAGCTGGAACTAACCAGAGATGAGACGCTGGAAGTGCTCTCCCAGAACCAAGGGGCATGGGCATTCGCGTCGAACCAGAGAGTCCAGCCTAGCCAGTTGGCCGAGGCCGACTGGGGTGAGATAGGGACCATCAGAATTGTACCGCCCTTGGTAGGCGGTCTTTGAGACGACTCCTTTGAGTCGGATCTACGTAAAGCTCCCAGCGGCCAAGGTCGCTGGGAGCCCCAACAAAAAGAGGAATAAAAATGAAAGAAATAATTGAAAATGAAGAATTGAAGCAATACCAGATAACGATAATTGGTGCAGGTGGCATAGGCTCACACCTGATTGGGAACCTAATCCCTGCACTACACAGAGGCTCCCTCTGGGAGCACGCGAGAATGACGGTCAGGGTCTACGACTCCGACATTGTCAGCACAGAGAACACCGCGCACCAGAGGTTCTCAAGCGAGCACATCGGCATGCACAAGGTGAATGCGATATCAGAGTCCCTTTCCCACTACCTGGATGAGGGGCTCGAGATAGAGCCCTGCGCATGGGACGTTCGAGAACCCACTGACATATCCAGCTCCGACTTGGTAGTGGTGGCTGTAGACTCTCACGAGGCCAGGATGGCCGTTCACTCCAATGGGGGGCTGTGGCTGGACCTGAGGTGCAGGGGGGACGGATTCATAGCACTGGATTTCAGGGTCGGAGAGGACGAGGTATCAGAAATGACGCCTAGGCAACAGTCTGCCTCATGCCAGTTGGATGGGGCAATAGAGACGGGCAACATACAGTTCGGGCACCTTTCTGCTGCCGCACATGGGGCACAGTGGGTCGTCCAGTGCATGAGGGCCCTGGTAGGAGGTGAGATGGCGATGCCACCACTCCCCCAGGCTGCCAACATTACACTCGGGACACTCTCCAGGATAGAAACGAGGCACCACTCTGAACAGCCAGAGGTCCTGGAGGAGAACCCTCCAACAATTCCCGTTCAACATTCCATCCATCACGTCTTCCACGACATCGATCAAGGGAAGCAGGACTCTCAGAGGGCCCTAGAGACAATCTCGGATCTGGCTCTAAGAGGAGAATGGAGAAGCCTCTGGGAGATCTCCCACAGGATGGACAGAGAGATCAGCGCACTGATTGACTCAGATGGAAGGGTGTACGTTGACATCGGGAGCAGGGGGGAGGTGAGGCTAGCACCACCCACTGGGGCTTCGATCCCCTTCAGGACTTGGATTCACACCCATCCAATGGACGCTTACTGGTCCGATACCGATAGGGAAACCCTGGCAATATGCTCCGGGATACTGGATGAGGCGGTGGTGCTTGGCCATGACCACTACATGAGAACGTCATTCGCAGACCATCAAGACCGCCCATTGGGGCAGGGTATGCTGATGCAGTGGTCATCCGAGCCAAGGAGCTACTACAAAAGGAGGAGTTGAAATAGTGGCGCTACTGAGTAAGGTCATGCTCCACAAAGTCCGTCAAAAATGACGACTGATCCAATGGATGAAGACATGCCTGAAAGGAAGAATGAAGAAATTGAGCGGAGCTTGGAGCTACTTGTTGGTTGCCTAGCGATGATTCACGCGATGCTCGAACGCAGTGAGAGCCGGCAACGGATGCAGAGGGAGGAAGCCTCCCTGAGGGCGTCTCAGTACCCATGTGACGAGTACGGGGAGATGTTCTACGACGAGGAGTTCAAGTTCGACTGGCTCTAGCGAAACACGATGGGCGCTGCCAACTCAACCCGAGTACTCCTCGGTAGTGGCGGTATAGCTACGGAGGACAGGAGAGCGACATACAGGTCGTTAGTCGCAGCCCATTTCAACGACTGCGAGAAGATTCTCTTCATTCCCTATGCGTCGGACGATCATCCCGGTTACACGAGTAGGATGAACGACTTTATCGGCCCCAATGGGCCAAGTCTTATTGGAATACACACGTTCGAAGACGAGCTTTCTGCAGTCAATGAAGCGGAGGGGATTTACGTGGGAGGGGGGAACTCGTTCCTCCTCATCAGAGACCTTCACGAGAGAGGCCTGATTGACCCAATTAGGGAAAGTTGCTTGGGCGGGGTCCCATACCTGGGGGTGAGTGCGGGGTCCAACGTGGCATGCCCAACCATGATGACTACCAACGATATGCCAATCGTCCTGCCCCCGTCCTTCGAGTCCTTTGGCATCGTCCC
>CETU01124346.1_pt1 | contig 10081 bp, 8 predicted proteins | sample 356531 | NCBI WGS metagenome assembly CETU01 (sample SAMEA2623488, study PRJEB7988) | marine metagenome | isolation source: saline water (ENVO:00002010), including
ATTTTTCAATTTGGATTTTTTTTTCTTTTAATATTGAAAAACCTTTATTTTTAAACATTTCTTTAATTTCATTTTCTAGACTTCTTTCTACTGCATCTGGTTTAATTATTGATAACGTTTGCTCTAAATTACTCATAATGATCCTCTATTAGTTTGTTTAATAACCTCACACCATAACCAGTTGCCCCACCTGAGTTAAGTGCACCTCCATACTTAGAAAATGCCATTCCTGCTATATCTAAATGTGCCCAAGGTGTTTTATTTAAAATAAATCTTTGCAAAAATTGTGCAGCCGTTGTTGAACCTGCTCCTCCAACGTAATTTATATTCTGCATATCAGCATTTTTTGAATTAATAAGTTTATCGAAATTTTTATTTAGAGGCATTCTCCAAACTTTTTCCTCAACACTTTCTCCTGAATCAATAAGTTGTTTTGATAAATTATCATTATTTGAAAATAAACCTGCGTACTCAGAACCAAGAGAAACAATTATTGCTCCCGTTAGAGTTGCTAAATCGACTATAAATTTTGGTTTAAATTTTTTCTCCGTGTATGATAATGCATCTGCTAAAACTAATCTTCCTTCTGCATCTGTATTTAAAATTTCAACAGTTTTTCCACTATAGGACTTAACAATGTCTCCTGGTCTTTGAGCGTTACCTCCAGGCATATTTTCAACAAGACCTACTACACCCACTGCATTTACTTTTGCTTTTCTTAAAGCTAAACTTTTCATTAATCCAACAACTACTGCAGAACCTGCCATGTCATAAGTCATGTCTTCCATAAACTTAGCTGGTTTCAATGATATACCACCCGTATCAAAACATACACCCTTACCTACAAAGGCTAAAGGTTTAGAATTATTTTTTAGACCATTCCACTCCATGGATACTAAATAAGATCCTCTAATACTACCTTGTCCAACTCCTAGTAGAGTATTCATTCCTAACTTTTTAAGTTTTTTTTCATCATAGATTTTAATTTTTAGACCATGCTTACTTAATGCTTTCAGTCTTTTAGCATACTCATCAGGATGCAAAACGTTTCCTGGTTCTGAGACTAGGTCTCTAGCATAAAATGTTCCTTCTTCTATCGCTTTAAATTTAACTCGTTTATCATATCTTGGTAAATTTCTACCAGTCACAATTATAGTATATTTTCTTTTATTTATTTTTGTTTTATACTTTTCAAAAGCATAAGACTTCAATTTTAAACCATGTAAAAAATGTCCAATTAAATTTGTTTGTTTACCAGATGCAGTATCAGAATTTATAATGACTTGACTTTGTTTTAATTCTTTAAATTTATCAAAAAAACTTGCACCTAGATTTTCAGCCTCAGAAGCTTTAAGATTGTTTTTAATTGAGACAAGAATAATTTTCTTTTTAGAGCTCAGATCAAAATCTATAATTTTTTTTTTAAGATCCTTCGCTTTAATTAAATCTGTAATTAAAGAATATTCAATCTTAGTTAAATGTTTTTTCAAACTTTTTAGATTGAATTTTTCATCAGCAAATAAGACGTTATTTGTGGAATTTTTAGTAGATGTTCTATTTTTATAAAATATTTTAACTGTCATAAATTTTAAATTCTATCTATACGAGATGGATGCTATATATGAATAAAATTATCATATTTCAATGAAAAAAATACTATTTAGAAAACTGGTTTATGACTGCACTATTTTCTTTTTAATATCAATAATATCAGCATCAACAATTGTGTGGGTATTTCAAGCAGTAAACTTCCTAGACTTAATGGTTGAAGATGGAAGAGATTTTTTATTATATTTAAATTATACTTTTTTAAATTTTCCTAAAATTATTAGTAAACTTTATCCTTTTGCACTTTTTTTTAGTTTTTTTTATATCATCTCAAAATATGAATTAAATAATGAACTAATGATTTTTTGGAATTTTGGAATTAATAAGATTAGTTTAATAAATTTTGTTTTAAAAATTTCATTTTTTTTTATGCTATTCCAATTTTTTTTAGTTGCTTTTCTAGTTCCTAATACTCAAAATATTTCAAGAAATTTAATTAAAAATTCGAATATAAATTTTTTTGAAAGTTTTATAAAACCAAAAAAATTTAATGACAATATCAAAGGCTTAACAATTTTTGCTGATGAGAAAAAAAGTAATGGAGAGTTGAAAAACATTTATTTAAAAAAAGAGACGGAAGATGAGAATTTCCAGATTACATATGCAAAAAGTGGTTATTTTAAGTCAGGAAAAAATACACAAATTTTAGTTTTAAAAAATGGGCAAACAATTAATAAAATTGATGAAAATGTAACCACTTTTAATTTTAGTCAATCAACATTAAATATGTCTGATCAAGATTCTGGAATTATTAAAGTTGATAAAATTCAAGAGACATCAACAACTAATTTGATTCTTTGTTTAAATAGATTTTTAAATATTTATAAAAAAGAAAATAAAAAATTTATACAGAATTGTACTACTGAAAATTTAGATAATGTTTTTAAAGAAATTTACAAAAGATTGTTAATACCTCTGTATATACCAACTCTAATATTGGTATCATTATTATTAATTATTTACTCAAAAGAAAATATTAATTATACAAAGTTTAGAATAGGTATATTCTTGTCAGGATTAATAATAATAATTTTTGCTGAAACTACGCAAAAATTAATTCAAAATTCCCTGGAAAATAATATCAAAATATTTGTAATGCCATTAATTATTTTTTTATTATTATATTTTTTAGTTTTTTCTAAAATAAATTTAAAATTAAAGAATAAATGAAAACATATTATAAATTCATTTTAACAGTATTTAGCAAATCTTTTATTTATGTTTTTTTTATAATGTTCAGTTTAGTTTTTATTCTAAATATTTTGAGTGAGTTAGAGTTTTTTAGGAACATAGATGTTGGTTTGTACTTACCGATATATATTTCAATACTAAATTCTCCAGCTTTAATATTTGAAATGTTTCCATTTATTTTTTTAATTTCTACTCAACTTTTTTTCATTAATTTATTTAATGATAATCAGATTCAAATATTTAAGTATTCTGGTTTAAAAAATTCAAAAATACTAACAATTATAGCTATGTATTCATTAGTTTTGGGACTTATAATTATTACTTTATTCTATAATTTTTCATCAAATTTAAAAAATCTATATTTAGAATTAAAAAATAATTATAGCGCAGATGATAAATATTTAGCAGTGATTACTAAAAATGGTTTATGGATAAAAGATAGTGTTAAGGAAAATATTTATATAATTAATGCTTTAAAAATAAATGATGAATTTTTAATAGATACTTTCATTACTGAATTCAACAATAAATATGAAGTAATTAAAAATATTCAAAGTAAGAAAGTTGATATTTCAAATAATAAGTGGATAGCTCATGATGTAAAAATATTTAAAAATAATGAAAGTGAAGAAAGAAAAATATTTGAACTATATTCAAACTTTAATTATCAAAAAATTCAAAGTCTATTTTCAAATCTATCTTCATTATCAATTTTAGAATTATTAGATTTAAGAAGAAATTATAAATCTCTTAATTACTCTTTAACAGAGGTTGACTTGCAACTTCAAAAAATTATTTCTTATCCGGTATATTTAGCTTTAATGACAATTTTATCAGCTACTATTATGTTTAATATAAAAAGATATAGTAGCTCAACTTTTAAAATATCAATAGGCTTGTTTTTATCTGTATTGATTTACTATGTAAATAATTTTTTTAATGTAATGGGAAAAACAGAAAAAATTTCAATTTTGGTTTCAATTTGGACACCATTGATTGTTTTAATTTTTATAAACATGTTAATGATAAATCAAATAAATGAAAAATAGTTATAAATTAATTTTAATAATTTTATTTAAGCTGATTTTTTTGTCTCCAGTATTAGCTAACGAACAATTTAACTTTGATGTAACTGAAATTGAAATTCTAGAAAAAGGAAATAAAGTTAAAGGTCTTAATAGAGGAAGAGTAACGACTAATGACGGTATTATATTAGATGCAGATACATTTATTTATGATAAAATTTTAAATACTATTTTTGCAGAAGGAAATGTATTAATTCAAGATCTAATAAATGAAGTAACAATTGAGTCTAATGATATTACTTATCAAAAAAATGATGAAAATATATTCACGAATAGCAGATCAAAAGCTATCAGTAAAAATATCATAATTGATGCAAACTCTTTTAATTATAATAAAAATCTCAATACACTCAACGCTTATGGTGATGTAAAGGTAGATGATAAGAATAAAAATATTGTAATTTACTCAGATGATATCACTTATTATAAAAATTTAGAAAAAATTATCTCTAAAAATAACTCTGAAGCTTTTAGTAAAAATATAAAAATTCAATCTAAAGAATTTGAATATAATAAAATTCTCAACTTACTGAATGCAAGCGGAAATGTGATACTAGAAGATAATGCTAAAGATATAATTATCTACGCTGAAAACATTACTTATCAAAAAGATAAAGAAAAAATTTTTACTCAAGGAAATACTGAAGCAATAGTTGAGACAACTTATAACTTCAAATCATTAGATACTATCTTGCTTAGAAATGAAATGCTTTTAGAATCAAATCATAAATCGATTATAAGTGATGAAAATAAAACTGTATACGAGCTAGATTCTTTTAATTATTTAATAGAGGAAAAGCTTCTTAAAGGTAATAACGTTAAAATTATTACTAATTTTGAACAAGAAAAAAGTGACAAGTTTAATTTTGCAAGTGGAATTTTTGATTTTAAAAGAAAAAAATTTGTTGGAAAAGATACTAAAATTTTATTGCATAAAAACGTGTTTGAAAAAGAAAAAAATAAATTTTTAGAATTAATTGAAAAAACTGATATTGATAAGTCTGAGAATAATATATCAAAATTTGAAAATGAACCTAGATTGTACGGATTATCTTCTTCGGGAGATGAGTACAAAACAATTGTAAATAAAGGTTCATTTACAAGTTGTAAGAAAAATGATAATTGCCCAGCGTGGAGTATGACTTCTGAAAAAATTGTTCATGATAAAAAAAAAAGGCAACTTATTTATAAAAATTCTATATTAAACTTATATAATGTTCCTGTTTTTTATTTTCCAAAATTTTTTCATCCAGATCCTACAGTAGATAGACAATCTGGTTTTCTAAGACCTCAAATAAACAGATCAAAGATTTTAGGAACATCTTTCTACTTACCTTACTACCACGTAATTTCTAACGATAAAGATTTTACCTTTAAACCCCAAATTTTTGACAGTGAAATTGAAATGTTTCAAAGTGAATACAGACAAGCAAATAAAAATTCTAATTTTATTGCAGATTTTGGGATAACACGAGGCTATCAATCATCTATTAAAGGTAGTGAAAGAAATAGTATAGGACACTTTTTTTCTAAGTTTAATAAAAACTTAAATTTAAATAATTATTCTTCCAGTAAATTTAATGTTTATTTTGAAAGTGTTACAAATGATACTTTTTTAAATGTTTTTAAAAACAATTTAATTAAATCGTCGGTTAAACCAAAAGATTACAATCAATTAAATTCAGGATTTGAAGTTCTTTTGGATCATGAAAAATTTAGTTTTGATACTGGTTTTCAAATTTATGAAACTTTGTCAGGTAAAGAAAGTGATAGATATCAGTATAACTTTCCTTATTACGATTATACAACAAGCATAATACCAAAATTATTTAATGGTACATTTGAACTATCATCTAGTGGAAGCAATGTTTTAAATAATACAAATAATTTAAAAACAACCATAAATAATAATCTTAGTTATTCAAGTATAGATTATTTTTCAGACTTAGGTTTTAAAAATAGTTATGGTTTTTATTTTAAAAACCTAAATACAGTTGCTAAAAATGATGCTGTTTATAAATCAAGTTTATCAAGTCAACTTATGAGTATTTTTGAGGCTAGATCAACCTACCCACTAGTTAAAAGCTCAAATGAATTTGATGAAACGATTTCTCCAACAATTTCATTTAGATTAAATCCAGGTCAAATGAAAAACTTAACATCAAGAAATATCAATGTAGATAATATTTTCAGTATAAATAGGTTGGGTTTGAGTGAGGCGTATGAAAAAGGTAAATCTCTAACGCTTGGCTTAAACTATAGAAAACAAAAAAAAATAGAGACTATAAATGAAAAATTAGATGATCTAGAAGATATAGAAAAATATTTTGAAATTAAATTAGCAGGTGTATTGAGGGATGTAGAGGAAGATAAAATATCTACATCTACAACTTTAAATAGAAAAGCTTCTAACCTATTTGGTTCTATTACAAATAAGATGTCAGAAAAAATTCAAATTGACTATAATTTTGCAATAGATAATGACCTAAGTACATTTGAAAAAAATGGTATTGATTTAAAATTTTCAGTTAATAATTTAATTACAAATTTTGGATTTTCAGAAGAGAATGGAGAAATGGGAGACTCAAACGTTTTAAGTAATACTACTTTATATAAGTTTGATGATAATAATTATTTATCATTTGGCACTAGAAGAAATAGAAAAATCAATCTTACAGAATATTACGATTTAGTTTATGAATATAAAAATGATTGCTTAACAGCAGGAATAAAATATAGAAAAACATATTATTCGGATAGAGATGCAAAACCTACGGAAGACTTATTGTTAACATTAACACTATTTCCATTAGTCACACTTGAGCAGGATGTTGAACAAAATTTTTATAGAGAAAATGATCTTTTTAATTAAAAGTTTGTATCTAAAAATTTTAATTATTTTAATATTTCAGATTACAACGTTTGTACATGGAATAGAGAATAAAATTATTTACAAGGTAAATAATGAGATTGTCACATCGTTTGATTTAACAAAAGAATTTAGATACCTAAGTATGATTAATCCACAAATTATGAATTTAAAAAAAAAAGAAATTTTTGAAATTTCGAAGAATTCAATTCTTAAGGAAAAGATAAAAAAAATAGAATTATTAAATCACATTGATAATTTTAATTTGGATGAAAATTTTATAGATCAATTAATAAAAAATACTTTTCCAATTTTTAATGTAAAAACACTAAATGAACTTAGAAAAAAGTTAGAAGTTGTTGATATTGATTTTAATGATTTTAAACAAAAATTAATTATAGAAGCATTGTGGAATCAATTAATTTACGAAAAATTTAATTCAAAAATTAAGATTGATAGATCTAAAATTGAAATAGAAGTTTTGTCACAAAAAAAACAATATATATTCAAACTATCTGAATTGGTATTTTCTATTGATGAAACAGAAAATTTTGAGGATAAATTTAGAAAAATAAAAATAGATATAGAGGAAAAAGGTTTTAAAAATTCTGCTTTAATTCATAGTATCTCAGAAAGTAAAACAGTTGGTGGTGAGATTGGATGGGTGGAAGAAAATTCTATGAATAAAAATTTAAGAAATAAAATTAAAAGTTTACAAATTGGAAATTATATTGATCCACATGTAATACCTGGTGGTTTTTTAATTTTAAAATTAGAAGATATTAAGGAACAAGAAATTTCTATAGATACTGATAAAGAAGTTGAAAATCTTGTTAAATTAAAAACGAACAAGCAATTAAACCAATTTTCGAACATTTACTTTAACAAAATCAAAAAAAATATAAAAATTGAAAAAATTTAAACCAATTATTGTGGTCGCTGGGGAACCTAATAGTATTTTTTTAGAGATTTTTTTTAAATCTTTAAAAGAAAAAATTAAAAGCCCTATAATATTAATTTGTTCATACAGACTTCTTAAACTTCAAATGAATAAATTTAATTTTAAAAAAAAAATAAGAATATTAGAGCTTGAAAAGCTCTCTGAATATAAATTAAACAATCAAGTAATTAATATAATAAATGTAAATTATAGTTTTAAAAATCTATTTGAAAAAATTTCTAAAAGATCAAATAATTATATTGAAAATTCTTTTAAGTTAGCTTTCAAAATTATTAAATTAGGAATTTCAAATAAATTAATAAATGGACCAATCTCAAAAAAAAATTTTCTTGAAAAAAGATTTTTAGGTATCACAGAATATATTTCTCAAAATTTTAAAGTTAAAAACAATGCTATGCTTATATATAATAAAAAGCTTTCTGTTTGTCCTTTAACTACTCATTTACCTTTAAAATTTGTAACAAAAAATATTCAACCATCATTAATTCAAAATAAAATAGAGCTACTAGAAAATTTTTATAAAAAAAATCTAAAGATTAAACCAAAAATAGCAGTTTTAGGACTTAACCCTCATTGTGAAAGTATTGATAAAATTAATGAAGATAAAAAAATAATAAGCCCTATAATTAAAAAACTTGAAAGAAAAAATTATAAAATATCTGGTCCTTATTCAGCAGATACAATTTTTTTAAAAAAAAATAGAGAAAAATTCAATTTAATTATTGGCATGTATCATGACCAGGTGTTGACACCAATGAAAACTTTATATGAATACGATGCGATTAATATTACTTTAGGACTTCCATTTATAAGAGTTTCGCCCGATCATGGTCCAAATGAAAAAATGATGGGTAAAAATTTATCTAATCCATTAAGTCTTATTAAATCATTCAAATTTTTAGATAGAAATTGATTAAAGCAAAAAAAAGTCTTGGACAAAATTTTTTAATCGATAAAGAAATTATTAAAAAAATTGTAGATTTGATTGACTTAAAAAATAAAACCGTACTCGAAGTAGGACCTGGGACTGGAAATCTAACATTTCAAATTTTAAATAAAAATCCAAAAAAACTTCTCGTTATTGAAAAAGATAACCAATTAGCCAATAAACTAAATATCAAATTTAAAAATCAATTAGAAATCATGAACAGAGATATTCTAGATATTGATGAAACTTCTTTATTTGACGATGATGTGATTGTATTTGGAAATCTCCCTTACAATATATCAACAGAAATTTTGTGTAAGTGGATTATAAATTTAAAAGATAAATTTTGGTTTACTAATCTTATCTTAATGTTCCAAAAAGAAGTTGCTGATAGAATAATTGCAAAAACTAATACTACTGAATATGGTAGGTTATCTATTATAAGCAATTGGAAATTAAATATTAAAAAAATATGCGATATTAATCCTGAAAGTTTTTTACCTAAACCAAAAATTAATAGCACACTCCTTTTTTTTTCTCCAAAAAAAAACTTTTATAAAATAAAAAACTCGAAAAATTTAGAATTAGTCACTAGAACTTTTTTTAATCATCGTAGAAAAATGCTTAAAAAACCCTATAACTTGTTATTCAACGGTAACCAAAAAATATTAAAAAAACTAAAACTTGATTTAAATCTAAGACCACAAAATTTAGATTTTGATACATATTATCAGCTAGCTATTGAATATGAAAATTTAAGAAGTTAATTTGTCTACGTGGGCTCTAATAAAATCTAGATCATAATCTTTAGATCCATTATTTATTACTGCATCAATCAAATTAATTATTTTTTTATAGCATTCATTTAAATCATTATTTATAACCACATAATCATAATTAATCCAATGCAAAACATCTCTTTCAAATTGCTTCATTCTCTCTTCAGCTATTGCTTTGTCATTTGAGTGACGTTTTGATAATCTTTCGAACAATACTTCTTTGCTGGGAGGAAGTATAAAAAAAGTTATTAATTTGTAATCTAATTTTTTATTTTTGATTTGATCGGCCCCTTGCCAATCAATATCAAAAAGTACATTTTTACTTTTATTTAATTTATCTATTACTGGTGTTCTAGTGGTTCCATAAAAATTCTTGAAAACTTTTGCATACTCTAAGAATTCATCATTTTTAATTAATCTTTTAAACTCTAATTCATCAACAAAAAAATAATCCTCATCTTGATTTTCGTTAGGTCTAGGTTGTCTGGTGGTATGTGATATTGAAATTTCAAAATTATCTTTTTCAGATAATTTTTTAACCAAAGTAGTTTTACCAGCTCCAGAAGGAGAAGATAAAATTATCATTACCCCATCTTTGTCTGAGGGCATTAAGAATTCTAGTTAGCTTTTCCTTCGATAAATTTAACTGCATCACCTACA
>CETU01161498.1_pt1 | contig 10075 bp, 13 predicted proteins | sample 356531 | NCBI WGS metagenome assembly CETU01 (sample SAMEA2623488, study PRJEB7988) | marine metagenome | isolation source: saline water (ENVO:00002010), including
ATACTATTTTTTTTCAAACAGATGCGACGGATACTGTTATAAACAATGTTATTCTTAAAACGGAAGAAGTCTTTAACAATATTACGATAGGTATAAATGATGAATTTACATATTGGAATATAATATCTCATGGATTAAGTCAAATTCCATTTGAGAATAATAATCATATTTATGTAATATATTCAATAAATATACAATTTATTTCTGGTCATCTAGAAAATATGAATTATAGTAGTTTTATAAATTTAGACGCTTTGTCTGCAACAGGTAATTTAGTTACACCTTTTTCTAATGCAGATTTTAATTATATTTTTGCATTATCGTGGAATTTACAATATACTGAACCAGAACCGGAACAGGAGCCGGAACCAGAACCGGAACAGGAGCCGGAACCAGAACCAGAACATTAAAACATTTACTTATAAAAAAACATTTTAAACTAAATTTTCCCTCTGCAGCTTTATTTTTCCGGACTTGGGACCCGGCACATTAATAATATTAACGTGGTGGCATTATATTTTATTTGTTTTTCTTTGTTTTTCTTTGTTTTTTTTTTGTTGTTGTTTTTCTTTGTTTTTCTTTGTTTTTCTTTGTTTTTTTTTGTTGTTGTTTTTTTTGTTGTTTTTCTTTGTTTTTCATATCATATAGTTTAACTATTCTGCATATATTGAGCAGAATAACTTAGATTTCCAATAGATTTATCTATTTTATATGATAGTTGTTGTGCACGACTAATATAGGTATGAAAATATTGTTTATATGACTCATTGTCTACATTAAACTCACAACTTAAACTAATATCTTTACCAGTACTTAATATTTCAATAATATCATCAACTGTTATTGTTCTTAAAATAGGTGGTATCATATATTGAGAAGGTATTCTTCTCATAGTAATCTTACTATTATGCATAATTAAACATTTACCAATTGTTACCGGCATATAATCCGTTTCTTGAATTATATTATTACGAGATATAATATTTATTTTAATTTGATGTTTAAATTGACCTTCATATATATGAAGTAAATACTTATAAGAATCATAATAATTTGACATTTGTTGTTCATAATTAGTTTCATCTGTTAATTCCACTTCTGTTGATTTAAATCCAAATATGAATCGTAAAAATGTTACAATTTGTGTCATAAATTCCATTTGTGCCATCCTTTCATACGGTGCAATCATATCAATATTTAACCAATTTTTACCACTAATATGTGACGCAACAAAACCACCATAAACTTTAAAATTATGTTGTATGCCTAAATAATTAATAATAGTATAGGAATATAAATCCCGTAAAATCATTCCTTTTAAAAATAAATCTTCACGTGGTAGATATTCATTTATTTTTTTATTTAGACAATTAACCTGAATACTATCAGATGTATTTCCTGTTACAACCTTTACTTGATATTTCAAGTCAATTTTCTTTTTTTCTTCTATTATATCTGCAATACTTGCTTTTGACATTTGATTTCTCTTCTTGGCAATCTCTATCTCTTCGTCACGAGATAATATTTTATAAAGTAAAGGATATTTTGAACCATAAGAAAAATATTTACTTTTTGCAAGTTCTTTATCAATTTCTATGTCGAGTTCATGCTTTTTATCATATATATTTCTTCTACGAAAATTATTCAAATAATAAATGAACAAAGAATTTGACATGTTTTACTTATGTTATTAACTTTACTAGTTTAATATAATTAATAATATTCATACTATTAGAAACCGAAAACAATCATTTTTTCAATTATAAATGGTTTTGATGCATAAAAATGATTTAATTAATAATTTAAAAATATAAATATAAGCTAAGAATAAATGTGTGAATCTATTGTTTTGAATACTTTACAGAATAATGAAGTTCCATTAATATTTGGTGATCATGGTACGGGTAAAACAATTTTTGTGAAAAAATTTATAAAAAAGACAACGAAATTAGATTATAATTATTATTTAAGTTGTCCATTAGAAACAAATGAAATACCAAATATTATAAATGCAGTAAAAAATAATCCAAAACAAGGTATTGTTATAGATAACTTAGAAAGTGCTGACTCTAAATGTATTAAAAATGTAATATCTTTAATTAAAACCAAAAAAAAATGTACAATTATTATTTTGGTTTGTTTCAATCCATATTCTGACAATATACCTTCATTAAAAAAATATTGTGTTCCAGTAGAATTTGATTTATATAACAAAATTACTATAAAAAATTTTGCAAAAAAAAGAAATTCACCAGAATATGTTTTAAATCTAATTGATAATAATTTGAAAGATTTAAGGATTATTAAAAATATGTGTTTATTCAAATCTGACAATTATGATAAAGATACTTATATTGCCTTACAAAATCCTTTCAAAGGAATCGAATATTTGTTAGGGACTAAAAATAATGCAAATTTAGAATATTTAATCAATACAAACAGAGATTTCTACAAATTTGGAATTTTAACTAATTATTGTAAAACTTCTAATAATATATCAACAATTGAACAATACTCAAAATATTTGTCAGATATGGATAGTTTAAATTATGAATCAACAGATATGCAAAATAGCTTATTATCTAACTTACATAAATTAAATAAAAACAAAACACAAAAATATTATAGAACAGCTTTTCCGAAATTCAGTATTACAAATAAATTAGATAAATCTTGGTTATCAATAGAACATAGAGATTCAATACTAAATATTGTAAATACTATCAATAATTCAAAATCTGTATCTCCTACGCAAAAAGAGTATATTACTATGATAAAGAAAAAATATCATTTATCATTCGAATTTATTGAAAAACAATTTAAATTGTTTGGTTCTAAAAAACAAAAATTAAAAAAACACATTAAAGATGCTTTTAAAATAAATTAAAAATGAAAATAAACAAAAAATACACAAAAAGTACACAAAAAGTAATGCTACCACATGAATTATAATGTGCCGGGTCCCAAGTCCGGAGTACTAAAACTGCAGAGGATTTTTTTTATAGATATTCATATTATTAAACAAAAATAATTTCTTAAATTATAGATGAATAATAAATCCTTAGATGTACAATCTATTATATTTTTATATGCAACATTATCACATGGATCCCTAGCAACTTTATATCCAAATTATATACAAAAAAAAAATATTGAAAATATATTATATCTTTTAGGTCATGTTATTATTTCTATAGCAATGTTCTTAAGAATATATTCTAAATACAGAGGGTCTGCCACAGATAGTATACTGGGCATATCAGGACATGCATGTTTATTAAGTTCTTTTATAATAATTACTTTTATTACAACTAATTATCCTATTGATAATAATTGGTTGAACAATAATTGGTTAAATATACTATGTATCATAGGACAAATTGGAATGATTACTATATATACAATCGAATATTTTAAATACAACAAAAGACATATATATGATAAATATAATAAATATTATAAATATATATATATATTAACATTTTCTTTATTAGCATATTTCTACATTAATATTGCTTTTACAAAAAATAATAACTTGTTTTACCCATTAGTAATGATTTCTATTCTCTATTGTATATTTTTATACAGACCTATACATAATAATATTGTATATGCTAATAATACTAAAAATAATATTTTAAATTTATTAGAATTTCATTTTTAAATTGTGCAAAATTGGATTAGGACTGGACTGTGATTTTCACCATTTATATTGGACAAAAAATAGATCATCTTTTAACATATATTAAGTACTAAAATCTATTATAGTGGGTTTTATAGAGATTTTGCCTATATTGAGTATGCAATATTTTATACATTCCTTATTACAATTATATTATTGATAATGAATTTAATATGAGAATATATGTGATAATTTAATGATAGTTTTACTATAATTATTAGAGTAGTAAATATACCTATATATGATTAGTACTATTTCTTATGTGCACTGAATCAATTCCGTTCCGATTTGAGAGGGTATGTTGTTTTTTTTTTAACATTTAAAAATTTTTCCTTAATTTTTATTTTATGATATACATACATTTATAATAATAATAATAAATGTAGAGTATATTAATAATTTAATATATCTCTAATAACTCTTTTTTATAAGCTTAAGTATGAAATTTAAGATAAAATTAAGAAAAAATTAAGAAAAAAATTTAATGCAAAAAAAAAAACAACATACCCTCTCAAAATCGGAACGGAATTGGTTCAGTGCAACTCGTGTCACTCGTTATTATTTAATAATGCTTTTTACAAAAGAATTTTTTATAATAAAATACATATATGTATATAGAGAAAAAAGATACACACTTTAATTCTTATGATACAAACTTCTTGTTCGAAAAAGTTACACTATTTGTTTAGTTGTACTCAAAATGTTTTTTTTGATGAGCAACATGTTGATAATGATAAAATAATATAATTGAAGAATAAGGTCAAGTTCATATTTTTTATAGTGAACATAGTTCATGAAATTCATATTCTAGAACGGATTATTGTACCTAAATCTCCATGACTTATTTTTATGATTCCGTTTAAAGTGTATTATAGTATGTTTTTGTTTTTGAATAATTAGTATTAACATTTTGAGAGTATGCTATTTTATTATTATCTATCGTTTTTTGTATATTTGATATATTCGTTGTTTTTTTTTCTGTATTTGAAAAATTTAAAAATTTTTCGAATTCCATTTCCATACTTGTTATAACAGAATTTACCCAATCAACATTTTGTATGTAAAGTCTTTCTTTATGAAAAGGTATTCGTAATAAATTATATTGTGAATTATTGTATGAAATCAGAATTCTTCCATTATTGGAGATATTACCTTTTCTAATCTCATCTATGATCTCATCGTTAATAATAATATGTATATTATTTGTTAATTTAATTTTTTGATTGCTAATATGTGATGAATTTTGATTAAATTTAAAATGTTGCTCACAATTTCTTTCTTGAATTATGATTCCATAGTCATTTAAATTAGGATTATCAACATAAAATTTAATATTCAAATTTAAATAATTATATTCAGATTCTACAATTTTTATATAATTTTCCCAATCAACAGATTCAAAATTTATTTGCTTTTCAAATGTTGTTTCAATTACATCTAAGTAATTGTTTTGTAAATTATTAAATTCGTTGATTTTTTGTTTAATTTGTAAAGATAATAATGAGTAATCCAATGTATTTGGTACAAATCTACATGAACATATAGTTAATAAGTTGTAAATTTCAGTATAAATTTTCGCAAATTGATTTATATAGTTAATATGAATCATTAATATTAATAATTATTTTAAAATAATCATTTGTTTTCTTCAGGATGGACTATTTTGCTAGCGGACCGGTTCAAATCGGGAAATTTGTCTAAAGATTCTTGAGTCATATGGCCACCACTTATCAAACGCAAAGCAGCAAGCATTCCGTTGTTAAATCCATCATTCCACACTCCTTCTGAACTGGTTTTTCCACTTCATATTGACTGGAACTAATCCATTCACATTGATTGGAACCAAATCTAAGTCGAGATCGGAGCATATTTAACTAGATCGAAATATTTTTGTAAGAGCTCATTTTTATTTAACATGATTTTCTAAATTTTGTATAGTATGATGTAATTTATTCTTACGCTGAAGAGAAGTTTATGAAGTTATTTTATTTTTGTGTCTGTGTCTATATATAGATCTATCATATTTTTATAATTCTAATAATATCATTTTTGTATAATCTAAAAATCTTTCTCTCTTTCACTAACTAACCTAACCTAACCTAACCTTTTTTTCTAAAAAGGTTCACCAAAAAGTTTTGCTTGCGTTTTTGTTAAAAGCGTAAATTATTTAATTTTGGTTTTTTTCAAAAAGCGTATTTAAAGATAAAAAATAATATCTAAATTAATATCTAAAGCCTATGACATTATTAGAAGATGTTAGAAATTCCTATAATACTTCTATAGAACCAGAAAAACAAATTGTAGATAAAATTAATAGTTTAGTAGAAATTGTACCTAAAAATGAAGCAATTAGAAGAGAGTTAATACATACAATGAATATTGTATCTGATTTAAATAAAGATAAATGTTTATTGAAATTTAAAGATATAGTAAAATGTCACTGGAATATAGAATTCAATAATATATTTTTTGCAATATTGAAAACCACAAATACAAATAATATTGATGTGCTCATAAATATGTTTGAACTTCTGTCTAATGATGATCAAAATATGATAATAAATAATATTTATAATTGTAATCTTATTAATTTTGAGATGAAAACATGTGGTATATTTTTAGGTAAGTTATATTTAAAATCAAATCAGACAAATCAGACAAATCATGATATAAAAAAACAAATTGCAAATACAATTGATCTCAAACCGTATATGATAATACATGTATATATAACAATAATTTCAAATGAACAGTATGATCTAATATGTAAAGATATATTACAAAAATTGAAAAAAATGAATCTAAATACATCAAGTATGATGTTATTATATGATCTAGAAGATTTATGTACAGAAAAAGGTATTTAATAATAAATATGAAATATTTATTATTGAATTTATGTTTATGTTTATCATATGGATTAAAAAATGGTAACTTTAAAAACGATATTGTATTAACTACAAAACAACAAAAATATCAAGAATTATTAAAGAATAATAATTTAGATTTGGTTATTGCACATGGTATTGCTGGAACGGGAAAAACGTTTTTAGCTTGTAAGACAGCTTATAAAAAACTCATCGAAAATGAAATAGATAAAATTATTTTAACTAGACCGATTGTGTCAGTTGAAAATGAGAATTTGGGTTTTTTGCCAGGCGAAATAAATGATAAAATCAAACCATGGTTATCTCCATTATTTGATACGTTTGAAAAAGAATCAGATAAATCGCAATTAGTCCAATTAATTAATAGTAAAAAAATTGAATTGATACCATTGGGATTTATGCGTGGACGTACATTTGACCGTTGTATAGTTATAGCGGATGAAATGCAAAATAGTACTCCAAATCAAATGAAAATGCTTTTAACACGTATGGGAAAAAATTCTAAAATTTTTGTGACTGGTGATACAACACAATGTGATCTTAATATTCCGACTAATAATGGTTTAGCGAATATAATAGAATTACTAAACAATATGTATGATTTACCTCATGAAATGTATGAGAATGGTATTGGTATAGTAAAACTAGAAGATATAGATATTAAAAGAAGTAAATTTGTATCAAATATAATTAAAATATACAATATTGTTTAAATTAGTATTTAAGAGATAATTATTTAATAAATAATAATCACACAAAATTAATGAAAACGAAATCAATGGATTTTCTTGCTGCAATTAACAATGGGAATAAAAAAGAATTTACAGAACAAAAAAAACAAAACAATTTTGTTCAAGATAAAGAAATTTCAATAGATGAAAATTATATTAATAATGCAAAAGATTCAGAAGTTATTTGTAGAACAGAAGAATTAGTCAATATGTGTGAAGAATTTATATTAGATTCATTAATTTTAGATAATCCATTATTAATAAAGCATCATTTAGGATATAAAAATTTTGTAACAGAAATGATAAATATTTTCCAAAATAATATTGAGGTGATAATTCAAGAAAAAGATGAGCAAGAATCGGACATTGAAGAGGATTTGGATTTATCAGATTTGTATTATATTGATCAAGATAGATTATAATGTATCCAATCTTTTAGAAAGGTTTACCAAAAATATAAATGAATTTTGCTAACGCTCTTGTTAAAAGCGTATCAAATTTGGTTTTGTTTTCTTTTAATTAAAGCTTGAATATATTTTTTATTAATTCTTTTACGAATAATAATAGGTTTATTATAGCCTTCTTTTATAGTATGTACAAATGCTTTACGATCTGCTAAATTTGCTACTGTATGTTGCGAATTGTTCACAATATCATCATGTTTATGGGCAAATAGTTGTTTTCTACCTTCAATATAATCTAATAATCTATGAAATCCAAATATAGACGATCTGTTTTGATGATTTTGATTATTCGGTGGTAACATTATATTATTTGAAGAAAAAAAAAATGTTTTTATACAAGATTATACATAGTATTTTTTTATATATTTAAGGAAAAAAATATTGATGTATAATCTGAATAAAAAAATATATTCTATGATTTTTTGTTTCGTCGATATTTAAAAAGAAATTACATATATCTTCAATATTATTTTCTTTAAAATCTATAGTATCTGTATCATCTAAAGATTCAGAAATAGTTTTCCATTTCAAACATATAAACTTTTCTAAATTTCGCATTGTTTGATTATTAATATCTCTTAGCAAATACAAATATGGTGTTGATTTAATATTGTACATATTTAATTTTTTCAAAGAATCTAGATTTACATTACAATCCTTTCTATTATTAAGAGAGTCAATAAAATATCCCCTCATTCTTAATGAATCAATATTTTCAAAGGTTAATACTTTCATTTATAAAATATAAAAACTCTTTTATTTTTTATAAATAACACAAAAAAAATGTTAATAAATAATATATGTACGATTATATAAATGTTAAAATATTAATAAACAATACTAATTTATTTTTTGGAGAATGAGATTAATATTCGTTTCATAACACTAAAACAATCTTAGTTTTGTAAACGATACTCTAACATGTTACAAAAAAAATACTTGATCTATGACAGAACAAATATTTATACAATTATTTGTTTTTGATATTAAAGTAAAATATTAACTAGAAGTAATTTTAGAATTAAAATTTTAAATATTTTTTTTTGTTTAATATTTTTTTTTGTTTGTAAAATTTTTACAATCTTACATAAATAGAAATGAATTTAGAAGTTCTATTTTAAGATTTAAGAAGAATCATTATGATAATGATCAACTAATGCTTTTTGCATACTTTTATTGTCCTTTTTGACAGTTATTCCACATTTCTCTATCAATACCAGTAAATCTTTTTTTTTCATCTTTAAAATATCTTCTTCCGAAGGAACAGGTGGTTCAACCGGATAATAATAACTAACAATCAATTCTTTCATATCTTTTAAATTGACTCTGGAAGGAATTACAATATCATCTTTATTGATCAACTTAGTCAATTCTACTTTTTTCATTAGTCTAATAGATTCTGCACTAGGTTTGACTTCTTTTTCTTGCATTTTTAAATCCCATGCCGCTTTAGATTTTTTTGTAATCTCTTCTGCTTTAGAAATCCAAGGTTTTTTCTCTTTTTCGGTCATACTTTTCCATTTAGCACCAGCTTCTCTGGTAATATCCGGAATTTTACCTTCTATTTTTCCATCGGAACCTCTTTTAGATTCACGAAAATATCCACAAAAAGCTAAATAGGGAGATGTTTTTCGGAAACGTACAACTTTCTTTTTACGCTTTTTATCTGTAATTTGAGGCATTTCAATAGACATATATTTCTCTTGAGCGTGTTTTTCAAAATTCTTTAGAAACGCAAACGCATCTTTAGCGTTTACAGATTGACAATCGTTTGCAATACGATTGAGAAGCGTTAGCCGATCAGCTAAAATATAAGATTTCAACGTTTCCTGTGAAATATTCATGTTATTCATTGGTATATATTCTTTAGATTATAAGACTTACTTAAGTACTTTTTTTATTAGAATATAATTCTGATTATATTTGTGTATTACTGATATTCTTACATATCTACAGTATTGTAAAAATTGTAATCATTTTTATGAATTTGAAAATTATAAATATAAAAAAATAATTAAAACGTAACTTTACCCTGACCGGATCTATTCCGGACCCGATCGGATATTAAAAGGACTGGAATCTCTCATATTCAAAAATAAAACTTTTACAAGGTTATATCACGGTTCTACTACATAATATAATAACAAAAATATGTATAATAAGTGGTAAATACCTCTTACGTTTTTTGTAGTATTTAATTACAAATTTTAGATTATTATAGCAAAACCATGCTAAAAGAAATAAAGGTATGATAGCTAATGCTCATACTAATTTAAATAAAACACATTTTATATACATGTTATTTTAATA
>CETU01168702.1_pt1 | contig 10072 bp, 8 predicted proteins | sample 356531 | NCBI WGS metagenome assembly CETU01 (sample SAMEA2623488, study PRJEB7988) | marine metagenome | isolation source: saline water (ENVO:00002010), including
TGCGACAATAAATGAATGACTTTTTATCTGCAAGTTGATAAATTATTGGTATGACTACACAAAACTTAAGCAATAAATCTTTAGATCAAATATATAAAAAAATTTCTTCTGTTGTTCCTGAAATTGAATGGAAATTTCATGCTCCATTAATTGATAAAATCAATAAATTAAAAAAAGAAAAAGATGCTGTTATATTGGCTCATAATTATCAAACTCCAGAAATATATCATGGTGTAGCAGATATATCTGCAGACTCTCTTGCTCTTGCATTAGAGGCTGCCAAAACAAAAGCTGGAATTATTGTTCTATGTGGTGTGCATTTTATGGCCGAAACAGCAAAATTAATGAATCCAAATAAAAAAGTTTTGATTCCAGATATGTATGCTGGTTGTTCTTTAGCCGAGTCAATAACAGGTGAGGACGTTAGAATGTTAAAAGAAAAATATCCAGGTATTCCTGTCGTATCATACGTCAATACATCTGCAGAGGTTAAGGCAGAGTCTGATGTATGCTGCACTTCTGCGAATGCGGTCAAGGTTGTTGAGTCTCTAGGTAGTGATAAGGTTATTTTTCTACCAGACCATTATTTGGCAAATTATGTTCAAAAAAATACAAAAGTGAAAATAATCTCTTGGCAGGGTACTTGTATGGTTCATGAAAAGTTTACAGGAAAGGAAATTGAAGATATCAAGAAAGAAAATCCAGGAATTGAAATTATAGCACATCCAGAATGTCCACCTGATGTTATTAGCGCTTCAGATTTTGCAGGATCAACTTCTAGTATGGTAAAATATGTAAAAAAAAATCAACCAAAAAAGGTTTTGTTAGTTACTGAGTGTACTATGAGTGACAACGTTCAAGTTGAAAATCCAAATGTACAATTTATTAAACCTTGCAACCTTTGCCCACATATGAAAAAGATTACGCTCAATAAAGTTTATAGCTGCCTAAAAAATGAGTCTAATGAAATTAAAATAAGTCACAATATAGCTGAAATGGCAAGAAAATCTGTATTAAGAATGGCTGAAATTGGTAGATAGTTTTGAGTGCAAAAAATAAATCAAAAATATATTAAAGCAATAGTTAATCACGCACTTCGAGAAGATTTAATGCCTTCAGGTGATATAACGTCTAAATTTATAAAAAATAAAAAAATTACTGCTAAAATAATTGTAGGCGAAAGCTGCATTGTGGGAGGATTAGATTTTGCAAAAGAAGCTTTTAAAGCTGCGGATAAAAAAATTAACTTCAAGGCTAATACAAAAGATGGAAAAAAAATAAATAGAGGTAAAATTATTGCTATAATAAAAGGTAAGGCTACAAGTATTCTCAAAAGTGAAAGGGTTGCGCTTAATTTCCTGGGACTAGTATCGGGTGTAGCAACAAACACAAATAAATTTGTTAAAAGAGTAAAAGGTAAATCTTGTAAAATATGTTGCACGAGAAAAACATTGCCTAATTTAAGATTGATACAAAAATATGGAGTTAGGCTTGGAAAAGGAATTAATCATAGGTATAACCTCAGCGATGAAATTCTTATAAAAGATAATCATATTTCTGTTGATAAAAATATTCGTGATTTAGTTATAAAAGCAATAAAAAATAGAAAAGGAAAAAAAATAACAGTAGAAATAGACAATTTGGCCCAATTAAAAAAAATCTTAGGTTTAAAGTTTAATAGAGTATTATTAGATAATATGAGTCCTAAAAAATTACGAAAAGCAGTTAAAATTTCAAAAGGATTTTATGAAACAGAAGCATCGGGAGGAATAACGCTAAATAATGTAAGAAAAATCGCAAGTACTGGCGTCAAAAGAATTTCTATAGGTCATCTAACCCACAGCCCTTCAGCTATAAACTTTAGATTAGATTTTATCTCCTAAGCACTGCTTGAGCTGCTGCTAATCTTGCAATCGGAACCCTAAAAGGTGAACATGAAACATAGTCTAATCCGACTTTGCAACAAAAATCAATACTTTTAGGATCTCCACCGTGTTCACCACAAATTCCTAGTTTAAGTTTTTTGTTCTGTTTTTTTCCTCTTTGAGATGCAATTTTAACAAGCTCACCAACACCATCTGTGTCGATACTAACAAAAGGATCGTTTTCAAAAATTTTGTGATCTATATAATCGTTAAGAAACTTTCCTGAGTCATCACGGCTTATACCAAAGGTTGTTTGAGTTAAATCATTTGTTCCAAAGCTAAAAAAATCTGCATATTTTGATATCGGGGCCGCTCTTAATGCAGCTCTAGGCAACTCTATCATTGTACCTACAAAGTAGTTAATTTTTACTTTATGTTCTTTTTGAAGTTCGTCTGCTACCCTATTTACTAATTTTCTCATTAATCCTAACTCATCCTCAGTTGAGACTAAAGGTATCATTATTTCAGGTATTATTGATTCTATCTTCTCTTTTTTACATTCTATTAAAGCTGTAAAAATTGCTCTACACTGCATTTCATAAATTTCTGGAAATGAAATACCCAGTCTGCACCCTCTATGACCTAACATTGGGTTTAACTCGTGTAATTCTGTAACCCTATTTTTAATTTCTTTAACACCTGAATTTAATGATCTGGCAACTTCTTCCATATCTTTTTCAGATTTAGGTAAAAACTCATGTAAGGGAGGATCTAAAAGTCTTACAGTTACTGGTAAACCCTTCATAATTTTAAAAATTTCTTTAAAGTCATTTTTTTGATGAGGAAGTAATTTGTCTAACGCAGCCTTCCTTCCGTCCAAGTGTTTTGATAAAATCATTTGTCTAACAGATAAAATTCTTTCATCATCAAAAAACATATGCTCTGTTCTACATAGACCAATACCCTCGGCTCCAAAATTTCTTGCCATTTTTGTATCTTGAGGAGTCTCGGCATTTGTTCTGATTTTTATTTTTCTGAATTCATCTGACCACTTCATTATTGTTGAAAAATAACCAGAGATGTCAGGTTTAACTGTTGGAACAAGTCCCTTCATTACTCTTCCTGTGCCACCATCAATTGTGATGATATCGCCTTCTTTTATAACTACTTCTCCAACTTTGAATTCCTTTAATTCATAGTCAATATTAATTTCTCCTGAACCTGAAACACAAGGTCTACCCATTCCTCTAGCCACTACAGCTGCGTGACTTGTCATTCCTCCCCTTGCGGTTAAAATTCCTTTAGCAGCATGCATACCATGAATATCCTCTGGTGAAGTTTCAATCCTGACTAAAATTGTGTTTTCTTTTTGGTTGTTCATACTTTCTGCTTCATCTGCATTAAAAACTACTTTTCCGCTAGCAGCTCCTGGAGAGGCTGGCAATCCTTTTGCAATTATTTTTTTTTCAACTTTTTCATCAAGTGTTGGATGTAAAAGTGTATCAAGAGTGTTTGGATCTATTCTTAAAATCGCTTCTTTTTTAGAAATTAGTTTTTCCTTAACCATATCTACAGCAATTTTAATTGCTGCTTTAGCTGTGCGTTTACCGTTTCTAGTTTGTAACATCCAAAGTTTTTTGTTCTCTACTGTAAATTCTATATCTTGCATATCTCTGTAATGTTTTTCTAATTTTATAAATACTTTTTTAAGTTCCTTAAAAACATTTGGCATAGTCTCTTCCATCGAAGATTCTTTTGCACCTGCCTCTTCTTTAGCCCTCTTTGTTATATATCTTGGTGTTCTGCTTCCAGCTACAACATCCTCGCCTTGTGCATTAATTAAATATTCTCCAAAAAATTTATTTTCGCCGGTTGATGGATTTCTTGTAAAAGCAACACCTGTTGCACAATCCTCTCCCATATTTCCAAAGACCATAGATTGAACGTTTACGGCTGTTCCCCAATCTCCAGGGATATGATTAAATTTTCTATAAGTTTTTGCTCTTTTACTTTCCCACGATAAAAACACAGCCTTTATAGCTCCAAATAGTTGTTCGTAAACATCCTGAGGAAAATTTTGTTTAGTTTTTTCTGATATTAAGTTTTTAAAATTTTTAATAAGTCCATCCCAATCTTCAGAATTTAGTTCTGTATCTAACAAAACTCCTTTAGTTAATTTGTAGTTATCAATCATTTCTTCAAATAAATGGCTTTCTACTCCTAGAACCACATTTCCATACATTTGAATAAATCTTCTGTAGCTATCTTTTGCAAATCTTTCATTTGAAGTTTTCCTAGAAAGAGCATCCACAGTTTTGTCGTTAAGGCCAAGATTTAATATAGTATCCATCATACCTGGCATTGATACTCTCGAACCTGAGCGTACTGATACTAATAAAGGGGTTATTGTACTTCCAAATTTTTTCTTTGTTTTAGTCTCAATTTTTTTTAATTCTTTCCTAATTTGATTACAGATTTGAATTGGTAGTTTTCTTTTACTATTATAAAAAACCTTACACATCTCCGTAGAAATTGTAAAACCTGGAGGGACTGGCAATCCCAATCTTGCCATTTCAGATAAATTAGATCCCTTACCACCTAAAATATTTCTAGAATTTTTAATTTTTTTAGTATGTTTATCTCCGAAACTAAATATGTATTTTGACATTAAGTTCCCTCTAATTTTGAGAAATCTACAAAACTATTAAAAGTAGAGCACAAAATTTGCAAAAGTTCTAGACGATTATTCTTTAGGTCTTTATTTTCATCGTTAACCTTTACATTATTAAAAAACTTATCTGTTGATAGTTTGGTTTCAGATAAAAGTTTTAGATGTTCCTCATAATTTTTCTTATCTTCTTTTAAAGTAAAAGCTTTTCTAATTTCATTGATTCTTTGAAAAAGCTCTTTTTCTTCGTCGTATTGAAAAAGAACTGCATCAGGTCCGTTCTTTAATTCTATTTTTTCTTGATCTAAAATATTTGATGCTCTTTTATAAGTAGAAACCGCATTTTTACCTAAATCTCTAGAAATGAATTTTTTCATAATTAAAGTCTTTTTATACAATTCCAAAAAATTATCACTTAAATGTGAACTAATTGAGGCTTCAATAATATCATTTCTTATATTTTTTTCTTTAAAAATATTTTTCATTCTTTCCCTAAAAAATACTATTAACTCTTTACTCACGTTGTTATTTATCTGTTTTACGCCTTGATCTAAGTAAATTTTTATAGATTTATCGATCAGATCCCTCAATTTTATTGTAAGATTGTTTTCAATTATTGTTCTTAATAAACCAATAGCAGCTCTTCTCAACGCAAAAGGATCTTTGGAACTGGTGGGCTTTTCATTAATTAAATAAAATCCAACTAGAGTATCCAATTTGTCTATAATAGAAAGAGCAGAGCTAATTGGTTTTTTTGGAACAGATGAAGAAATACTTATTGGCAAGTAGTGCTCGCTTATTGCCCGACAAACATCTTCTTCAAAACCTTGGCTGAAAGCAAAGTATTTTCCCATTACCCCCTGAAGCTCAGGGAATTCACCAACGAGACCAGAAACTAAATCAGATTTGGAGATTGAAGCGGCAATTTCAATTTTTTCTTTATTCAAGTTCATCTCATCAGAAATAAAATAGGCCATTTTTCGTAATCTTTGTGTTTTTTCATAAATTGATCCAAGATTTTCATAGAATGTTACTTTTTTTAATTTATTTATCTGTTTTATTAGATTGGATGATTTATCCCTTTCCCAGAAAAAACTGGCATCTGAGAGTCTTGCCTCTACTACCCTTTCGTTACCCAGCTTAATTAATTTTTTTGTATCTTGTTTATTTGCAACAATAACAAATTCATTTCTTAATCTTTCCTTTTGATCAACTAAAGTGAAGTATTTTTGGTGATACTGTAGTGTGGATTTAACAACTTCTTTTGGTAACTTTAAATAATTCTCGTCAAACTTAGCCAAAATAATAATTGGTTTATCTACCAAATTACTAACCTCTAAAAGAAGTTTTTCATCAATAGAAGTTTTACATAATTTGCTTTTATATATTGACTGAATCTTATCTGAAATAAATTTGGCTCTTTTTTTATGATCAAGTATTATTTGGTTTCTATTAAGAAATTCATTATATTCTTTAAAACTATTAATTTTTTTTTGTTTAATCTCAGAATCTTCCTCTACTACCATAAAATTTACAGTTTCAAGGTGGGCATATTTGAATTTAATGTGCTTATTATCGAAAATTGTCAGAATAGATCTAAGTGGTCGTCCCCAGTTTAAATCATAATTAGACCATTTCATCGATTTTTTCCAAGATATTTCGTTCAGTGATTTTGGTATGATTTTAGTAAGCTCGTCTGCTGTATCTATTTCTTTTCCCTTAATTTTTGCGAAATAAAAGGTGCCTTTATCAAGTTTTTTTTTGTATATGTCCTCAATACTTATTTTCTTAGATTTTGCAAAATTTTTAATTACATCTTGTGGTACACCAAATTTAGGACCCTTTGCCTCGTAAGGTAAAATTTTAATTTTTTTTGGTAAGTCAGGTATTAAAATAGTTATTCGCGTTGGTGTAGAAAAAGCTTGAATTGAATCAAATTTTAAACTCAAAGTTTTTAGCTCCTCTTTTAATAAACTTTCAAATTGATTTCTTGCATTTATTTGCAAGTTTGGTGGCATTTCTTCGCTAAAAAGTTCAATAAGTAATTCGGACATTTATTTTTCTTGGCTTTGTAACCATACTGATCCAGATCCTTTAGCAAGGTCTCTAATTCTATTTATATATCCTGTTCGCTCTGCAACTGAAATTACTCCTCTAGAGTCCAATAAATTAAATATGTGACTAGCTTTTAAGCATTGATCATAAGCTGGTAAAGGAAGTTTTTTTTCTAATAAAGCTTTGCATTCACTTTCTGCTATATCAAAGTTTTTTAATAAAGAATCTGTATTTGCATAGTCAAAATTATATGCTGAAAACTCTTTTTCTGCCTGAAGATAAACATCACTATATTTTATACCTTCGCTATTCCAGTCAATATCGAATACATTTTTTTTTGATTGAACGAACATACAAATTCTTTCTAATCCATAAGTTAATTCTACGGACACTGGTTTGCAATCTATGCCAGTCATTTTTTGAAAGTAAGTAAATTGTGTTATTTCCATTCCATCACACCAAACTTCCCAACCGAGTCCTGCTGCCCCTAAAGTTGGACTTTCCCAATCATCTTCTACAAATCTAATATCGTGGTCCTTAGCTTGAATTCCTATTGCTGCTAAACTTCTTAAATATACTTGTTTTATATTTTGAGGAGAAGGTTTAATAATTACTTGATACTGATAATAATGTTGTAAACGGTTAGGATTTTTCCCGTACCGTCCGTCTGTTGGTCTTCTAGATGGTTGAACATATGCAGCTTTCCAAGGTCTAGGTCCAAGAGAGCGAAGTGTTGTTGCTGGGTGAAATGTTCCAGCACCTACTTCTAAATCATATGGTTGCAAAATTATACAACCATATTTACTCCAAAATTTTTGTAAATTAAAAACCAGGTCTTGAAAAGTTATATAATTTTTTTTACTTTTATTTTTTTTTGGCATTTATAAACCAAATTTTTGCCATAGAGCCCTTTCTTCTAAGGCCTCTGCAATACTTTCAAATTCACTACTTAGTGATGATGATAACTTTCTTGCTAGAAATCCTTTGGGTTTTTCTAATTTTTTTATTACTATATCTTCTCCAAATTTTTCTCTTAAAACTTGTTCTGCATTTCCTATGCCATCTATAAGTCCTAACTTTAAGGATGCAGATCCAGACCAAAACTCGCCAGTAAATGTATTATTTTTTTCAGGTTCTATTAATTTTTTGCCACGACTTTTTTTTACAAGATTGATAAAATCAGAATGTAATTCTAATTGTAATTTTTTTATTCTTTGAATGTCTTCGTCTTTTTCCTCTTTAAATGGATCTAGTGTACTTTTGTTTTTACCTGCAGTGTAAACTCTTCTTTGAATTCCAATCTTTTTTATTGCATCTTGAAATCCAAAAGATGCAGAGATTACTCCAATTGAGCCAACGATTGAACTCGAATTAGCGTAGATTTCATCTCCCGCACAAGCAATCAAGTAACCACCGGATGCAGCAACATCCTCCGCAAAAACTATAACTTTTTTGTTACTTTTTTTTGCAAGCTGCCTTATATAGTTATGGATTAGATGCGATTGCACTGGAGACCCTCCAGGTGAATTAATTGATATCGCAATATTTTTTGCCTTTTTAAATGAGAAAGCTTTTTTGATAATTTCCTGTTGACCTGAAAAATCTATCCCTTGCCTAAATCGACCTGCAGAACCGATGACTCCTGTTAGTCTAATGTGGGGTATTATTATTTTTTTTTTAAAAAAAGAAAACATATGATTTTTGATTAACTTAATTTCTTATATCAGCACTGAAAATTAATTAAAATATAAATTACGCTACTCTCGGTTGAAATTGAAGTGCGTCACAGATGTATTCATTAATAATTTTTTAAAGTATATAATAATATTATGGGATCTGTAATACCTCTAAAAAAATCTGCTAATTCTGCATACTTAGATTTAAAAAATCTTCTAGACGGAAAGATTCATTCTATGGAAAGGCTTATAATTCTAAAACTTCAAAGTGATGTAGGCCTAATTAGGAAAATGAGTGAATATCATTTGAATTCAGGTGGAAAAAGGCTTCGGGCACTTTTGACTATGGGTGCAGCTAAATTAGGTGGATATTCAAAAGGAACTAGAGATATAAATTTGGCCGCATGTGTTGAGTTGATTCATAGTGCAACTCTTCTACACGATGATGTGATTGATGAGAGTAAAGTTAGAAGAGGAAATAAAACTCCAAATTCAATTTGGGGAAATCAATCTTCAATTTTGGTTGGGGATTATTTGCTCAGCAGGTGTTTTGAGATGATGGTAGAGGATGGGAGTTTAGAAATATTAAAACTTTTATCATCTACTTCTTCTAAGATATCTCAGGGAGAAGTTATGCAGCTTCAATATAAAGGTGAGGCAGATCTGTTAGAAGAAAATTATATTAAGATTATTAATTTAAAAACAGCAGCTCTTTTTGCAGCTGCCACAAGAGTTGGAGCCTGTTTGTCAGAATTAGAAGAAAAAAAAAAAGATGCTTTAGAGTCTTATGGAAGAAATTTAGGTTTAGCGTTTCAAATAGCAGATGATGCATTAGATTACTTTTCTAAAGAAAAAATATTTGGAAAATCGATCGGTAAAGATTTTTTTGAAGGTAAAGTTACTCTTCCAATTATTATTGTATATCAAAAAGCTAATTCTATTGAGAGAGTATTTTTAACAAATATCTTCAAAAAACAAATTAGAAGCAAAGGTGATTTTGAAGACGTTTTAAAGTTAATTAAAAAATATAAAGCCCTAGATACTACCTTTAAAAGAGCTGAATATTTTGTAAATGTTTCATACGACGCTTTAGGAATATTTGAAAATTCTGAAGAAAAAAGAATTTTACAAAATCTAACTGGTTTTAGCTTAAATAGGTCTTATTAGGGATAAAGTACTTCTTTAGTCCAGATATCTTTTTCTTTTTTATAATTTAATCTTTGATGAACTCTATTTTTAATTTCTAACCAAAACTCAATTTCATTTGGTATTAGTCTCCAGCCAGACCAATGTGGAGGCCTTGGAACATTTTTTTGATCAGGATATTTTTTTTCATATTCTTTAATTTTGATTAAAAATTCATCTCTATTTTTCATAACTTGAGATTGAGATGATGCCCATGCGCCTATTCTACTTCCGTAAGCCCTAGAATTAAAATAATCGTCTGCTTCTTTATTTTCTACAACATTAACTTTTCCTGAAATTCTAATTTGCCTTCTAAGACTTTTCCAATGAAAACACATAGATGCGATTGGATTGCTTTTTAAATCTTTTCCTTTTTTACTATTAAAATTTGTATAAAAAATGAAACCATTTTCGCTTACGCCTTTGAGTAAAACCATTCTTACGCTCGGCTTTCCGTCTGAACTTGCGGTTGCTAAAGATAGAGCGTTTGGATCATTAATCTCACTTTTTTCCGCAACTACAAACCATTTTTTAAACAAAACTATTGGATTTGCTTCATCTTCGAAACAATTATCTAGTCCTAGCGAATTTTGGCCACTTTTTTGATTCATATATTATATAAA
>CETU01160862.1_pt1 | contig 10066 bp, 6 predicted proteins | sample 356531 | NCBI WGS metagenome assembly CETU01 (sample SAMEA2623488, study PRJEB7988) | marine metagenome | isolation source: saline water (ENVO:00002010), including
ATTGCTTATAAGTAAAGAGAATATTATTAAGTCATCAGCTTTTTTTGTATTAATTTATTCTTTGCTAGATAATTTTGGAATATCTGGTGGTAGGAATGGATTTATATCTATACAGAGTGTAGGGAAGCAGGACGTCCCGATAGCTATATTATTTTTTATTACTTCAATATTTATATTGGCATCGCTGATAAATAAAAAATACTCAGAAGAAGAAGTAATAATATATTCAATCTTTTCTTTGTTTTTATATCAATTAAAAGTTAGTGGAGTAACAATTTCGTTTTTATATCTAATATATATTTTTTATTTCTTTAAGAGTAAAAATCATAATGTAAATAAAAAAATCAAAACCCTAGCTTCGTTCTTCCTTTTATTTGTTTTGTGGATATTGAAAAGTATATTTCAAACTGGTTGTTTGGTATTCCCCTTGGCCAGAACATGTTTCTCCTCTTTAGCTTGGGTCGATAAAAAATATTTAAAGACTATAGAAGAAGTCACCGTTGAGTATAGTTTTTCCTATGATTTTAAAAGCTCTTTTTTTGAATGGTTTCAACAGTACATAACTATAACTCCTAATTATGTTATTTTGTTAAATTTTTTCTTTTCATTAATAGCTCTTTTATTATTAAAGTTTATTTTCTTTAAAGCTTCTAAACCAGAAAACAGAAATTTAATAATTGTTAGCTATATATTATTTAACATTATTTTTTATCTACGTTTTGGTCCTGATTCAAGATATTTGATGGGAACACAGCTTTTGATAGTAGCCATAATAGGTCTATATTCTTCATTTAAATATTCATTCAACGATCGTTTTATCATGTCTTTAATAATTATCAGTATCTTCCTTGTTCCAAGACTAGATTCTTACAGATCTTTTGATCTCCTCTCTAATCCGAAGATAAGTTTACCTGTTCAAGAAATGGAGACTTTACACGGGAGACTATTCCCGAATGAAGGTGATCAGTGCTGGGCAAATATAAATTGTTCAGCTAATAAATCTGATTATAAAATAGAAAAAATAGGATTATTTAATAGGGTCAATATTAATAATTAGTTATTTTATTTTTTTCTAAGCTCAAAAAAATATTTAATTAAGTTTATAGAAAATCTAATTCTTGAACTTATTCCAAAATTCCAATTAGAAAAACCATATTCTCTAGGTGGAAATAAAAACTCATCTCGGATAATAGAGTAGTTATTTTTCATTGCTAGCCAATAAACGTATGTATCAAAACTAAAATCTTTAGGTGGTAAATAAAATTCCATCAATAAGTCTTTTGAGAATATAGTTGGTTGAGCGTTAATTTCTGTAAATTTCATTTTTAAAATCAAGCTAGCAAAAATTCCCATAAAATATGAAAAAAACTTTTCACTAATACTTCTACCTTTTCTAATACCTTTATAAAATATTTTTTGTTGATTTTCTGAAATAGTATGTAATTTTTTATGTAAAATATTTATTTTTTCAAATTCGAACTGTAGGTCTCCATGTATCCACCCAAGAAAATCCGAGTTGGTTATTGAACTTAAACCTCTATATACACCATTTCCGTAACCATCATTTTTATCAAGATATAGTATATTTATATTTGAATTTAAATTATTTTCTACTTTCTTTAGATAAATTTTTGAATTATCTGTAGAGCCATTTTCAACAATTAAAAAGTCTATATTGCTATTTAGTTTTGAAATACTCATAATTAATTTGGGTAAAGATTTCTCTTCATTAAAGCATGGAACAACAAGGGTTAGTTTTATCATTTTAATACTAAGTAATCATCAACTTTTTTCATATAATTGAACAGCTCATACTCGACAGGTGTTCCAAGCATTGAAGACTTTTCTGAATATTCTTCTTTTACTTTCAGGCCATTTTTAATAGCAGTTTCAACCATATGGTCGATGTGAATTTCTAGAGAATGAGAAGCATTTTTTTTTGTATCTTCATAAAGATTTTTGAATAAATCTCTATTTTTGAATAAAAAAGAGCCAATTATGACATTTGATTCCTTTGTTTCAGGAGAGCTTTTAATTGATAAATTTTTTATTGATCCATTTTCAGAATTGACCCAACCGTAATTTAATTGTTGTGAAAAAGCTCGTCGATAATTATTTTTTGTATAAACAACAATGTCAAATTCTTCAATATTTATTTCTGTTGATTTATCTAATATACAATCAGCCGAATGAATAAGAATTGGATTATCGTTATCAATGCTTTCTATAAGCAATAAAGCGCTATCTGCTTGACCATCAGTTTTCTGATGTATTTTTTTAAATTCAATTTCTTTATTCAAAAATATTTCATTATCAAAATCATTATCAAGAATTAGCATTCTTGTACCTAATTGGTTCTCGAAAGAGTTAAAGATTTTAATGATTAATGGTGATTTATCTACTTCAAGATAGATCTTTGGTTTTTTGTAATTTTTTTCTTTAAATCTACTACCTTCTCCTGCTGCAGGAATTACCAAATTAACATTATTTAATTTAATTTTCTTATCTTCTTTAATGTTATTAATTTCATTTAGGTTATAGATAAACTCGTTATAATCTTCGGGAGTACCCCATTGAAAAAAATGGCTAATTTTATAAAGTTTTACATCAAGGTTATCTTTAATCATTTCTTCATAAGGAGTACTTATATATATTTCACCATTAATAAACTTATTTAATTCAAAAGTTTTTTCAATATATTTTTTTGCCGTTAAGCCAGATTTAAAATAGTAGGTGCCAGTAGACGCATACTCATTCATTTTATTTGAAGTGAAGGGCTTTTTTTCCTGTATGTTTAATACTTGGTCTTTTTTGTTTTTAAGAAAAGCGTAGTTATTTCCATAGACACTGTGTGGGTGAAGTCCTTTATAAGCAGGAATAACTCCATCGGGATTGTTTTCATTTATAAATAATTTAAATTCTTCCCAGCTCCATATATTTGAAAAGTCGCAATAATTAATTAGGACAGGTTCCTCGGTTTCTAATAATTTAGATTCCAAAAGAGCTCCTCCAGGCCCAGTTTCTTGGTAGCTTATTTTTACTACATTGTAATTCGATAATTTTTTATAATAATCTAATAATTTTTTATCTTGAAACTCATCTTCATTGACAATAAAATTTATATCACCTTCCTCAGGGAACATATCTAAAATATGTTCTATAATCATTTTTTTCTTTATTTTTAAGAATTGCTTAGGTAAATCTATACCTTCTTTTTTAAATCTTTTACTCATCCCTGTCATGGGTATAATGATCTTCATTTGCTTATATCAATCCTCAATTTTTCATCTTCCGAATTTCTTAGCTTGATCCCTACATCTTTATCTATATAATTTAATATTTTATTTTTATTAATCATTGTGTATATTGTTAACAATGTTTTAAAATAAGTTAATTCAGTTTCAGATAGTTCTTTATTAAAGTAAAAATATTTATTGTCGTAAGGTATTATATTTTTTCCTTCATTTCCTTTGTAAAAAAAATTTGGAAAAAAAACAGAATGATCTGGAAATAAATACTTTCCATTAAATCTTTCATATTTAATTTCAGGATTGGGGTTTTTTACTTTTTTGTTAACTTGATTTAGTTTAATTATTTCTTTTGAACTTAATTTAAGTTTTTGGTAATCAATTAGTTTTGAAAATATATTTTCTATATAGAAAATTTTATTGTATAAAGTTTTTATGTTATTTCCCTCAATAATAATTCCATGATTGTGAAGGAAAAAAGATTTGAAATAATGTTTTGAATTTAATTTAATTACTTCCTCTGCAAGCTCTATACCAGGACGTATGTAATCAATTGGCAAGATGTTATTCCTAAATAGAATCGAATTAATTTTCTTCTTTTTAAATATGCTAGATACAATAATTGACGCAATACTATGATAATGAAGCACATATTTTGAATTCAGCATTACATGCAAAGGGGCTTCTATTGATAAATCTTTATCGAACTTATTAGTTTTTATATTTGAATCTTTGTAGTGACGAGTTATATTTGTTAATCCAACTTCTTTAAAGATGTTTTTTTTACTTGAGTGACTCAGCAAAGAGCCAGATTTTTTTATTAATATTTTTTTTTCAGTTTTGATGCTTGTATTTCCACCAGGGCCTTGACAGAGAAGGAAGTTTTTCCCAATCTTTTCTGAATAATTAATAAAACTTTTCATTCTTTCTTATGGTAATTTATAATACTTATACATATGCTTGATAAAAAATATTTTTTGACAATCTTATTATTTCTAAAATATTTATTTTTATTAAGATTAACACCCGACTTAGAAATTAATAGGTATATTAGTTTTTTTGAACAATGTAGTAATTTTAAATCATGTATAAATCCTTATAGTCAAATAGATTTATTAGACAAAACATATTTAACATTTCCATATAGCAATCTAATGTATTTTGTTTTACTCCCTTTTTATTTTTTAGGTAATGTATTAAATATTTCTTTTGTCAATTTAAGTTACCTGTTTTTTGAAATGGTTTTAATTTATGTTTTACAAAAACTTTTCAATGTTTCCTTAAGCAATTTATATTTTATTTTAGTTTTAAACCCTTTGATTATTTATTCGATAGGTGTTTTAGGTCAATTAGATTTTATACCTCTAACCTTTTTTATGATTTCTTTATATTATTTAAAAGATAAAAATAAATATTATTCAATCTTTTTTATAATACTATCTTTATCATCAAAAATAATATTTGTAATCTTATTACCAATAATCGTTTTGTATTTTCTAAAGCTTGATGAAACTTTGGATGAAAATATTAAGACAATCTTATATGCAATATTTCTGACATTATTTATTAATTTTCAGCTTTTATTTGATGCTAATTATTTAAAGACTGTATTTTTTGGAATTAACAGAGGTTATGATGTCGTAAGTGATTCATCAAACCTATTCAGTAATAACTTTTTATTTATTATGCTTTTTGTAAGTTTCACTTTTTTTATGTTTTGGAGAAATATTCATAGACTTGATTTTATTGGTGTTTGTATATTCACAGGTTTTATGACATTTCCTATTTACATAACTAACCTATCAAATATTGGTTGGGCATTATGGTCTTTTCCCTCATTTTTAATTTTGTTCTATTCGTATGAATTTAAAATTAAAACACTAATTATTTTATTTTTTAGTTTGCTTGTTGTTACTAATCAAGAAAATAAATTTTTTGACATTAGCAATGAATATTTTGAAATCATTAATTATCTTATATATTTTTCAAGCATTTTGATAATTTATTATTTATTTGAAGTTTTAACAAAAAACATATATTTTAAAATTAAATCTTCTCCAATAATTATTTCAATTGCTGGAGATTCAGCTGTTGGAAAAACAACTTTATCAAACATTTTAAATAAATATTTTGGGAATAAATTTGTAGATAAAGTAGAACTCGATAGTTTTCATAAATTTGAAAGAAATGATCCAGCATGGGATGAAAATACACATTTAAACCCAGACATGAATAATCTGATTGAATTTAAAAATATTATTTTAAACCTTATTAATGGAGAGACAGAAATTATTAGAAATTATAATCATTTAACCGGAAAGTTTGATTCAACAAATAAAAAAAGAATAAAAAATTTCCTAATAATAGAAGGCCTCCATTCTCTTTACTTTCACGACTTAAACAAAAAATTTGACTTAAATGTATTTTTGGATTTGGAAGAAAAAATAAAAAAAGATTCAAAACTTTCTCGGGATAAAGAAAGAGACAAAAAAGAGAATGATATATTAAACGAGATAGAGAAGAGAAAAAAAGACTTTCAAGAGCATGTTTTTCCACAAAGCACTCTTTCAGATGTATATATTAAAACAATTTCTAGAGGTAAAGAAGAGATACAATTTAACATATTTTTTAATAATGATTACTTTTTTGAATTCAAAACATCACTTGAAAGTCTTAGCAATGTTGTTTTATCAAATATAGTAAATGAACCAGGAGTAGTTAAATTTGATTTAACTTTACAAAACAAAGATGTAGATGTTTTTTTTGAACGTTTAACTAGAAATATCAGTAATCTTCAAAATTATAATTTTAAAATTAGAGAACTAGACAATGAGGTAACATCGGAACTATTAAGTAAATTGGCTGTTATTTTGTTCATGTTAAATAAAAAAATTGAAACGAAGCTATGAATAAAGTAATTATATTTGATTTGGACAATACTTTCTACGAGTACGAAAAGAGTCACTTACTAGCTCTAAGGGCTGTTTTTACAAGTCAGAATTATTTTGACAGTTATGAAGAATTTATTAAAGGTTATGAAAAAACAAAGCACAAGGTTCAAGCAAGATTAGTAGATAATCCATCTAGGCATTCAAAATTGATATATTTTAAAGATCTTTTTAATGAAAAAATAGATTTGAAAAAGATTCATGACCTCGAAATAACATATTGGGATGTCTTTATTAAATCCACAAAAATTGATAAAGGGTCAATTAAATTATTGATAAATAGAAAAGAAAGTAAAGATTTTTATTTCTTATTTACAAATCAAAATACAAACATCCAATTGAAAAAGATTAATAGTTGGGGTTTAAATTTTTTTGATCTTGTAATCACATCTGAGGAAGTTGGTTTTGAAAAGCCGAACAAAAAATTTTATGATTATGCCGATAGTTATGTTGCTGAAAAAGTAAAGAAAATGGATACTAAAATTTATGTTGTAGGTGACGATTACAGAAATGATATAAAGTTTTGGCAAAATAAATATAATGCAAGAAGCTATCTTATAGATAATAAAAAGTTAGAATCTTTATCGTCGAACACTTCTATTACGGACAGTACAGGGGAGTCTTTTCATGTTGAGAAGGAAATAATTCAGTCTTCATTTCCAAAAGCTATAGAAGATATATTTGAAATTAATAATTAATTATCAACTTGTAATACTAAATATAATTGGTGGCATAATGATTGAAGAAAGTAAGAAAATTGATCAGTAAAAAATTATTAATAACTTGTAACTTAGTTGGAACATAGAAATGCTCGATCTTCTAATTTTTTCAGTAGATTTGTATATCAGATATATTTTGATTTTCACATTTCTTTTTTTTATAGGAAGAGGATTTGTAATTCTCACTAATAAGATATTTTTAAATAAAAATAAATTACCTAAAATTTTCCTTGAAACAAAAAGTTCTATTTTATATCCAATAATTGGATGCTTGATTCTAGGTAATGTATTAATAATTTTGAATTTTTTTGTTGGTTTAAATAATGTAATCGTACTTTTTTTTCTAGGGCTTCTTTCACTGCCTAATTTATTTGAGATAAATAAAATTACGATTAAAAAAGCTTTTACTTTAGAAAAACTTATCAATTATTTAATAATTCCAAGCATATTATTAATTAGTTCATCAGATATTAATTTTCATTATGATGCAGCCTACTATCATCTAAATCATCAAAATTGGCTTAGAGAATCTAATTTAATAATTGGAATGGTAAATATATTTTGGCCATTCGGAATGTCTTCAATTTTTGAATATATCTCGTCCATTTTATGGTTTAAAGATTCCTTAATTTATCTTCATTTTCTTTCTTTGATATTTATACATTTTTTCTTTTCATTCCTTTACTACCAATTGTTTTTATCTGAAAATAAAAATCTAAAAAATGGATCTGTATTTATTTTATTTTTTGCTTTTTTAGATAATTTTGGAATAGGTGGAGGACGTAATGGTTTTATTTATATTCAAGAAGTAGGGAAGCAAGATACTGTCGTGGCAATACTTTTTTGTTTTGCTGGTTTGATAACAATAAATAGCATTATAAAAAAATATATAAGTGAACTTGATTTCATTTTTCTGTCTTTAATTTCCTTTTTTATATTCCAAGTAAAAGTAAGTGGTGTTTTTATATTTTATTCTTATTTTATTTTGATATATCTCCTGTTAAAAGAAAAAAAATACAAAATAAAAAACATAATTTATCTTCAGTTACCCACAATATTTTTTGGAATTATATGGACAATTAAAAGTTTCCTAACCACTGGATGCCTTATCTTCCCATTGTCTTCAACTTGTTTAAAAAGTTTAGCTTGGTATGAGAATGGATCAACAGAAAGAATAGAAGAGTACACGACCAATACTAGCTTTGCATACATGGAATATTTTAAAGATCCAAGCCTTTCCTTTTTTGATTGGTTTAATGATTTCTTTAATTCAAATAATTACGCCGTTTTTTCAAATTATTATCGATCTGTATATTTAAATTTTGTTATTTCATTAATAATTATTTACATTATAAAAAAAATATTATTTGAAAACGAAAGTCATAAACGAAATACTAATTTAATTATTTCAACATATATAATTTTTGGTATCGCTTATTTAATTTTTTATGGCCCTATACCTAGATATTCAATTGGTACTTTATGTACAATTGTTGCTTTGTTTGGCTTTTATACAAATGCAGATAAATTTAAAATTCCTTCAATTTTTATAGTCTCACTATTTTTAGTTTCCTTATCCTTGGTTCCAAGGGTAAATTCTTATATTAATTTTCTTAATAACAAGAGCTATTCTTTATTTGACCCAAGAATAGAAGCCCAGCACAATCAAATAGAAAACCTAGGAACCTGGGTTAAACCTGATTCAGGAGATAGGTGTTGGATAAATTTAAATTGCACAATGGAAGATAGGAATATATTAATTAATGATGAAGGCTTTTTTAAAGTAGCTTATAAAGAATAATTATATTTAACAGAGTCATTCTTTCTTAAGAGACCTGCTTAAAAGAAACGGGAAAGAGAAACTTAATATGCCTATAAGAAAATTCACAAAAGGAAAAACATCTAACTTCAAACTCAGGTCATTTATTGGCTTGTACCCATCAGATATTAATTCTGAACACTCATTAAATTCAGTTGTTTTCTTAATTGTTCCATTTTTTTCTAAAAGTAGCCAGTTTTCAGAATTTAGGTATTTTAAACCTTGAGGTTTTAATAAATAACCAGCTTCTATAAACGTATCTATTTCTTCTAATAATATAATTTCTCCACCCGGTGAGTCATTTCTATAGACAGTGACATAACCATCTTCAACTTTCTGGGTTGTTAAAATACTTCTTGCATCATGTGAAAAAATATTATATTCACAAGTAATCTTCATTAAATCGGTACAGTCTGATGTTTTAATATTTTTTGAAATTAGAGAAGTTGGTCTGCATAGATGAGAGATGATTATTTTCTCATCAAGATTTTGATTAATCGTTCCATAATCATTTTTTGGAAACCCCATTAAAAATAAAAAGGAAAAAAATAAAATTAATGAACAAATAATTCCTGAAATCGGGAATCTTTTATTTAACTCACACAATAAAAAAATAAATGAAATAGCAATAAAAAAAGCATAATAGCTTACCTTTAATGTATCCCCCTTTAGAGGGTCAAAGTTTCGACCTATAATCCCATATGCATTAAGTAGAAGAACAAATATTCCTATTAAGGGTGACAATATAAAGGAAGCTAGTTTTTTGTTTTTAAAATAATTAATTATTATTGAAATATAGAAAAGCAATGCCAAGAAAAGTTCTAAATAGTTTCTTGAAAATTTACCGTAATTAAAACTATTTGAATCTTTAGAGTCAGACCATGGATTTATTTCATTATATATAAAATAATTATCATCACTTTTAAGATTGACTTTATAATAGTCACCAAATGTATCTAGCAATGTTATTCCTAATAATGAATCGTTATGATAATTAAGCTCAGGAGAATAGTATAAATCTCCTCGATTAACTTTGAACATAAAAACTATATTTGCGACATTATCATAAACGCCACCATCTTCAATAAATGATCCAAAAAAGTTATTTCCATTGGCATTATAATTTTCGAACCCAAGACCAAGACAAATAAAAAGAAATAAAAGAAAAATTAAAAAAGTATTTTTTAAAACATCTTTATTTATTTTTTTTCTAAATTTTAATATTAGGAAAAAAGCAACCATTCCAGCGATAGAAGGTTTAGAAGTAGCAATTAAAGATAGAGGAAAAATAGAAAAGTATAAATATTTTTTATCTTCGTACTTAAAATATTT
>CETU01011443.1_pt1 | contig 10055 bp, 5 predicted proteins | sample 356531 | NCBI WGS metagenome assembly CETU01 (sample SAMEA2623488, study PRJEB7988) | marine metagenome | isolation source: saline water (ENVO:00002010), including
TCGCTTAGGAATTACAAGATTTGAAGAGGGCTCAACTGAATTAAATCGAAGACGCAGATTAAGACTAGATCCTGGTAAAGTAACTATTGGCTTACATCCAGCATTGCTCGAAGATGAGCAACTTTATCGCCATACTTTTGTCCATGAGTTTCTTCATGCTGCAGGACTTACACTTCATACTCCATTACACGATGAATTAACCAACAAAGTTGCTCCAACTCCAAAAATGTCAGAATCGCCATTACTTCAACGGCTTCGAGATTCTGTTCTTGGAGATCTAAAAGTAAAAACTTGGTCTTGCGAACATTGTGGTTACACTTGGGATAGAACCACAGTTAGAAAACCAACTCGTTGCCATAAATGTGCTCGTCCGTTGTGAAATAGCATCCTCAAAGTTCATCAAAGAGATACTTTTCGGGTGGTTTGGACGTATAGTGTAGTTGGATATCACTCTGGCCTTCTAAGCCGGCGACCCGGGTTCGAATCCTGGTACGTCCGCCACCTAAATATCTCAAATTTAGTTGCTGTCGCTAAATTTCTTACATCAAATCTCCCGATGCTCTCATATATGGCATGTATGTGGGTTGGTTGTTCACCATGAAGAGAGGCTCACGTGCTTGGAAGAAATCTGGTAATCAAAGATGGAAGTGGCGCAAGAAGAAACTGCGACGCAGAAAGCGTGCTCGCCGACAGGCTAAGAACTGATTCTGAAGGTGAACCGAGGGAGTATAGTATAGCTTGGTAGTATCGCGGGCTCCAGTTGCACAGGAATGAAGACGAGTGGGTTTGCTGAAGTTGATGACCAACTGGAGCGCCGACCTGTTGCATCCTGCTAACCTTGCCCATAATATGGGCGGTTCCAGAAGAAATCCGCTGGGGGGGGTTCAAATCCCTCTGCTCCCACCAATTAACAAAACATGAATATCTTGATGTGTGATTGGTTTTTGCTTGGGTTGAGGGAGAGTTATGAAGCGACTATTAGCAGTGTTTCTGTGCGCAGTCATCTTTTTGCCATTAACCGGTTCAATTTACGATCAACCTGTTTACAATAGAGCCAATTGGTCGTCAATTGATGATTCTGGAATTCATTGGATGAATCTTGAAGATACTTACCAAATTCCCATACAAGCTGAACCATCATGGGTAGAAGATAATCCAGAATGGTACGAAAGGTCAATCTATGATGAAAATAAAAACGCAATCCATGATTCTATAGAAATTTCAGAAGTCCCAGTAGGCATGGGTATTTCTTACAATACTGAAGTCTCAGAGACTCATATCGCTCAATTAGAGCAGTTAGGAATCGAAGTTGTTGACGTTATTGAAGCGATAAACTCGGTTCTTATTGGAGTCCAAGAAGTATCATTAGCACAGACATTGGTAGAACTTCCTAATGTTGTCATGGTACATCATTATGGTACTGTGGTATTCTATGGCGACATCCAAACACCCAATGTTAAGGCAAGAAATTCCTCAATATATCCTGACGCAGCATGGAACTTTGGCGTTACAGGTAAAGGTGTAAACATCGCAATGGTCGATACAGGAGTAGATAATGAACATCCCGGATTGGTTGGAAAGTTCGTTGCTGGTTATGATGCAGTTTGTTATTTACACACCGATCCAACTTGTGTTGCAGCAGGTCTTGGAGCCCGTGAGACAGACGGTTCTTATGACCCAGATGATGGTAATCAACACGGTACAGCTTGTATAGGGATGTCATCGGCTACGGGTATTGAAGCAGATGGTAGTCAAAGCGAGTTTTATGGTTCAGCCCCAGATTCCTCTCTTGTCGATGTTAGAATAGGTACTGATGTTGGAGCAGGGCCATTTGAAAATTATCTTCTTGAACAAGAATTCTATGAGTCAGCGATGAATGGAATTCAGTGGATTATTGATAACAAAGATACTGCTTGGGCAGGTGTTGATGAAAGTCTGCATGGCATTGATATCATTTCTTTATCTTGGGGAATTACTTCTCACGAAGATGGTGGTTCAGATGGAACAGATATGCACAGTATGATTCTTGATGTTGCAATGGAAGAAGGTATTGTAGTCAGTGTTGCGGCAGGAAATGATGGGCCTAGTAATGATGGTCTATCGGGCATGGGCTCTTCAGACCTTTCGATAACTGTTGGCGCTACTGATGATGGCAATACTATTACTAGAGATGACGATACAATCGCTTCTTACTCATCCCGTGGCCCTAGAAGAGATAATGGTGATGGCAATCCCCTCAACGAATTAAAGCCTGAAATAACCGCGCCAGGGACTAACATCATTCAAGCAGAAGGATGTGTAACATCTGGCTCATGCAATAATTTCCTTGGCGGCGATGCTTCATCCAATACTTACACGAGTAGAGGTTCAGGGACTTCATATGCCACTCCTTCTGTGTCAGGAATACTGGCATTAATGATTGAAGCTAATGAGGACTTGTCTCCGTTTGAGATGAAGGAGATACTCAAGTTTACTGCAGAGCGTAAAGGTGAGCCTACTCAACCTGATGTAGATCCATACTGGAATCGAGATTTTGGTTGGGGTCTTGTTGATGCATATGAGGCAGTAAAATTGTCTATTGAGTTGAAGGAACAGAACTTGACAGGTAAAATAGACACAAACACCCAAGTTCATATTGAATCAATGGGCTTTGATAATGAATCAATGCTCTATGTAATCGATGGAGTTGCATGGGGTCAGATGGGTTCAGTAAATGCTGTTGAATATCGAATAAATGATGGTAATTGGATGTCTGCTGCATTTGAGGAATCTAATACTACTTTGGGTGCACTTGAAAGATTTGCTTGGTCAATCGCCCTTGATACAGATAAAATCGCTAAAGGTAACAATACCTTAGAAGTAAGAGGAATCAGCGACGATGGACAATCACTTCCAGTAATTGTAACAGTTGCAGGAGATGGAAATTCTAATTCACATTCTGAATCATTGTTTGAAAAATTCCATCTTGATTTTATTTTCATCGCATTATTCCTAATTGTAGTATTATTGTTATGGAATGCTAGAACCAGCAGTCCAGAAAACTTGACATTAGATAGTAATGAATCGATAAATAAAGTTCTCAAGGATGACATGGATATCGCATCAGTAGTCGACGCTGAACTATTGGAAGGGTAACAAAAAAAGGTGATTTTGTGAGAACATTTAGCGATAGAGCATTATCTATTCAGCCGACTGGCGTTAGGAAAATGTTTGATTTAGCAGGTGACGATACAATCTCTTTCGGCTTAGGTGAACCAGATTTCCAGCCACCTAAAGTTGCAATTGATGCATTTCATCAAGCTATGCTTGATGGACACAACAAATACACAACCACAGCAGGTCTACCTGCATTAAGGGAGCAAATTGCGCAATCTTGGAATTTTTATCAAGAAGGTCTAGATCAAAGTAATGTCTGCATTACAATGTCTGGGACAAATGCCTTGTTGAATCTGTTTCTAACACTGGTAAACCCTGGTGAAAATGTACTCCTTCCAGAACCATATTTTCCACTCTATGGCCCAGATGTAACTATTTGTGGCGGTGAAGATCGATATTATCCATGTAAGTTTGAGAATGAATTCATCCCTAAAATAGAGGATTTGGAAGAACTGATTGATGAGAACACAGTTGCGATTTTGTATAATTTCCCAAGTAATCCAACTGGTGGAACCTTAACTGATGCTCAACGTGATTCATTACTTGACTTTGCTAGGCGTCATGATTTGTGGATAATTAGTGATGAAGTATATGATCGGATTGTCTTTGATGGCAAACATGTTTCATTTATGGGCGTGGATTATGATAAAGTGCTTATTGTCAATTCTTTTTCCAAAACCTTTGCTATGACAGGGTGGAGAATTGGATATATTATCTCGACTAATACCGAGGCTATGAGTCAAATAATTAAGATGCAGTATTACATTACTGCTTGTTCTAATGATGCTATGCAATATGCAGTACTTGCTGCGATGGAGAAGGCATCAGATTATCCTGATTTAATTGCAAAAGAATTCAAAGAGCGCTGTGATTTGATAGTTGATCGATTAAATGAAATGCCAGGGGTTGAATGTCATAAACCCAAAGGCGCAATCTATGTATTTCCCAAAGTTAATGTTAAAGGGATGAATTCAGAAGAAGTTGCACTAGAATTACTCAAGGATGGAGTATTATGTTCGCCAGGTTCAGCATTTGGTCCATCAGGAGAAGGTCATCTAAGATTTGCTTATACAATTTCTAAAGAAGATATATCTCGCGGAATGGATAAAGTTGAGGCTACGTTGAAAAGACTTAATGGGTTGTGATTAGGTTATGTCCCTATTTACCTCAGTAATATATTTCTCTTTAGGATTTTTTATATCATTTATTTTTCCTCGCTTACCTATAATGTTAATCACTAGAACGAAGGGATTCAATACTACATTTCCAGCTCATCCAGAACCAATCCCTCTTTCACCCAAACTTACTCAGCGAGTATTACATATGAGGATGATTTACTGGATGGGATTTGTAGCTTCAACAATTCCTCTTTTGTTTGGTCTAGCATCGATTAAGTGGGGTAATGCGCCATTTGGTTTTGGCTTATGGATTTCTTCAGGATGGTTTATTCTCTCAAGAATGCAAACCTTTGTTGGTGGTCCAAAACCACCTTGGACATTAGAGATGGCGCAAAAACTTCAGTTGGTTTTGGATGAGGCAAAATCGGAATCAGCATGCTGTATCAAACCAAGTCCAGAATGGAAAATGTTGTCTATTTCATGTAATAAATGTGGCAAAGTTCTTGAAAAAATACCAAGACCCGATTTAGGCAGAAAAAGAAAAGATGGCTTTTTTGCCGGCGGATTTAGACTACTACTTACCGATGGCTATCCTGTAATTGATAACAATTTAGGAGATATAGAGGATTCCGAGGAATAATTCTACACTAAAAACCAATAATTCTGATGATTAACATTAGCAATCTTTGATAATAAAGTGAAGCAACGTTACTTTATGGCGGGTAAAGGTCGTAAAAAACCATTTAGTGCTCGTCTATGGCTAACAGTTGTTGCTCTTTGTCAAGTATTCTTGACACCTTTAATCGCTTTTACTCTAACGTATCTTTTTGAATTCAGTTTCTTTGGTGAAAGTATTAACATTACATTTCAGAAAGAAATGATACCTTGGATTACTGCAGCATCTCTTATTTATGGTATGGTAGCGCTTTTCCTTGCTTTAATTATAGGTGGCTATACACCTTTAGTTGTTATTGAAAATGGTGGTTGGATGAAATTTTTGAAGTTTTCACGCTCATCACGAAGTGCTACTCAAAGACGTATTGCAAGACAAAATTATGCATCTTCTCCACATGGGCAAATTACAGTTCTTGCACACAAACGGTGGCAACAGGGTCATTCAATCATTTCCACTCATGGTGGTTTGATTTTACTTGCAGTTCCATTCCAAGTACTATTAGCAACATTGCCATTGGCATTGGTTTTGATGGTTCCAGATAGTTTGATGAGAGAAAATAGAAGATTAGAGTTAGCATTAATATTGTATATTTTTACTCTGGGGACCGTTATGAAATATTATCCAAAATTAGCCAACAAATATATTGGCATTGCTTCATTTACTAGAAAATGGCTAATTTCTATGACCAAGATATCGTGGCTGGCTCCAGTACTTATTTTATGGTTGATGGGTAGAATGGCAAGCGTAGTAGTATTGGGGTGGATAGGTTCTGATATTGATTTAAACATAGATCTTGAAAAGTCATTCTTTGAATCAACACTTAACATCGGTTCAATACCAGAAACCTCATTCCTTGACCTTATTGCTGCACTAGCAGTTATTCCGTTGGCCACTTTCACTACTTTGGCAGTTTTGGGTGCAGGTTCAGGAGACCCACCTGAATGGATGATTGAAAATTTAGAATTGCAAGATTCTAAAGAAAAAGCAAAGGTAAGTGATGTTGTTGACAATCTGTCCAATACAGTCATCGCTCCGGAGGTTTCAGAAACTCTAACAAAAATCACTTCAAACAACAACTTACCAATTGTTGAAGAACCTATCCAAGAAGTAATTTCCCCTCAACCAGATTCATTTGAACCGATAATTAGCCCACCGGTTGAACAGGCTGAAATCGAAACACAGGATGACTTTGATTTCGAACATTTTTTTGACGGAAATTTTGGAGAAAACAACAAGCAACCATCTCATGATGAGCCTTCAATTAAAGGTTTAAAGTGAATGTTTTAGTGAATTTTTTGCCAGTCAAACAACAATTACTTTCATGTGTAGAACCTTCATGGCTCGAATGTTGATGATGATGAGAAGGCTCTCTTCGATTTCCCTTGTTACTTTGTTACTGTTACAAACACTTGCATTAAATTATGTTCCAGAAGCGGAAGCTGTTTCTGCTAGAGGTGGTGCAAAAGATGACTTTAGTATCTCCAGCATAGAATTAGGAAATACGTCGTTTGAACCCGAAATTTGGATTCAACCCGATGGACAAATCCAAGAGTATTTGCTTCAAAATGATGAGGTTGAAGTAATAATAACAGTATCTAAGGATGGGCCAATCACTGGAACTCAAAAGCAAACAGATGCTAAACTTGAGATTGTTCATCCAATCGGATTTGTAATTGAAACATTTTATTGGACTACTGACCTAATTGCTGGTGGCCAAGGATTCGAATATAGTCTACTGTGGAATCCACAGGAAGCCCATTCTGTTCTAAATACAACAACTAACGAATTAACCGGTGGATTAATCCTTAGAGCATCGGTGAATTTTACTGACGATGATAGAAATGACAACGATGTTATGGAAAAGCAAGTTCCTATCGCTGTACATAAGGATTTAATGGATGGAGAAGCCAATGGCAATATCTTGACATTTAGGCCTGCAAGGTATCCAATTGGCGGTGGTGATGCAAATAATTACGGCTCTTGGTATGAAGATAGTGACGATTCTGCAGTAGGTAATTCTCATTGGAGAATGTCATTACCTGGCAACTCCTACCCATCTAGCGCTTTTGACAGACTAGTCCATTCCTTCAAAAACGGCAACAATGATTGTAGTGGAGATGCTCTTGACGCAGGATTGTCGTCAATTAACCAGATACCTGTATGCAGAAAATTATTCCAATCTCAAGAATATATCTCTACACAAGTTCACCTACAAGCATGGGGTACAATGGGTGCAGGAGATGCAGCCTATCTAGAATTTTGGAACGGTAATGGTAACTTTTCAGATCCGTTACAATCAGTTCATTGGGACGTTGCAGCAATTAATCCAAGTCCAGTTCCAGGGCAATGGAAGAATATTTCATGGGATCCACAAACAGTATGGTCACAAAACCCAGCATTGATGAATCCAGATTTATTGCTTGGTGGTAATGCTTGGACCTTTGGCCTAGTTTTACGTTCTGATAGTTCAGGAGCAACTCAAGGTATGCACTTTGATGATTTTGTTCAGTTTGGTATTTCCAAAGTTGATGGATTTACTTTAACCGCAAATTGTGATAATCCAGTAGGTGGCTTTGAAACAGTTCCTAACGACCTTGTTTCCTGGAAGTGTTTGGTAACTAATAATGGTTACAAAAATGTTCAATTCCGTGCTGAAACAAATATTACCAATGCTTCTTGGATGGATCCAATAGTACCTCAATTACGTCTTGATACAACAAATCCAAATGATAATGATTTTAATGTTGTTATTCCGCCAATTGGTCCTTTTGAAACAACAGAGGTTTGGGCAAATTTATCAATACCTCCTGGTGCAGATGTCCAAATTCAAGATTGGGAAATTTGGTTCACTGATGCTAGTTCAGCTAATACGGGAGAAAAAGCGCGTGTAGCGACAAAAGTTTCTATTAATTCACAATACAGCGTTAGACTAACATCAACAACTTCACAGATTGCTCTCACTATGGATCCAGGGGAATCTCAATTATTGCCTTTCACAATTTTCAATACTGGTAATTTAGATTCTACTTTCCAACTTAGTTCTACTTTTAGTGAGGACTTATGGTCTGGAACGGTACAAGATGAATTAGGTAATGCGATTACTTCATTGTTTATGCTCAAAGGGACATCAGCAAACTTGAACCTACTTATTTCTGCAGAGCAGCAAGCCTCTCCAGGTCAAGTCAATATCAATATTAGAGCATCACGTACTAGTGGTGATGTAGTTGGGGACACATTGTTGACACGAATTATCGATGTGCCAATTTATCGAGATTTTGATTTGGAGACAAGTTATACTCTATTTAGTGATGATAATGGCAGATTGTTTGTTGAAGGTTTTGCTAATGAGGAATCCAAATCAATACTAATGTCGTTATACAATAATGGAAACGATGAGGAATCTTACAATATTTCAGTAACCAATAATTTCCCAATTAAATATCGTGAATCTGGTTCTTATGTCGATACATTACAATCTCCATTACTTGATGAGTGGGGAGGCTCATGGACTTTCTTCCTAAATCTACCAATGCCAATTGGATTACCTGAAGGATTCTATGAGGTTATAGTTACTGCAACCAATGTTGATGATCCGTCACTTACAGTTAGTGAGGTAATCCCAGTCGAGATAAGACAAACTGCTAGTGTTCATGTTGAAACAGATATTTCAGACCAGTCGTATATTCCAGGGGACATTGCTCAATCAATGACTTTTGAAGTAACCAATAATGGCAATATTCCAGACACATTCAACATGAGTCTAAACCTGCCACAAGGAATGAATGCTCAGTTTACCAATTTGGTAAATGGTCAATTGACTCCAGTCATAGACAGCGGTGCGAGTTACAATGTGACGGTTGAGTTTTCTTTTGATAGCGGCGTTAGTGGTAATTTGCAAATGGTAATTATTGGAAAGAGTGAGTTTGACAACACAGTTGTTGCTAGTGGTGGCTCGACATACTCTGTAGGAAGCTCCAATCAGTGGCTTAAGATACTGCCATCTCAACAAGTAATTATCGATGATTTTGAAAATGAAGTAGTTCTTGAAGTTACAGTTAGAAATCAATACTCTAGTGCCCAATCGGTATCAATGGATATTGATTATGGCAATTCCAGTAGTTGGTATCAGTCTAGAATCGATAGTAGCGACCGTCAATTTGTTCTAGGTACAGGTGATGATTCAGTTAGAGTGGTAACAATTCGATTTGAGGTTACTGAGGACACTTTGAAGAATTTAGATAGTCCAACATTTGATTCTGAAATTATTCTTTGGGCTCGCTCAGATACTGTTAGTGATGCTGCACAATCGAATATTCAAATTCAGTTGAGAAAGATAATTATCGAGACTAATGATGATACAAGTTCAGGATTTGACTTTGCCGGAGCAGCTACTTGGCTTGCGTTCATTGTTGTTATTGTTGGTGGAATTGTAGTAACAATCAGAATCCTGAGAAGTGTTGAAGAAGAGGAAGATGAATATGCAAATTGGGGTCAAGAAGGCTATCAAGATAGCTTAACCTCAACATATCAGTCGGTTATCTCAGCACCAACTGTACCTTCTGGACCACCAGCAACTGTCCCAACATCTATGCCGCCTCAAGCCCAAGAGCCTCCAACATCTATGCCTCCACAAGCTCCAGTGAAACCAGTTCCTGAAATAGCACCGGAACAGGAGTCGACTGGATCAAACCAAACAATAGTCCAAAATATCACATATAATATCCATGATAGTGCGATATCTGGAGATGTTCTTGCTAGTGCTGGAAAAGTATCAAACCCTGCTGGGCCACCTTTGCCGGCAACAGGCTTACCTGAAGGATGGACAATGGAACAATGGAATGCATACGGTGAAATGTGGTTGTCACAAAATCAGCAAAACTGAATTTAATTATGAAATTCTTTAATCGTAGGGTTCAAGACTTGATTGCTCTCGCAGACCATGAGGCGACTATATGTACGGTAATGGACAAGCACCAATTTTCATTTTGAAAGATGGCACTCAAAGAACAAGAGGTAGAACCGCTCAATCAAACAACATAGCAGCGGCGAAAGCCGTAGCAGATGCAGTTAGATCAACTCTTGGTCCAAAAGGAATGGACAAGATG